>Ga0307492_10000605_pt1 | contig 15099 bp, 10 predicted proteins | sample SI3LmetaG_FD_202365 | JGI IMG/M metagenome (GOLD analysis project Ga0307492, IMG submission 202365) | Sea-ice brine microbial communities from Beaufort Sea near Barrow, Alaska, United States - SI3L | ecosystem: Environmental > Aquatic > Marine > Coastal | place: USA: Alaska | collected 2017-05-06 | reverse complement strand
CAAAGCAACGTGGCATCATATCGACCGGTAGTAAAACCCTGCAGGACCAGTTGTTCTATCATGACCTGCCATTGATTGTCGGTGTATTGGACTGGCCCATCAAGGTTGCTCTGCTTAAAGGCCGTGGCAATTATTTGTGTCCCCTGCGACTCGAAAAACATATTGCGACGGCGACTCGCTACAGCGATGCAGCGCACCTATCAGAACTCATCGACGTACGTGGTTGGTGGCAGCGGACCACCACGGGAGATCTTAACGAGTTAGTTGATCTGGAAGGTAGCGCGATAATGCCGTTGATAACCTCCACTGTTGATAACTGTCTCGGCGGGGAATGTCCGATGGTATCTGAGTGTCCGTTATATTTAGCTCGTGGGCGCGCGCAAGTGGCTGATATTGTTGTTATCAATCACCACTTGTTGTTCGCTGACTTAGCGCTTAAGGAAGAAGGGTTCGCCTCGCTGTTACCTGACGCGAGTACTGTTGTTGTGGATGAGGCCCATCAGATCGTTGATGTCGCCCGGCGCTTCTTCGGCGAGCGGATTAGCAGTGGTCAACTTAACGCCCTGTGTCGTGATATACGCGCAGAGAATGCGCTGCTTGGTGGCGATGATATCGCTCTGACTCAAGCGACTGTAGCGCTTGAGTCTGTCGTGCGGGAATTAACTGAGCAACTGCGAGGCGCTTCCACAGAGCTTGAGCTTGATGAAATTCTTCGTACTCCGGATCCTGCGCGGGCAATCGATCACGTGGATCTCGCTCTGGGTGAGTTGCTATCGATTCTGGCAGGCGCCGCTGGTCGAAGCGCCGTGCTCGGTCACTGTTATTCCCGAGCGCTTCGGCAGGCTGATGAGTTCTCTCTACTGACAGAGGTAGGGGTGCGCGATAGTGAGTTCATCCACTGGCTCGAACGTCTCGACAACGGCTTTATTTTACATCTATCTCCTGTCTCTATAGCCAAGGCATTGCAGGCGCAACTCGATGCGGCACGGACATGGATCTTAACGTCAGCGACCTTATCTGTTGCCCGTGAATTTACCCATTTTAAACGCGCCCTGGGCGATGCGGATTTTAATGAGCGAATTTTTGACAGTCCATTCCAGTTCATCGATCAGGTTAAGGCCCACGTGCCCCAAGACATTCCAGTGCCCGGTGGTGATCATCACACCCGAGCGCTTGTGCAATACTGTCTGCCGTTGATTAAGTCGCACCAGGGGCGGACGTTTTTTTTGTTCACCAGTTATCGGGCCATGCATGTTGCGCGCGACATTTTCGAGGGCTATGCCGAGTTACCCATTCTGGTACAAGGCAGTATGGCCAAGTCACAGTTGCTGGCAAAGTTTCGGGAGATTCCGGGGTGCATCCTGTTGGCTACCCACAGTTTTTGGGAAGGTGTTGATGTGCGTGGTGCTGATTTAAAATGTCTGATCATCGACAAATTGCCATTTTCCAGCCCAGAAGACCCTATGACTGCTGCCCAGTTCAAACTTATCAGTGCCGCTGGTGGCAACCCGTTTATCGAACATGCAGTGCCTGAGGCAGTGATTGCTTTAAAGCAGGGTTTCGGGCGCCTGATTCGGCAGGAGACTGACAGAGGGTTGTTTGTGCTGGGTGATACGCGCTTGGTCTCACGCGCCTATGGGAAAATTTTTATCAACAGCCTGCCAGAAATGGAATGGTTGCAGAGTCGCGATGCAGTGACGCTTTATCTGGACGATTTAAACGAATGAAAGTACTAGCAATTGAAACAGCAACTAACGCCTGTAGTTTGGGCGTGTGCCTTGATGGTGTGAAGACTACCGAGTTTGCCGAACTTAAGCGCAGTCACAGTCGCGAAATTTTGCCAAGAATTTCTGACTTGCTGACGAGGGTGGGTGTTCAAGCCGCTGAGTTGGACCTGATTGTCTACGGTAAAGGACCTGGGTCGTTTACTGGCCTGCGTATTGCGGTTGGGGTTGTACAGGGGTTGGCCTATGGGTTGGGGATTCCTGTCGTCGGTATATCGACACTGGCTTGCTGTGCCCAAGGTCGTCACCGACGCGAGGGTGACCAATTGATTGTTGTCGCTGAGACAGCACGGGCTGATGAGGTCTTCTTTGGGGCCTATGGCGTCGCTGACGGCTTGGTTTACCCCATGATGGTCGATGCGATCTATGTCGCCGATGAGTCGCCTGTGCTGGTAGATGGCCTCTGGGTAGGTATCGGTAGTGCCTGGGGGGCTCTGCAATCGCCCCTTGAAACAGCGCTGCATCAGACGATGACGAGCCTTGAATCCGAGGTTTTCCCTCTTGCCGAGGATCTGCTGGATCTGGGTATCGCCGCTTTCGACGGTGGTCTGGCCCATGATGCGATGCTGGCGATTCCGGAGTACCTGCGGGAACAGGTGGCCCAGAAGCCTGAAAAGAAGCCTGAACAGAAGCCTGAAGAAAAATAACCCGCTAAAAAATAAATTCCCCGCAGGTGGCTATACTCTGGTATGGTTCTGGTAATCATAAGGATCATGATTAGGATAGGGCCATTCCGTTGAAGATAGGAGCCATCCAACCGCAGCTGCCTTCAAGACGGCAGACTGAGCAACAGCAAAGACCGACTGGGCAGGTGGTTGACAATGTATCGTCCGCTGATCAACGTCGTCAAAGCCCGTCAAACCTCACTATTAACGAACTGCCACGCTCTATTAACAGCGTGGGAAAGCAACGAGCCATCGATTTTTATATCATCACCGACGCCATCTCTGGCCCTACGGCTGACGATGGGGATTTGATCGGCATTGATACATTCGCGTGATTTAGCCTGTTTGGTAAATACCCCGCACCCTGAGTCACCGATCGTATGAGTCGCTACCATCTGTTCTACACTGATAGTGGTTACCAACTAACTGATCCGTCTAACCGCCGCAACCCCCTCACAATCGATTTCAATTCCGCCGCCTTACAATACCGTCTCGCCCAAGGTGGTAAGCGGGAGTTATTGTTGAAAGCGTTAGATGTGCAGCCCGGCCGCCGCGTGGTGGATTGCACAGCGGGGCTTGGCGTCGATAGCTGGTTAATGGCGGCGGCAGGCTGCACGGTGACTTTGTTGGAGCGATCGCCGGTGTTGGCTCTTATGTTGGATGATGCGCTACAAAGAGGCCGTCAGGATCCTGAAATCGCTGCTGTGGCAGAGCGCATGTCGCTGGTTGCCACAGATGCCGCTCATTGGCTGGCAAACGTGCCGACAACCGTGCCTTCGGCCATCGACACTGTGTATATTGACCAGATGTTCCCCCATCAAAAAAAATCAGCGGCCGTCAAAGGTGGCATGCAGGTTCTACAGCGTTTTCTAGGTGATGATGGGGCTGTGTTGGGCCTTTTACGGGCTGCGCTTGCTACCCGTTGTCGTCGTGTGGTGGTCAAACGTCCTCTTACGGGTGGCGAGAGCGAAGGCTTGGTACCTGATTATCAACTGACAGCGAAAGCCAGTCGATTTGACATCTACCTAGCTCAGGGATTGCTATCGCCTAAGGCCTAAACGGGTAGTTGGCGGTGGACTGATTGCCGCACGTTAATCATCAGGTCTGGGTCCAGCGCATCCCGCAGGGATTGTTTGAGGCCTGGCAGGGCGTTGGTGACGGGTATGCCCTCGGCCCCGCTGTTCATCAAGCCACGGGCCTTGAGCGTCGAGATAAAGGTTGAAAATACTGACTTGTCGAAAAATTCAGGGGCATTGATGCCATAAAAAGCCGACAGGCGATGACCGATCTGGGCGGCGTTGGACTCCAGTTCTCGCAGCGTAATATCCGCGTTGTGGTCCAACAACTCACTGACGATATAGTAGCGCTCCAAGGTCGGCACGATGATCTGGCCCAACTCCACCAGATTGGCATAAGTCTCGGTCGTATCCGGTGGGCAGATGGTGCGACCTGCTTCGACTTGGATCAATTGTAGATCACATAAAACATCGATAATGCGCTCGATGACCTCAGGCAGTTCTGCTTCATTCCAGGGCAGGAAAAACTCGGCTTGCAGGAATGGGTACAGGGTCTGGCAGGTAAGCATCAGTTCCGCTAAGTCGCCATTTTTCTTTAGCAGGCGCGCGACTAAAGAGGGCAGTGCAAATACGTGAATCGTGTTGTTGCGATAGTAGGTTAGCAATAAGGGCAACGGTGCAGGTGCGCTCAGCATGTCGCCGAATGGCTCATGGCTGCGCTGTATACCCGTTACCTGCTCGGCCTCTTTGACAATCTCTGCTGCCGTCAGATCGGTAATGGACAGGTGTTGGCTAAATGCCATATCCCGCGCGACTCGGGTCAAGGTATCAATATGGCTCAGCAGTCGGTCTTCCTCAATGGTTTGCCGCGGCGTTGACAGCAGCACGGTAGCCACCAGATTGACAGGATTGATGGCTACGGCTGCATTAATATCGCGAGATAGCTGGGCCGCCAGATGTGCGCAGGCGACGGCGAAGTCAGCCGGCAGTGTTGTGTCTGGTTGTTGCCAGTCAGGCAGATGCTGATCGAGGAATGGTCTTAGGTGTAGCGGTTCGCCGAAATTCACCGTCACTTTACCGAAGTGATTTTTTAACGAGCGCAGCACGCGAACAATATCGAGTATCGACTCGTCTTTCTTCGGTGCCCCGGAGAGCTCTCCCAGGTAGGTGGTATCTTCGATAATTTTCTCATAACCAAAATACACGGGCATAAAACAAATAGGTTTTGATGAGTCGCGTTGAAAGCTGCGCATCGTCATGCTGAGCATGCCAGTACGGGGGTTCAGTGAGCGCCCTGTGCGACTGCGGCCGCCCTCGATGAAGTACTCGACTGAATAGCCGCGGGTAAACATCAAGTGCATGTATTCGTCGAATATGGCCTTGTACAGTCCGTCGCCTTGGAAAGAACGGCGCATGTAAAAAGCCCCTGCGCGGCGCAGCAACGGCCCGGCAATGGGTAGGTTGAGGTTCTTACCGGCGGCAATGTGGGGCGGTGTCAAACCATTGTGGTACAGCACATAAGACAGTAGCAGGTAGTCAATGTGGCTGCGGTGACATGGTACATAGACAATTTCACAATCTTTCGCCATGTCTTTGACGGTACTGATATTGTTGAGCTCGATACCGTCATAGAGCTTTGTCCAAAACCAGGTCAAGACGATATGAAAAAATCGGATAACGCGATAGGACTGATGAGAGGCAATCTCGTTAGCATAAGCAAGCGCTTTCTTCTCAACGTCAGCTGGATTCGATTGCTTAGCGCGGGCCTCCTTGGTGACAGCCTCACGAACAGCCTCACATTTCATGATCGATTGTATCAAGGTGCGACGATGGGATAGATCAGGGCCGAGGATCGCCTGCTTTTGCTGATTGAAATGCACGCGTAGGATACGCATTAACTTACGTGTCTGTTTCTCTTTGTCGTCTTCGTCAAGGATCAGCTGATTGAGGTCTATGGCGGCGCTGTATTGGACGAGAATATGCTTTGAGTGAAATAAGATGGCTAATAATTTTTTCAAGCGAGTCGTTGCTGTCCAGTTTTCAGAAAATAGGAGCTTTAGCAATGAGTTTTCCCGGTCGGGCTGATGACCCCAAAATAGAGACACAGGAATGATTTTAATGGGGGTCTTCGTGGCCGCATGTTGGAACAATACGCTGGTTATATGGTCAGACTGCTGGCGCAGAACCTTGCGGCCAAGCCTGCCTTCGGGACGACCAAGAAAGAAGTATGCGTGGTTTTCCAAAGGCGCAAGCGGGTTATCACCAACATGCAGGGCTAGGGGCGCGCAGGGGCTGGGTAGTCCAGCAGCTTCACAGGCTTTATCTATAACCAGAAGATCAGCCAGAGAGCGAAACGGCAGTACGTAACAAACAATGTCATCGTCGCTGATGCCAAGGCTCTGAGTATCGCAACCCAAAACGGTTGGTTTGATCCAGCTAAACAGCAGTTTCCGTGCTGCGTTGAATTGCAATGTCTTGAATCGCGCGGTCATTGAGCGTTTCACTGGCGCGGGGGTGCTGATGTGGCTAACGCTTGGCATCGAACAAATCTATGAGCGATTGAGCAGGGTCACGGCCTTCAATTTCGACTTCCCAAATACCCGAATACTTGCGCAAGGTTTCATCACGCACCTCCTCTTTCGAGGACAGCACGGTTGGTCGCAGGAATACCAGCAAATTCTGCTTTTCGCGAATCTTGTTGCTGCTCTTGAACAGGTGACCAAGGATGGGGATATCGCCTAAAATGGGAACCCGTGAATTGACCTCGGTGAGTTTGTCGCGAATCAGTCCGCCCAGTATGATGATCTCTCTATCATCGGCCAATACGGTGGTGTCAATGGTACGTTTGTTTGTTATCAGATCCGCACTGCCGTCTGTACCGATACTACTGATACTGGTCTGGTCAACCTCGGATACTTCCTGATGAATTTCAAGACGAATTAAGCTGCCATCATGCACGTGTGGCGTAACTTCTAGTGTCAGGCCCACGTCTTCACGTTGGATCGTGGTGAAGGGATTGTTAAGCCCATTGTTACCCGCATTAGTAGAGCCCGTTCTAAAGGGTACATTTTGACCCACCACAATCTTGGCCTCTTCATTGTCCATGGTTGTGATGCTTGGCGTGGATAGCAGATTGACATCTGTATTAGCGGACAGTGCACGGACGATCACCGCAAAGTTAATGCCGTCGACATTGACCTTGGCGCCGCCAATCAATGGCGAGCTACCCAGGTCAGGTACGCTCGTTAATGTCCCGTCGCCGCCGGCGAGATTTGCCAGTACCGATGCGAGGGTGCCCGACGGTGCGGTTAATCCAATAGGTAATAAATTACCCGTGGTATCGGCAACAGCAAGTTCGGTGCCCAGTGTGCGGGTAAAGTCGGATGTAACCTCTACAATAGCTGCCTCAATGAGAACCTGCAGACGACGGACATCAAGGCGCGAGATGATCTCCTTGAGCTCTGCCATGGTGGTCGGGTCAGCGCGGATAACTAGCGCGTTAAGGGATGCGTCAGCTTGAATGCTGGTAGTGACTTCCTGACCTGATTGCTCACCCTTGTCCTTGTCTGCCACCAGGTTCTTGAGTATGTCTGCCAGCTCCGTTGCATCCGAGTGTGCCAGTCTTACGACCTGTATAGTGCCACCGCGATTTGCCCGCACATCAAGTTCACGTACTAGGGCCTCGACCTTGTTCAACGTGTCTGGCTCTCCTTTTAGGATCAGGCTGTTGGTCCGTTCGCTAGCTACCACAGTAATACGGTTGGGGCCCTTAGCACCCTTACCCATTTGTTCTGGAGCCAGTTGTTCGAGTAGGCCGACGATGTCTTCAATCCAGGCTTCTTGGAGTTGGATAATACGGGTTGTTGAGTTGTCGGCGACATCTATGCGGGCAACAATTTCTGCCAGGCGCTTAATGTTTTCGGCATGGTCACTGATGATCAATGCATTGGGTTCCACCAAACCCGCGATATGACCATATTGCGGAATAAGTGGTCGTAGGATCTTAACGAGTTCGTTGGAGTCAGTATTCTTGACCGTCAATACGCGTGTAATGAGTTCCTCGCCACGACTGTCAGCGGTGAAATCGTTTGGGTTGCTGCTTTGTTTTGCTAGTACCTGTTGCACGATACGAACGACACTGCCCGACGGAACGGCGGCAAACCCATGAACTCGCAGCACCGACAGAAACAACTCATAAACCGCGGGTGTGTCCATCGACGTATTGGATATGACCGTCACATTACCCTTTACCCTAGGGTCGATGATAAAGCTCTTGCCGGTGATGGCAGATACCTGCGTGACAAATTCGCGAATATCAGCATTTTTGAGATTAATTTTCCAGTTATCCTGACTGGCTGCATGCAGAGGCAAGAACATCACAATACTGATGGTTACGCCAAGCAACGTGCGAATAAACCGACTGCGCAGGACGAGTTCATGTCTTGATGACATCATGTTGTATATGCATCCTGTGAAAAAATTGATATTACTGTAAATCACGTCGGAACCCAACGACTCGGGCCCTGAACTGTTATTTATCAGGAATGGGCACGGTCAGGAAGAAGCGTCTGTCAGCTCGCTGAATCTCTACCCTGACGCGGCCATCATTCATAGCTTGATCAATCAGTGCAGCATCACTTCTGACATCACCCACGGGCGTTCCATTGACTGACAATACCAGATCACCTTCCTGTAAACCTGCTTGCAGCATCTGCGCAGAGGGTAGCGTGTCGCTTAGCCGATAACCACTGGCCTCACCCTCACTGACAGCGCTGATGCCCATTTCATTGAGCAGGTCAGCAGGGTCGGTATCAATGCGGTCGCGATACTCATCAAGAAAACTTCGCAGGTTAGTCCCCGGCTGAGTGTGGGCTTTACTTACCTGCCGCTGGCGCGCGGCAATGCGCTCACGCACCTGCTGAAGTCGCGTGCTGGGATTATTCATGGCCACGCCCTTATTCTGGGGGTTCTGCTCCCCATCAGCTGAGGAGAATTGTTGGCGTATGGCGCTGTCGCTGAACATGAGTTTTTCAACCCGGCCACCACGTTTAAGCAAAATGTGGTCATTGAAAACCGCATCCAGTACCGCATTGCCGGGTAGTCGATCACCTATGTGAAATAATTCACCACCCTTGTTGAGCTCGGCAACGATGGCGCTCGAATCTGCAGCGACTGAGGCGATAAAGACACCTTGCAACTCAAGGTTGAGACGGGTTTCAGGCGTGTTTTTCATCCCGGTGGCAGCGTTAGATTGCTCAACGTTGCCGAATAGATCGAGGGCCGCGATACTCGGGCCACGGTTGAGTTGGGTGCTGGATAAGGGTGCTTGGGTGACGACGGCGACCTTTTGATCATCCCAGTGCTCGATGATGAACAAGGCGCCGTTAGCTGCAGCCAGACTGATGGCTGTCACCAGTAAGATGCTGGCAACGGTTGCCAAGCGGTGGCCATAGCGTTGATAGAGATCAACAATTGCGTCCACGTGAAGGCTCCGTTGAGGCGCGCCAGAGGCGCTGGACTAAAATAATTTTTCTTCCAGGGTGAGCGCTGTATCGTCAGGGCTCTGGCTGCCTGGCAAGGTGATATCGGCAAGCTTAAACATTCTTGTCTTGATAGCAACCTTGGCCCAGCCCGTCGGTTGAAGAATGATAGTGAGTAGCTCTTGGCCAGTATCGCTGAGTTGTAATTGCAGGTCTTGATCTAGTTTGGTGAGTTGGCCGCGTATGGCGGGTAGTTGTAAATATTGACGGCCTTCGGCCCCAGGTATGCTGACGGCGCCGCCACTCCAGGTGAATTCCCCGGCGGCGGCAACAGGCCAGTGCTGGGTAGTGATGAAATTCAGGTTGAGAATGTTCAATTCGCCAGCAAGTTGTATCTGGTAACGCTGTCCATACTGGCTCAAATATCGACCATCAAGGGTACCCGTGAGGGTATCGATACTCAGTTGCGAGAGGCTCACACTACCGCTCATCTGCAGCTGATGGGCATCACCCGTAACGCTTGCGGTAAAGGGCAGTCGCCCTGACAGCAGCCCTGACGGCGCCAGCTGCCACGTTAAGTTGCCGGGTAACATGTTGGCGTACTGCAGCTGTGCCTGTCCTTCCCAGACAGTGCCGGCGACTCGATTGACGACGAGCCCCGGCAAGGCGCTCTTGACCTGCGGCGCGAGTAGTCGCCAGACAGGGTCGGCCGGTGCTCGCAGCATGATGACGCTGATGAATATCAGCACACCCACTAACCCAAACAGCAGTGGCTTGGCCATCATCCGAACCAGTTTACGACGGTTTCGCCGGCATCCGTAAAGCGCAGCCAGCCTTGTTCGTCGAGTCCATCCCAGCCACCGCTACTGCAGCGCGTCTCTATGTTGAAATACGACCAGGCGGCTAGGGCGCAATCTCTATCGGTGGCCCAGGGTGTCTGATTGGATTTGAACCAGACGCTGGTGTAGCCGCCCTTGACGGCATTCTCGACGATGATGCAACGCTTTTTGTTGGGTAGCGACACGTTTGTGGAGGTGCCCCGTGTGGTGTGTGTAACGGGACCCATCGCGACCTCAATCCAGATTATCAGCGCCTCTAACGTCGGGCGTTTGATATAAATCTCAATGTCCGGAAAGCCGTCTTCTGCGGGGTTGTTGGTATCGGTGGTGCTCATCAGGATTTGGGCTTCGGTGTGGGCGCGAGTAAAGTGGTCAAAATATCGCTGTATAGCCAAGATAACTGAACGAGATCAGCCACCTCAACACACTCGTTGACCTTGTGGATAGTGGCGTTTCTGGGGCCGAGTTCGACAACCTGAGCCCCCGTTGGGGCAATAAAGCGACCGTCTGAGGTGCCACCCGAGGTGGAGAGCTCCGTATCCAATTGGCAGCGATAGTTGATCGCCTGCTGTACCGCAGGTATCAGTTCGCCGCCGGTGGTCAAGAATGGATGGCCAGATAAGGCCCAAATAATGTCATAGTCCAGGCCATACTGATCGAGAATAGCCTCAGTACGTTGGCGCAGCGTTGCTTCTGTTGACTCAGTCGAGAAACGAAAGTTAAACACTAACTCCATGGTTCCAGGAATCACATTGTTGACGCCTGTGCCGCTGTGAATATTAGACATCTGCATGGAGGTCGGTGGAAAAGACGCGTTGCCCTCGTCCCAGGTTGTTGCCACCAAGTCAGCCAGCGCCGGCAGGGCAGCATGAATAGGGTTCAAGGCATCCGTCGGGTAAGCAACATGGCCCTGGATACCCTTGACTGTCAGCGTCGCATTTAGGGAGCCACGGCGGCCGATGCGAACGACATCGCCGAGCGTATTGGCACTGGAGGGCTCGCCCACGAGGCACCAGTCAATGTGTGTGCCCCGGGCCTGTAATGTCTCCATCACCTGACGGGTACCGTGTAATGCGGTGGCTTCCTCATCACTGGTGATCAAAAAACCCAGCGTGCCCTTATGATCTGGATACTGACGAATAAAGCGTGTGGTGGCCGTCAGCATAGCGGCCAAAGAGCCTTTCATATCGGCGGCGCCACGGCCATACAACAAGTCGCCTATCAATGTGGGCTCGAAGGGTGGGGTATCCCAGGCAGTCAGCGGTCCTGGCGGCACGACATCGGTGTGACCAGCAAACACGAATAGGGGCTCCGCGATACCGTCCTCTTTATCATCGTGCTCCTTATGACCGTGCTCCTTATTACCGTGCAGGGCCCACAGATTATCGACATCACCATAGCGCAGGTGCTCGATCCTGAACCCTAGGTGGGTCAAATAATCTGCCATCAAGGACTGGCAACCCGCATCATCAGGCGAGACAGACTCGGCGGCCATCAACTGCATGGCTAGACTCAGCGTGTCTTTATCAAGCGCTTGATCAAGAGACGGGTTCTGAGGTTGACCAAGAGCTTGATCCAAGAGTGCAGGTTCGACAGGTTTGTTATCAGTTGGTGGTTGCATGTGCTTTCGTGCCCAAATTTAGTGACTAGTTATGAGCATGCAAGGCGGCATTGAGCGCAATGGCCTTGGCATTGGTTCGACATTCAACGACCCCGGTCTGGGAGTTGCGAATGAATAACATATCTGCCTGACCCGCGAGTTCGCGGGCCTTAACGGTGCGAACAGGTTGCTTGTTTTCGTCTAACATCAGGACGACGGTACTGGCAGTGATATACAGGCCGGCTTCAACCTTACAGCGATCGCCCAAGGGAATACCGCTACCAGCGTTGGCGCCGATCAGGCAATCTCTGCCCACAGAAAGTACCATGTCGCCGCCGCCAGACAGCGTGCCCATGGTGCTGGCGCCGCCACCTAAATCACTGCCGGCATACATCATTACGCCCTGGGACAGGCGACCCTCGACCATATTTGGGCCTTCGGTACCGGCGTTAAAATTGACAAACCCCTCGTGCATGACGGTGGTGCCTTCACCCAGATAGGCGCCAAGGCGGACCCGGGCCGTGTGGGCGATACGCACCCCTTTGGGTACCACGTAGTTAGTCATCTTCGGAAACTTATCGATTGAAGCGACTTCTAATGTTTCACCGCGTACTCGAGCGCGCGTCTGCGCTTGCGTAATCTCGTCGAGATCAATGGCACCTTGATTGGTCCATGCCACATTGGGTAGTTGTGGAAAGATCCCTGACAGATCCATCTGGTTAGGTTGCACATGTCGGTAAGATAACAGATGCAATTTCAGGTAGGCCTCTGGTGTTGAGGTCAAAGCGCTGTCGGTTTCCAGCAGGGTGATCACAACGGGCCTGGCGGCACCTTCAAGCTGTGTCGCGATAGCCTGTTGTTCACTGCTGAGTAATGGCTTAAGTTGAGCCAGCGTTGCCGCGTCCAGCACAACACAGGTATTACCGCCGGTGTAGCTAATCAGGTCTGCCAGTTTATCGACTTCAGCGCGAGCGGGCTTGAAAACTGGGCACGGGTAATATATTTCAAGCCATTGGCCTTTCTGATTCTGGGTGCCTATGCCGAGTGCATAGCTGAAAAATTCAGTGTTCGTTTCGCTGTTTATTTTGGTAGTCATAGAGCGGTCCTGCTGGTAAAAAAATTATTTCAATTGAGTGAGAGCGTTATCGACAAATGTCAGGTAACTATCAGGTAACTATCGGGTAACTATTAGAGATACTCTTTGCGCTGCATGAAGCCGCGTAATCTCTCCGCGGCGACAACGCATTCGTCAATGGTCGCGACGAGCGCCAAACGAACTCGATTTTGGCCTGGATTAATGCCGCCAGCGACCCGGGATAGATAACTACCCGGTAGCACCTTTATGTTGGCTTTCTCCAACAGGCGTTGGGTAAATTGCTCATCACTCACGGGGGTTTCAGGCCACAGATAAAAGCTCGCGGTGGGCTGACTCATGGGCCAAACATCGTGCAAAATTTCGTGCACGGCCGTGTACTTTTGCCGATATATCTCACGGTTGGTTATCACGTGTTGTTCATCCTGCCAAGCAGCGACGCTGGCCCACTGACTATGCACGGACATTGCCGAACCATGATAGGTACGGTAGAGCAAAAAGGCCGATATGATGTCAGCATCGCCGCAGGCATAACCCGAGCGCAAACCTGGTAAGTTGGAGCGTTTTGACAGACTGTTGAAAGCGATACAGTTTTTGTAGTCATGTCGACCCATGGCGCAGGCGGCTTCGAGCAGGCCAGGTGGTGGGTTCTGTTCATCAGCATAAATTTCTGAGTAACATTCATCCGAGGCAATGACAAAGTTGTGCTCATCAGACAGGCGAATAAGAGACTGCATCAATGCAATGGACGCCACCGCACCCGTGGGATTGCCCGGTGTGCACAAATATAACAGCGCACATTTGTCCCACTGTTCAGCGGTCACCTGGGTGAAATCGGGTAAGTAATCAGTCTCCTTGGTGCACGGTATATATACGGGTTGGCTGCCCGCGAGCACGGCAGCGCCTTCATAAATTTGGTAGAAGGGATTGGGCATCAAGGTATAGCTGTCGGCCGAGCTGTCGATGACTGTCTGGGCAAACGCAAACAAGGCCTCACGTGTGCCGGTGACCGGCAGTGCTTGCGACTCCGGATCGATAGGGCTCGCGCTTAGTTTGAATCGTCGATTAACAAAATCGGCGATGGCGGCGCGCAACTCACCAATGCCGCGAGTCGGCGGGTAGGTGCCGAAGCCGCGAATAATTGAACTTCGCTGCATGTATTGCTCAACGATAAAGTCCGGTGCGGGGTGTTTCGGCTCGCCCAGAGACAAGGTAATAAAGTCATGCTGCGAGGCGGGCGTAATGTCTGCCAGCAGCACGTTGAGTTGTTCAAAGGGATAAGGCTTGAGTCGTGCCAGATGCGGGTTCATGCCACGACCTGCTGGACGTAATGATCGAGTTCTTCACAGATGCGCTGTTGCAATGTTTCACACAGTGACTGGTCGCGAATTGCCTTGTTGTCAGCGCTGACTACATAGAAAATATCCTCCACGCGCTCTCCGAGCGTGGTGATCTTGGCGCTGACCAGCTCAATATTCAGATCAACAAAGATATTAGCAATGATCGACAGCAGCCCCTGACGGTCGGCAGCGACAACCTCGACAATAGTCTGGTCGGCGTTAACATCATTGCTGATAGAGACCACGGTGTTAATGGAAAACTGTTTCAATAATCGCGGTGTGCGGCGGCCGTGGCTGGGCTCGAATCGATCTCGGCTAGTCAGGTGCTCGAGTAAAACCTGCTCGACCTCTTTGAGTAGAGCTTCCTGCGAGCCAATGGCTTTGCCGTGCTCATCAAGCACAATAAAGGTATTGAAGGTCACGCCCTCGGTAGAGGTAGCGATACGCGCATCGACAATATTGAGGCCAAGTACGTCGAAGGCGCTGACGGTCGCTGCGAACTGTGATCGGCGCTGGGGACCATAGGTAAAGATATGGGTGGCGCCTTCATCGAGCCGATTGGAGACATCATCACGAATCAGAATCAACGACTGTATCGCCGTGCCATGCTCATGGATGCCCAGTGCATGCCAGACGATATCGTTGACGGACTCGCGTACAAAGTAGTCTTCCTCGACGCTACCCCAGATAGCCAGCACGTCGGCGCGGCTCAGGTCATGCTCCTGTAGTCGGTCGATGGCATGATTCTGGGTCTCGGCGATATAGTCTGCGCGATCCACCAGGTTCTCTGGGCCTAGACGCAGCATCCGTTTGGTATCCATATACAGCTGGCGCATTAGTGAGGCGCGCCAACTGTTCCACAGGGTTGTGTTGGTGGCGTTAATATCAGCCACCGTCAATGCATACAAATAATCGAGTCGCACCTGGTCCTGCACGAGCAGAGCAAACTCTTGGATAATCTCCGGGTCGGAGATATCTTTGCGCTGGGCGGTGGAGGACATCGTCAGGTGATTCCTTACCAGCCAGCAGACCAAGTTGGTATCCCAGGTGCCGAGCCCGTGGCGCTGGCAGAAATCCGCGGCGACCTGAACGCCCAATTGTGAATGATCACCGCCACGGCCTTTGGCAATATCGTGGTACAGGCCGGCGATATAGAGCAGTTCAATCTTTGGCAGGCGAGCATGGATATGCGCAGCGATCGGAAATTCTTGCTCCTGATTCTTATAGCGGAAGCGCCGCATATTGCGCACTACTTGGAGCGTGTGGGCATCCACCGTGTAGA
>Ga0307492_10000604_pt1 | contig 15110 bp, 22 predicted proteins | sample SI3LmetaG_FD_202365 | JGI IMG/M metagenome (GOLD analysis project Ga0307492, IMG submission 202365) | Sea-ice brine microbial communities from Beaufort Sea near Barrow, Alaska, United States - SI3L | ecosystem: Environmental > Aquatic > Marine > Coastal | place: USA: Alaska | collected 2017-05-06 | reverse complement strand
ACCCAGTCCGCGCCGCGCCGTTCCTGACCGCGCATTCGCACAACGGCTGGCTGGGGCTGCAATACCGCGACCATGGCGCGGACTGGGTCGAGCTCGAGCTGCCGTGGCGCGCCGATCTGGTGGGCGAGGCGACGCGCGAGGTGCTCGCCTCGGGCCCGATCGTGAGTTTGATGGACATGGCCAGCGGGCTCGCGATTTGGACCCGGATGGCGCGCTTCCAGCCCATCGCCACGCTCGACCTGCGCGTCGATTACACCCGCGCCGCCGCGCCGCGCGGCAGCGTTTTCGGACGCGCGACCTGCTATCGCACCACCCGCTCGGCGGCCTTTGTCCACGGCATCGCGCACGAGGGCGATCCGGAGGATCCGGTGGCGCGGATGCAGGGGGTATTCATGACCATCGCCGCCGATCCGCGGAGCGCGATCGGTGGCTGAGCTGACACCCTATGCCAACGCGCTCGGAATCGGGGTGGAGCGAATCGAGGGCGGCGTGCCGGTGCTGAGGGTCGAATTCTCCGACGCCGTGCAGGGCCGCCCCGGCGCGCTTCACGGCGGCGCGATCAGCGGGCTGCTCGAAACCGCGGGCTATGCGCTGCTGCGCGGCGCGCTCGCCGACGCGGGGCGCCCCGCGGCGATGAAGCCGATCAACCTCACGGTCCAGTTCCTCGCCTCGGGCAAGCCGCGCCCGACCTTCGCCATGGCCCGCATCGTCAAGCTGGGACGGCGAACCGCGAACCTGTGGGTCGAGGCATGGCAGGACGATCCCGCCCGGCCGATCGCGAGCGCCGTGATGAACGTGATGATCGCCGCCGACGGCTAATTCGGGCCCTCGCCCACCTCCTCCTCGATCCGCTCGCGCGCGCGTTCGTAACGTTCCTCGGCGCGCTGGCGCGCTTCCTCGATCCGCTCGCGGACCACCTCGTAATCGGGGCCTTCGATGCCCACCCCATTCTGGTCGATCCGCACCTCGCCGCCAGGCAACACGATCGTCGCGCCGTCGGGGCCGATCGTGACGTCGCCCTCCTCGAGATCGGGCTGCCCGACAAGATCGGGATCGCGCGGGGGCGGCGGCGGGGCGGCGCGCCCGATGTTGAGCGCGCGCAGCATGAAATCCCGCCAGATGCGCGCGGGCACCGTGCCCCCGCTCATCCTGCCGAGCGGCGTGTTGTCGTCGCGCCCGACCCACACGCCGACGACCAGATCTCCGGCATAGCCCACGAACAGCGCGTCGCGGCTGTCCTGCGTGGTGCCCGTCTTGCCGAAATTCGCGACCGGCAGCATCGCCGCGCGCCCGGTACCGGCGTTGATCGCGCGGCGCAGCATGGACTGCATGTCCTCGTGGGTCCGGCCCGAAAGGTGCTTGGGCCCGTCCCACAGCTTGCGCCAGAACCCGATCCCGGGGCGGGGGACGGCATGGGCCTTCACCGGCATGGCGTTGGCCGCGATCCCGGCATAGGCGCTGGTCAGCTCGAGCAGCGTCATCGTCGAGGTGCCCAGCGCCAGGCTCGGATCGCCCTCGGGCAGCGGCGCGGTGACGCCGAGCTCGCGCGCGGTGGCGATCGCCTTGTCGCTGCCGATCTGTTGCATCAGCCGCACCGCCGCGACATTGCTCGATTGCGCGAAGGCGTCCTGCAGGGTCAGGCTGTCCGAATAGCGCCCCGCGGCGTTGCGCGGGCGATAGGATCCTTGCGCGATCTCGCGGTTGCCGATGCGGTCCTGTGGCGACCAGCCATCGCGTAGCGCGGCGAGATAGACGAAGGTCTTGAAGGTCGAGCCCGGCTGGCGCCTGGCCTGCGTCACGCGGTTGAACGGCGTCTTGCCGTAATCGGTGCCGCCGATCATCGCGACGACCTCGCCGTTCCGCCGCATCGCGACCAGCGCCACCTGCGCGCCCTGAAGGGGGGCGCCGCGCGTCACTTGCCGCGCGACCTCCTGCAAGCGGCTGTCGAGCGTGGTGGCGATGGTCTGGCGGGCGTAGCCGCCCCCCCCGTCACCTTGGGCCAGCGCGCGCGCCTCGGGCAGCGCCCAGTCGGCGAAATAGGTGCCGGTGGGCAGGTCGCGCTCGTCGCGGACGTCGAGCCGCGGGGCGCGGATGTTCACGTCGCCGCGGTCGATGTAGCCGACCGCCGCCATCGAGCCGAGGACCAGCCGCATGCGCTTCTCGGCGCTGGCATAATGGTGGACGGGGTTGAGCCGGCTCGGCGCCTGCACCAGCCCCGCCAGCATCGCCGCCTGCGCCAACGTCAGATTCTCTGGCTTGCGGTAGAAGTAATGCAGGCTGGCGGCGCGCAGGCCATAGACGTTGTCGCCGAAATAGGCGTTGGAGAGATAGCGTTCGAGGATCTGGTCCTTGGTCAGCCACGCCTCGAGCCAGAAGGCGATCAGCATCTCGCGCGCCTTGCGCGTCAGCGTCTGCTCGGGCGTCAGGAAGGTGAACTTGGCGAGCTGCTGGGTGATCGTGCTGCCCCCGCCGTGTCCGGTCCAGGCGGCGCGCGCGAGCCCGCGCGGATCGATCCCCCAATGCTCGTCGAAGCGGCGGTCCTCGATGGCGAGGAAGGCCTGCTTGACGTGAGGCGGGAGCTTGCGGATCTCGACCGGGGCATCGACCACGGCGCCCTTGCGCGCGATCGGCGTGCCGTCCGCCGCCGTCAGCGTGATCTCGGGCGGAACGATCGGCTGGAGCGACTTCGACAGCGGCGCGGTAAGCGCCAGCCATGCCAGCAGCACGAAGAACAGCATGAGGACCGCGGCGATGGCGCGGACGATCCACCACCCCCAGCTCCTGTCGCGCCAGTAGCTGCGCTGAAACCATTTGAGCCGCCGCTTCTCCTCGACCGCGACCCCGCGCTCGATGCGGTCGAGCCGCGCGTCCCAGTCCTCCCACGCAGGCGCGCCCGCGCGGCCATCGAGCGAGAAATAGCCGCGGCCTGGGTGCGGTTCGCCTCGTGGGGATAGCGAAAATATGCCCATAGTGCCTTAATCGACTAACACAGCGATCGTCGCTCGGAAAGAGCCTATTGGCTCCCCGCTTTCGCGGGGATGACAAGAAGGGAAAAACTACTCTTCGTCACCCCCGCGAAAGCGGGGGCCCAGTCGTCTCCAAAGCTTCGAATCCGTAGTCCTCGGCCAAATCCCGCCAGAAGAGGTTGTCCTTCTCGATCAGTTCGATCCGCCACTGGCGATTCCAGTTCTTGACCCGCCTTTCGCGAATGATCGCGCTCTCCATCGTCTCATGGGGCTCGAACCAGACCAGGCGCTTGATGCTGTGCCGCTTCGTAAAGGCGCCAATAAGACCTTCGCGATGCTGGGCCACGCGCTGAAGCAAGTTCGATGTCACGCCGGTGTAGAGCGTGCCGTTGCGCTTGGAGGCGAGGATGTAGACGCAGGGTTCCAGCTCGCGCTTCATCTGCCCGATCCCAACCTCGTCGTCCCCGCGAAAGCGGGGACCCCAGTCAAATCTGGAGCGCAAGAGCTTACTGGGTCCCCGCTTTCGCGGGGATGACGGAAATAGGAGTTTGTAGCTACAAGGCTCACCCCTTCCCCACCACGCTCTCCGGCAAATCGACCCCGAACACGCGCTGGTAATACTCCGCCACCAGCATTCGCTCGGCCTCGTCGCATTTGTTGAGGAAAGTGAGACGGAAAGCGAAGCCGACGTCGTCGAAGATCGTCGCGTTCTGCGCCCAGGTGATGACGGTGCGCGGGCTCATCACGGTGCTGATGTCGCCGTTCATGAAGCCCTGTCGGGTAAAATCGGCGACCTTGACCATGTCGGCCACTACCTTGGCGGCGGTCTCCGGACTCTTGGCGGCGACGATGCCGTGCTCGGTCTCGGCCGGCAGATAGTTCAGCGCCGTCACGATGTTCCAGCGGTCCATCTGGCCCTGGTTAATCGCCTGGGTGCCGTGATAGAGCCCGCTGGTGTCGCCCAGCCCCACCGTGTTGGCGGTCGCGAACAGGCGGAAATGCGGATCGGGGCGGATCACGCGGTTCTGGTCCAGCAAGGTCAGCTTGCCCTGCTGCTCGAGCACGCGCTGGATCACGAACATCACGTCGGGCCGGCCGGCGTCGTATTCGTCGAACACCAGCGCCACCGGGTGCTGCAGCGCCCAGGGCAGCAAGCCCTCGCGGAACTCGGTAACCTGCAAGCCGTCGCGCAGCACGATCGCATCGCGCCCGACCAGGTCGATGCGGCTGATATGCGCGTCGAGATTGATGCGGATGCAGGGCCAGTTGAGGCGCGCCGCGACCTGCTCGATATGAGTCGACTTGCCGGTGCCGTGATAGCCCTGCACCATCACCCGCCGGTCGTGCGCGAAGCCGGCCAGGATCGCGAGCGTGGTGTCGGGATCGAAGACATAGCCCTCGTCGAGATCGGGCGTGCGCGCGTCGGGCTTGCTGAAGGCCGGCACTTCCCAATCGACGTCCACGCCGAAGACCTCGCGCACCTTCACCGTGGTGTCGGGCGAGGCCAGAACGGTGCGGTTGTTCGCTTCGAAGCTCTTGTCGGTCATGTCGTTCATCGCCTCGCCGCCTAAGACTTTCTCCCAAGCGCGCCAAGCCTATATTGGGCGCCATGCCGCCCGATCCCATCGAAGCCCTGAGGCAGACGCTGGTCGGGAAGGTCCGCGGCGTGTTCAACGATCTCAATGCCGGCGAGAGGCCGGTTCCCCCCTCGGACGAAGCGCTGTTCGAGCGCAACTCGCCGATCCGCATGGTCCACGCCGACATCGTCGGCATGATGGTGGGCGGCATCCGCTCGCTGCTGCTGCAGATGCTCCACCCGCACGCTTTGCAGGGCGTGCTCGATCATTCGAACTTCCGCGAGGACATGCACGGGCGGCTGCGGCGCACCGCCAAGTTCATCGCGGTCACCACCTTCGGCCACCGCGACGACGCGACCGTGGCCATCGAGCGCGTCAACCGCATCCATGCGGCGGTCGGCGGGACGCTGCCCGACGGCACGCGCTATTCCGCCGCCGATCCGCGCGTGTTGGCCTGGGTCCACGTGGCCGAGGCGACGAGCTTCCTCGCCGCCTATCTGCGCCATGTCCGTCCCGACATGCCGGGGCACGAGCAGGACGAATACTATCGCCAGTTCGCGGTGATCGCCCGCGCGCTGGGCGCCGATCCGGTCCCGCTCGACCGGCGCGAGGCGGAGCTCTTGTTCCGCGAGCTGCGCCGCGATCTGCGCCCGAGCCCGCAGGCGCGCGAGATCGCCGACCTGGTGCTGCGCCAGCGCCCGCCCGGCTCGCCGCCCGCGGTCCAGGCGTTGCTCGGCGCCGAGGCGGTGGCGCTGCTGCCCTCGTTCGCGCGCGCCATGCTCGGGCTGGAGAAACCCGGCCTCGCCGCCTTCCCCGCCCGCGCCGCGACCTGGGGCATGGGCAAAACGCTGCGCTGGGCGTTCCGGCAGGGGTGAAGTCGCTCGCGATCTCACGGCCGCTGCTATGGCTGGTGCTGGCCCTGCCTGGGCTGTGGATGCTCGGCCGCTGGGCGGTTACGCCGAAGCTATACGGCTATGGCCACATCGTCGCGGATAGCGGTGACTGGGCGGCGTGGCTGCTGATGGCGACGCTGGCTGTCACCCCGATCCGGCTGCTGTTCAGGCGGCATCGCTGGGCGCAATGGCTGATGCGGCGGCGGCGGGATCTGGGTGTGGCCAGCTTCGCCTATGCCGCCGGCCACACCGCGATCTATCTGTTCCGCAAAGCATCGCCCGACATCGTCGGGGCCGAGCTTTCCACGCCCTACATCCTGGCCGGATGGCTGGCCCTTGCGCTATTCGTGCCGCTGGCGATCACTTCCAACGACATCGCGACCCGTGCCCTCAAGCGGTCATGGAAGCGCGTGCACCGGCTCGTATATCCGGCGGCGGTTCTGACCTTCCTTCACTGGCTCCTCGCGGCCTTCGATCCCACAACAGCCTACATACATATCGCGATTCTGGCCGCGATCGAGTTGCCGAGGGTCTGGCTGCAGCGGCGTCAGAGAGTGACGTAATTGCGGAATCGCGCGACTTCCGCCGCGTCGACATACTTTCCGATCTCGCGATCGAAGACGCCGAGGTCGGCATAGGGACGGTACTCGAGGAATTCATCGACCATCTTGGGAGTCATGCCGGGGATGAGCTTGATGTCGTCCTCGCTGGCGGTGTTGAGATCGACCGGAACGAACACGCCGCCGAGCACGCTCGCCGCGTCATCGGCTGTCATTGTTTCGAGCAGCTTGGCGTTCAGGGCCGTGACATTGGCGTAGGGCCGTCCGGCGACGATCGCTGCCGCGAGTTCGCGCGTCATGCCCCTGGCGGCGGCCAGTTGCTCGGCGGTCGCGGTATTGGCATCGAGCACCGGTGTGGCGGCGGCGGTCGCCGTGGCGTCGTCGGCAGCGGCCTTCGCCACGGAGTCCGCTTCGACTGTGGCGGCGGTGTCATCGGCGGCGCCCGAGCACGCAGCCAGGGTCAGCGACGCGCCGACAAGAGCGGTGGCGAAAACGAATCTGCGCATAGTGGACGCTTCCTTGTTGCTAGGCCTTCTCATTAGCGAGATACGACGGGAACGCCAATCTTTCCGAGCGGTGCTATATCAGCTTGTCGGGCAGCACGAAGATGGCGGCGTAACGCAGCGCCAGTTCGCGGTCGCCCTCGATCGCCAGCCCCGCCCCGCGCTCGAGCTGCTCGACCGGAATCCTGGCGTAGAGGAGACCGGCCAGCACCGAGGCGTCGGGCGCGCGGAAGATCGCCTGCCCCTGCGCGGCATGGCCGCGCCTGATCGGCAGCGCGCCATTGGCGAGCGCCGCGAGGAACTGCTCGCCCGCCACCTCGAACCCGATCCGCGCGCGCATCCCGACCGCCTTCGCCGGATTGAACATCGTGCGCATCGACAGCATCAGCGAGACCGGCGAAAGCGGCAGCATCGGATCGTGACCGGAGTGCATCGCCGCCCAGCGCCCCAGCTCCTGGATCGCCGGCTCGGCCGCCTGACCCCACGCGGTGAGCGCATAGACCTGGACCCCGGCCGGCGGAGGCAGCCTCTCGCGCCTGAGCGCGCCGGCTTCCTCGAGGCTTGCGAGCCGCTCGGTCAGCACCTTGGCCGAAATTCCGGGCAGGCTGGCGCGCAGGTCGGAGAAGCGCCGCGGCCCGAACATCAGCTCCCTGACGATCATCAGCGACCAGCGCTCGCCCACCAGCTCCATCGCGAAGGCCGTGCCGCAGGCGTCCCCATACCACCGGCCGTGCGGCGATTTCGACGACGCAGTTACTTTTTGAAACTTCATAGTTGCTTTATGTAACTAGGTCCGGCACTAGACGCAAGCGGCGAGTCGCAATGGAGAGGACGAGCGTGACCCAGATGATCTTCGTGAACCTGCCGGTGGCCGACCTCGCGCGGTCCAAGTCGTTCTATGCGGCGCTCGGCTTCGTCAACGAACCCAGGTTCACCAACGAGCAAGCCGCCTGCATGGTGCTCTCCGACGCGATCTTCGTCATGCTGTTGACGCATGACTTCTGGAAGACCTTCACCAGCAAGGCGATTCCCGATGCGAAGGCGAGCGCGCAGGTGATGCTGGCGGTCAGCCGCGACGGCAAGGAGGCGGTGGACGCAATGGTCGGTGCGGCCGCGGCCAGCGGGGGCAAGGCGGACTGCAATCCCAAGCAGGATCTTGGCTTCATGTACGGGCGCAGCTTCGAGGATCCGGACGGCCACATCTGGGAGCCGAACTGGATGGACATGCAGGCGGCGCTGGACGGCGCGCCGGCAACCGACCGGTGATCGGACCCACGACGCAAGGAGAAAGCCAATGACCTATCTCGACGGTTTCGTGCTCGCGGTGCCCACCGCCAACAAGGACAAGTTCGTGGCCCATGCGAACAAGGGCGACGACATGTTCATCGACTTCGGCGCCACTCGCATCGTCGAGAACTGGGGCGCCGACACGCCCAAGGGCCACACCACCGATTTCCCTGGCGCGGTCGAGGCCAGGGACGACGAGACGATCGTCTTCAGCTGGGTCGAATGGCCCGACAAGGCGACGCGCGACGCCGGCTATGCGAAGATGATGGCGCCCGGCTTCGAGGACGAGCGCATGGACCCCGAGAAGAACCCGATGCCGTTCGACGGCAAGCGGATGATCTACGGCGGGTTCGAACCCATCGTTACCCACGGCGACCCGTCCGACGACGACTATGTCCAGGGCTTCCTGATCCCCGTGCCCGAGGACCGGCGCGAGGATTATCGCCAGATGGCCGGCGACGCCTGGGACATGTTCAAGGGCTATGGCGCGACCGGCGTGGTCGAGGCTTGGGGCGACGATGTGCCCGAAGGCAAGCAGACCGACTTCTATCGCGCGGTCAAGGCTAAGCCGGGCGAGAAGGTGGTGTTCAGCTGGATGACCTGGCCCGACCGCGCCACCTGCGACGCCGCGTCCGAGAAGATGCGGAACGATCCCGCCATGAAGATGCCCGACGACATGCCCTTCGACGGCAAGCGCATGGTCTGGGGCGGCTTCGAGCCGGTGGTGGTGCTGAACGGCAAGCGCTGAACAACGGCGCGTCACCAACCACCCCGGAGGACAGATGCGATGGCCGGCCATCACGGCGATCTTGTACCGTATGAGCCGATGACCCGCGATCGCCGGACCGATCCCCAGGGTGCCAGCTTCGGGCTCGTCGGCGCGAGGAAGGAAAGCTGAGCATGGCGGACTACACCTTCTACACCCACCCCATGAGCCGCGGCCAGATCGTGCGCTGGGCGTTGCACGAGGCGGGCGCGGATTACCGGCAGGTGCTGGTCGATTGGGCGGCGAAGCCCGAGGCGCTGTGCAAGGCCAACCCGATGGGCAAGCTGCCCACCATCGTCCACCACCACGCCGGGGAGTCCGGGGGCCACGATCATGTGGTGACCGAGGCGGCGGCGATTTGCCACTATTTGGCCGAGATGAGCGCTCCCGAGTTGCTGCCCAGGGACGAGGAGAAGGCAGACTATTTCCGCTATTTGTTCTTCGCTGCCGGCCCAGTCGAGCAGGCGGTGACGAGCAAGGCGATGGGGTGGCAGGTGGACGAGCCGCAGAAGCAGGGCATGCTCGGCTTCGGCACCTATGACCGGGCGATCGACGCCTTCGAGGAAATGCTCGACGGACGCGACTACGTCTGCGGAACGCGCTTCACCATGGCGGACGTGTATGTCGGCAGCCAGGTCGATTGGGGCTTGGCCTTCAAGTCGATCCCCAGCCGCCCCGCCTTCGAGGCCTATGCCGAGCGGCTGCGCACCCGCGATGCCTACAAAGCCGCCAAGGCCATCGACATGAAGTTGATCGAGGACAGCCGGAAATGACGACCGCCAAGAACACGATCTGCATCTGGTATGACAAGGACGCCGAGGAGGCCGCGAATTTCTACGCGCGGACCTTTCCCGATAGCCGCGTCGGCGCCATTCATCGCGCTCCGATGGACACCCCAGGCAATAGGGCGGGCGACGTGATGGTTGTCGAATTCACCGTCTGCGGCGTGGCGTGCATCGGCCTGAACGGCGGGCCGATTTTCAGGCAGAGCGAAGCTTTCTCGTTCCAGATCGCGACCGAGGATCAGGAAGAAACCGATCGATACTGGAACGCGATCGTCGGCAATGGCGGGGCCGAAAGTCAGTGCGGCTGGTGCAAGGACAAATGGGGCGTCAACTGGCAAATCGCCCCGCGCGTGCTCACCGAGGCCGTGGCCCGGGGCGGGGAAGTCGCCAGGCGGGCCTTAGAGGCGATGTTTCCAATGCGGAAAATCGACATCGCGAGGATCGAGGCGGCCATTGCGGGGGCGAAGGCCGATGCGTAGGATCACCGGCGCCGCTTTCCTTTCGCTCGACGGAGTGATGTAGGCGCCCGGCGGCCCGACCGAAGACCCTCAGGGCGGGTTCGAGGAAGGCGGCTGGATGTTCAAGATCTGGGATCCGGGCATCGAGGAAACGCTCGGCTCGCTGTTCTCCGGCGCATACGACCTCCTGCTTGGTCGCCGCACCTACGACATCTTCGCCGCCTTCTGGCCCTATGCCGAAGGCGACAACAAGCCGATGAGCGAGGCCTTCGACCGCGCCAACAAATATGTCCTGACCCGCGGCGATCAGCCGCTCGAATGGCAGAACAGCCGCCGGCTGCGCGGCGTGGAAGATGTCGCGAAGGTCAAGGCGGCCGAGGGGTCGGACATCATCATCCAGGGCTCGAGCACGATCTATCCCGATCTGCTCGCGGCAGGGCTCATCGACAGGCTGATCACCATGACCTTCCCGGTGATCCTGGGGCGCGGCAAACGCCTGTTCGGCGAGGGGACACCCGTCGATAGGCTGGCGATGACCGATCACCGCGTGACCGAACGGGGCACCGTGATCGCGACCTACCAGCCCGGCGGAATGCTGCCGCCCTATCCGGACGAGGCGCCGATCCCGGTTACCAGCGAGCGCGAGGTCGTGCGCCAGCAAAAGATCGCGGCGGGCGGCTGGTGAGACCGGCGGCTCACTCAAATGCGTTTTGGCCTAACTTTACCCTAACCTTCCGCCGCAGCGTCAGCCCAGCGCGGAGCTCTTTCTCAACAGCTGATAGGCCTCGACCACCCGGCCAAGTTTCGCTTCGTGCCGGCGGTCGCCGCCATTGCGGTCGGGATGAAAGCGGCGCACCAGTTCCGAATAGCGGCGGCGCAGTTTGCCGCGGTCTATGCCGGAGCCGAGGCCCAGGGTCGCGAGCGCGGCCGCCTCTTCGCGGCTGAAACGGCCGCCCGCTGCGAGTTCGGCCTCGCGCCGGGCGCGCGACCTGATCCCATCGGCGCGCGCGGCGATCGCCTCGAGCGGATCGTCGAAATCGGCCCAGCGCGGCATCCCGCTCCCGCCGGCGGTGGCGCGGAAGCTGGGGCTCTCGGTCCGCCAGCCCGCACCCGGCGCCTGCGCGGCGTGGATTTCCTCGGCGCTCATGCCCGCGAACCAGTCGTAGCCGGCGTTGAACTCGCGGACATGGTCGAGGCACAGCCAGCGCCACTCCCCCGGCCCGTCGAAGCCCGAGCGCCGCTCGCCCGGCGCGCGGAACTCGCCGGGCCCGCCGCAGCCGGGGTGCATGCAACCCTGTACGCTCGTCTCGTGCCGTCCGTGAAACCGCGTTTCGCGCATTCGGGGTAGGATGGTGACGCGGGCCGCGTTAGGGAACCCCGAATGGAGCGATTCTTCGCATGAGTGGCCTGGTTCGGCAGGAAATGGAACGGCTGCTGACAGCGGCCTTCGCCCCCACTCGCCTCGCGGTGATCAACGACAGCGCGCGGCACCTCGGCCACAGCGGCGACGACGGCAGTGGCGAATCGCATTTCACGGTCGAGATCGAGGCGGAGGCTTTCGCGGGCAGGAGCCGGCTCGAACGCCAGCGCATGGTCAATCGCGCACTCGGCGACATCCCCGGCCAGCGGGTCCATGCGCTGGCGATCAGGGCCAGAGCGCCGGAAGAATGACTTTCGAATGGGCTGAGGCGAAGGACGAAGCCAACTTTGCAAAGCATGGATTGCGACTGAGCGAGTTCGACGGCTTCGATATGCTTCCGATTGTAATCGGAGACGATCGGCACACCTATGGCGAGGCCCGCTTCCGGGCTTTTGGCAGAATTGGCGGCCGGGGCTATATGATCGCTTACACAATACGAGATTCAGCAATCCGCCTGATAAGCTGGCGACACTGTCACGACAGGGAAATCAGGCTCTATGAGGAACGTTGATGTGACCGATCCGGAAAATCCCGAGTGGACGCGAGAGGATTTCCAGGGCGCACGTCCCGCAAGCGACGTGCATGGCAAGGCATTGGCTTCGCTTCTCGTCCGGAAGAACGGAAGTCATGCGCGGACGATTTCCGGCCAGGCCGCCTGGCTCAGCGCAAGGAAATTGGCGGCGTGAGCGACGCGGACGATGTTCGGCTCGAAGAAGATGAGGCGTTGATGCTTCTTACCAATCGCATCCTGCTGGATTTCATCTCTCTGCAAGTCGACCGAGGGCAGTTTTCGCGCGAAGAGGCAAAGAAGCTCGTCCGCTTCTCGTCGGAAGAGGTCAAACGAGGCGCCCCCGCGCTCTCTGACCGTGTCGATTTTTTCGCCGATGTGCTGGTGAATCGATTCGACGAGACCGAATACGAGGCGCAACCCAAGCGGTGATCGAACAGATCGTCACCCCGGTCACCCACGACCTCGGCCAGTTCCAGGTGCGGCGCGCGATACCCTCGCGGGCGCGCAGCATGGTCGGGCCGTTCATCTTCGTCGACCAGTTCGGGGCGGCGCAGCTCGATCTCGGCGCCGGCATGGATGTGCGCCCGCATCCGCACATCGACCTCGCCACCGTCACCTGGCTGTTCGAGGGCGCGATCGACCACCGCGACAGCCTCGGCAGCTTCGCCACCATCCGCCCCGGCCAGGTCAATCTGATGACCGCCGGGCGCGGGATCGTGCATTCCGAGCGCAGCCCGCAGGCGGAGCGCGAGCGCGGCGCGAGGCTCTACGGGATGCAGACCTGGCTCGCGCTGCCCGACGGGCGCGAGGACATCGACCCGGCCTTCGAGGCGGTGACCGATCTGCCGGTGATCGAAGACGGCGCGGCGCGCGCCATCGTGATCATGGGCGAGCTGTGGGGCGCACGCGCCGCCACCACCTGCCATTCACTCACGATCTATGCCGAAATCGTGCTCGGGCCCGGCGGCGCGATCCCCGTCGAGCCGGACGCCGACGAGCGCGCGGTCATGCTGGTGGGGGGCGAGGCCGGGATCGAGGGCCATGCGCTCGGCCTCTACGAGCTCACCGTGCTCGCACCGGATCGCGACATGACGCTGTCGTCGGATCGCGGTGGGCGCGTGATGCTGCTCGGCGGCGAGGCCTTCGCGACCAGGCGCCACGTGTGGTGGAACTTCGTCAGCTCGAGCCGCGAGCGCATCAATCGGGCTAAGGAGGACTGGCGCGCGGGCCGCTTTCCCTTGGTGCCCGGCGACAGCGAGGAGTTCATCCCGCTCCCCGAGGGCGTGCCCAAGACGGTCAGCTACCCTTGAGCTTCGCCGGCAAGACCGCCTGGATCACCGGCGCATCGAGCGGGATCGGCGCGGCCCTGGCGCGTGAGTTCGCGAACCGCGGGGCACGGGTGGTGCTGTCGGGCCGGGATGATGCGCGCTTGCGGGCAGTGGCCGAAGAGATTGATGCCGGGACACCGCGGGGTGTCTCGACTTCGCTCGACACGAACGGGGAGGAGAATAAATCCACTCCCCGTTCGTATCGAGCGGAGGACGCAGTCCGTAGTCGAGATACCGGCCCGCCGCTGGTGCTGCCTTTCGACGTCGCTGACGAAGCGGCGATGCTGGCCGCAACCGAACAGGCTATCGCCTGGCGCGGCGTCGATATCTTCGTCGCCAATGCCGGCATCTCGCAGCGCAGCGCGGCGGTCGATACCGACATGGCGGTCTATCGCCAAATCATCGAGGTCGATCTCACCGCGCAGATCGCGGCCTCCCAGGCGCTGCTGCCGCACATGGTCGGCCACGGAAGCGGGGCGCTGGTGTTCATCTCCTCGATCGCGGGCAAGGTCGGGGTGCCGATGCGCACCGCCTATTGCGCCGCCAAGTTCGGGCTGATCGGCTATGCCGACGCGCTGCGGGCAGAGCTCTCGCAGTCGGGCGTGGCCGTGCATGTGGTGTGCCCCGGCTCGGTCGCGACCGCTGTCAGCCGCAATGCGCTCACCGCCGACGGCCGGCCACGGGGCAAAAGCGACAAGGCGATCGACGAGGGCATTCCGCCCATCGAGGCCGCGCGGGCGATCTGCGACGGCATCGTGGCGGGCCAGCGCGAGATCGTGATCGCGCGCGGGGCGGAGCTGGCGATGGGCGAGCTCCGCCGCACGCCCGACGTGCTGCTCGACCAGATGGCCGCGATGGTCGCCAATGGCTACATGGACAGGATGAAGGCGGAGGGATGAGGATGGAGCAGCAGCGGGTCACCTTGGCGAGCGGAATCGAGCTCGACGTCGTCGATGTGGGTCCGCGCGACGCGCCGGTGCTGATCTTCCTCCACGGCTTTCCCGAGAGCCACCGCACCTGGCGCCACCAGATCGCGCATTTTTCGGGCCGCTTCCGCTGCATCGCGCCCGACCAGCGCGGCTACCGCAATTCGTCCAAGCCGCGAGAGGTATCCGCCTACACGCCCGACAAGCTGATCGGCGACATCTTCCAGCTCGCGGATGCGCTGGATGTGGGCGAGTTCACCGTGGTCGGCCACGACTGGGGCGGCGCGATCGCCTGGGGAGTCGCCATCGGCGGGCAGATGAACGGGCGCGTGACCCGCTGCATCATTGCCAATGCGCCGCATCCGGCGGTCTTCCAGAAGCTGCTGTTCACCAACGAGCACCAGCGCGCCTCGAGCCAATATATGCGCGGCTTCCGCGATCCGGCCAACGATGCGCTGGTGCGCGAGCACGGCCTCGCCGGCATCCTGATGAAGGAGGTCAAGTGGGAGCGCGCGGCGCAGATGGAGCCCGAGGAGCGCGCCGCGCTGCTCGAGGAGTGGCAGGACCGCGACGCCGCCTTCGGCATGCTCAACTGGTACCGCGCCAGCCCGGTCATCGTCCCGCCGCTCGACGCGCCCCATGCGCTGCCCGAGGGCTGGGCCCCGCCCCCGCTGCCCAGGCTGACGATCCCGACGCTGGTGATCTGGGCGATGGACGACCTCGCGCTGCCGGTCGAAAACCTCGACGGGCTGGACGAGGTGGTCGAGGACCTGACCGTCGTGAAAGTGCACGATTGCGGCCATTTCGTGCCGTGGGAGGCGCCCGACAAGGTCAATGCGGCGATGGACGACTTCCTGGCGCGGACGGCTTAGCGACCCAAACCGCTCCACTCCACCCAGTTGCCATGCGGATGCGCGGTGGCGAGCTTGACCGGGTCCGGCCCGCCGGGCCACCAGCGGACGGTGAGTTCGTGGCGGTGGGTGTCGCGATTGGCCTCGAGCATCGCCCAGGCGAGCGGCGCTTCCGCTTTGACGCTCGCTCCGGCCGCCTGAATCGCCACGGCGATCGCCTGGCGCTCATGCGCGGGGATGTATTGCCAGACCACCGAGTGCGCGAGCGTCCGGGTCACG
>Ga0307492_10000603_pt1 | contig 15130 bp, 11 predicted proteins | sample SI3LmetaG_FD_202365 | JGI IMG/M metagenome (GOLD analysis project Ga0307492, IMG submission 202365) | Sea-ice brine microbial communities from Beaufort Sea near Barrow, Alaska, United States - SI3L | ecosystem: Environmental > Aquatic > Marine > Coastal | place: USA: Alaska | collected 2017-05-06 | reverse complement strand
AATGTCTGCGAGTCGCGAAAAGGGTACAGATCGCTGTAGAAATCAGCCTCAGATTGGGCATAGGTGCGTAGTTTTAGTTCAAGTGTCAGTCCCTTGGCCAGTGAATCGACGGGCTGGACAAGCGTCACCTCGGCGTTGTTCGCGGTAATTCCCCAGCTGTCGCTGAAAAAGCGAAATTCACTCTGCAGTGAAGCGCGCCATGGCAGATAGTACATGGCGCGCACGGCCAGCGCATCGCTGTTGCGGGTGCGAGGATAAACCTCAGGTTCATAGCTATAGCCGCGGGCCGATGTGGGGTCGACAAAACGCACCGACCGATAGGGGTTGTTAAGGTAGCCCTGGTCGACGACGGCCTCAGCACTGAGGCCAACGATCAGGTTCTTGGTCAGAATCTGCGAGATATTGATCGCGAAGCGACGCCGCGACAGGGTATCGCTGAAGTTTGTATCGTTATTACGCCTGACCTCATCCTCACCCCCACTGGCGCTGAGGCTGATGGTGGTCAGGTCACCAAAGAGGCTCTGAGAGATGCCGAAGCCCAGGCTGCGTGCCGTGTAGTCGCCCTCGTCGCTGCCTGTCACGCTCAGGCTCCAGGTGGTATTGTCCGCCAAAAAGTCAACGCCGACGGTGGTCTCGGTGCGCTGCTCTTCATAAGGGCTGGCGGTGGCCCGGACATCAATTGAGGCGCTGCTGACCATATCAACGTAATAGTTTGCATGCAGCGAAACCTGCTCGTTAATGGCTTTGCGGACCAGCACTGATGGCCCCTGAATAGTCGCGCCGTCACCGTCAAAAACATGGTATAGCAGGTCCATGCGATCCTCGGGCAGCACCGCGGCAGTCGCCAGCCGCGGTGCCGCGGACCCCAGTATGAGCACTGGCATGATGGGGAGCAGCCACTTGCGTAACTTCATCGTTGTCGGCCTAGTTACATCCACAACCACCTCCACTGGCTCCTTCAGCGCCGCGAGCAGACTCGCGGGCCTCATAGACATGGCTGAGATATCGGCTGGCGATGGGGTTGCGATCAAACGCCATAATAGGATCAGCAAGATGCTGACGCTCGTAAGGTTTGACCCAGGGTTGAATTGCCATGTGCTGACAACCTGACAAAGTGGCCACCAAGCCGGCGGTGAGACCGAGCAACAGACCTGCGCGATGGCAGCTCATTCGCTGATCAACTCGCGGATTTGCGTCCTGTACAAATCGTCATAGCCGGGTTTGTAGCCCTCGTGTCGATACCGCATCTGCCCGTCCCGGTCAATCAGCACTGTGCTCGGCATGGCATTGACCTGATAGCTGGCACTGACATCGCCGCTTGGGTCGAACAGAATCGGAAACGCCACGTTAAGTTCCGCCAGTAGGCGCTCAGCTTTGGCGGGCTCGCTGTCAACATTGACGCCGATGACCTTGAAGCCTGCTGCCTGAAACCGTTGATGGAGGACGTCCAGCACTGGCATCTCCGTGCGGCAGGGACCACACCATGACGCCCAGAAATTCAGCATAATCACGTCGCCTCGCTGTTCCTGTAAGCGCAGGTTAGGTCCCTGGTTGCTGGCCAGTGTAAAGTCGGGCGCCTCGCCAGTGGCGGGTTTTGCCAGGGCATGGTTCGCCAGCAACCCGGTGCTGAGCAACGTGGTTAGCAACGTGCCCAACAGGATGCCCAGCAGGGTACGAACAAAAGAGCGATTGATCGCATGATAATTCATAAGCTAACTCCTAGAAAAAAGCGCTGACGCCGATAGTGGCTTCAAGGTTGTGGGTGCTTAACGTCTCGCCCAGCAGGTCGTGTTCAAACAGGTGGTCACGCAGGTCGATCTGCAGGGACAGCCAGTCTGTGGCAAACAGTTGCAGGCCAGCACCAATCGCGTAGGAGGCGTGATTCTCATCGGCAAAATGAAAGTTACCTGCGCCTACACTGATATAGCCATTGCCATAAAACGCATACGTGCTGCCAACAAACATTTCGGCAGGAAAGAGCTTGTAGCCAATGCTGGCGTTGTAGAAAGTTACATCACGCTGGTCACTGCTGAGTAGTTGGGTGGCGCCGCTGAGACGCTCAAAGCTGGTGATCTGAAGTGCCGCCTGGCCATAGTCTGCTGACATAAAAAAATCCTCGGTAACGTGATAGGCAAGGCGCAGTCGCAGGACGTTGCTGCTGCCGAAGTCCGCCATGTTAATAATGCCGGTAGAGATGCCGATCTCGAAATCCTCGCTGTCAAGCTGATCGCGGGTGATGACTCGCCGGTCTTGGTCGGCCTGCAGGAGTGCGTCGAGATTGTCTTGGTTTGATGCGGCAAGCACATGGCCGACGCACAGGATTAATATCAGGGTTAGAAAAATGCGTTGATTCCAAACGTCCATTGTGAGATCTCCTCGTTGTAGTTCCTGCCAGTGAGTACCATATGATTGGTGTATTCCAGACTGACTATGTAACGGCGGTCAATGCGATAACGACCGCCAATGCTTACCGTCAACAGATTGTTGTTGCGGTCCTGAGTTTTGATCAGGGTGGCATCTGTCGAATGTGTGAGGGTCCCTGCGCCAATGCCGAAAAAAGGTGACCAGCGTTTGCCGGGTAGGGACTGATGACTAAGTTGGACCCGGGCCACGTGAGCGTCAGAGTATTGGCCGAGTGCCTGGGTCATGATCAACGCCATCGTAAAGTGTTCACTGAGGCGGTAACCGGCGACGACGCTGGTGGCCCGAGCGCCATTGAAGTCACCTAAAGCGAAGCCGACTTGCCAGTTGGCATAGGCCGAGGGGTCAGTCGTAGTTCGCGGTAGCAGATCGTCAGCCCTAGCCCAGCCGCTGATGTCGCGGTGCGTTGTGACCTTGATCCAGCCTGTCCTTTGCCCTTTGATGGTCACCGTCTGGCCCTGTTCCACCGAATAGGTGATGGGATAGCCCCTGCCGGGCCCTGTATGCAAGTCCACATAAGGGCTTTTGATGATGACGTCACGGTCGGGTTCTGCCGCCAGTAAGGGTGTTGTCAACGTCAATGCGCAAATCATCACAGCGACACGTAGATAGCTGTGCATCTCAGTTCACCGGCGCCGCAAAGGGGTTGTTGTAATACTGGGCACCGATATCCAACCACTCAGTAGTCAGGCGCAACTCGGCTGGTGTCAGCCAATCCTTGTGACTGCCAGTCGGATTAAATCTGGAGAAAAAGCGTTGGCTGGCAAGGGCGCCGTTCGTGGACAGGCTTCGGGGTACGTTGACAGTGACCAGAACAGGTATGGGCTGACTATTACTGTCGAGTATCTGATTACCGTCATCATCGGTCTGGAATACCGGGTTGCCGGCATTATCTGTGAGTTGCCTGAGTTCGTTGATCAGCGTACCGGTGGCATCAAGCACAAGTGCCTGGTCATTGCGCAGCAGTTCTAGATAGCTGGTGACCAGTTGGTCATTGTCTGCTGACGGTGCGTTTGACAGGTCCAGTTGCGCGGCGGGAACCCGGGCTGTACCAAGGGCATCAACAAGGCTGTGGCAGCTAGTGCAGGTCACATCGACGTTGCCCACAGTGCTTCGCGGGAGTGACCACAAAGGGGCAATATGCTCGGCGTAATTGATAACAATCCGGCAGCCGGATTGCCAGCTTGTTTGGCAGGCGAGGCTCACTGGCGCGGGTGTTGCAAGATCTGAATAGACCACGCGGGTGTCAGTGGTGGGTATGGGATGCCAGTCGTCATGGAGTACAACATCAACACTGGGCGACCCAACACCTTGTAATCGGGCTAGGGTCGCCGCCATGGTTTCTCCCATTTCAGGGATCAGGGCTGGTGAGGTGTTTGGCCAGGGGCTGCCAGTGGTAGGCGCACCGGTATTGATTGTTTCGGGTTCTGCGTCAGGCCGACCGTGGGCCGTCTGGCTATCTGCACTGTGGCAGCCATTGCAGGTCAGTTGACCGCCAGCGCTGACATGCAACCAGTTATTATGTCGCGCACTGATTCGCCGTCCTTGGTTATCCAGCACCGATAGCCCGAACGCGATATCGGCGGGTACTAAAAAACTGGCAGATCCGTCGGGTTCAACGGGTACGTAGCCGAGGATCTCTCGCATACCCTGGGCGCGACTAACGCCAAAGGCGCTGTTGGAAATGTCGCGGACATCATCACCTGGCTGGCTGACAGCTTTAACGATACGCAGTAATCGTGCTGGCCTTGCGGTGACGGGTGTTCTGTCTGGGTCGGCGAGTTGGTCGATGCCATTGGCAGAGGTGTCGACACCGGCGATATCATAGACGCTGCGAATCTGCACCAGCCCGACGCCGTCATCAACCCATTGTTGCTGCTGGTCACTCATGGCAAGTTGAGTTGGCAGAAATTGCGCCGCAGGACGGGCTGCCAGAACAGCGACCTCGGTGACCATTTCACCCTCGACTGGCAGGGTGATGGGTAGCTGTGTTTGGGTTTCTAAATTCAGCAGCCACAAACCAAACAGTGGGGGGGCGGACGTATAGTCTGCGCTGCCTAGCCGCTCTGCGCTGCAAGTGACGATATGGGTTGGGGGGTTGACAGCTTGCAGTCGACACGGACTCCAGCTGACCAGCAATCGATTGGTGCCATCAAACAGCGGATAGGCACCGTGGTAAAGACCCTGTGGGGAGTTTGCATCATTGGTGGTAATCGTCTGCGGAGACAAGCTGCGCTGGGCGAGCAGCGAGTTGGTGCCGGCTATGGCATTCGCCACTGGCACGGCCATATCGCTGAAGCCCTGGATATCAATACTCACCAGATCGCCGCCGAAACCTGTGCCCTGGGCCGGTCGCAAATTACTCAGTAGGGTGCCGTCGGGCAACAGGCGGTTCTGCCAGAATGCGGCGCGACTGGCGTCGGTTCCCGTGAGTTGGCTGTGATAGCCATACTGAATTTGCAGCTCACTGCCATCGGGGTTCAAGCTATAGAAGCTCAGGTTGTTACGATTGGCGGCATGATCCCAACGCAGGAAAATAATTCTGCCACTTTCCAGAACTGTTGGATCCAGGTCATGGCTTTGATTGAATGAAATCTGTTCAATATTGCCGCCATCGGCATCCATAATATGCAGGTTAAAAGCAGTTTGCTGTTCATTTTCTGCGAGGCCTGAATACTGGGGCTTACCATCGTCCAGTAAAATCGACCGGCTACGACGTTGGCGGTTAGATGAAAAGACAATTCGGCCATCGGGTAAAAAAGCAGGACCAATATCATCACCCTCGTTGGCGGTTATATCGGCCGCGATAACCCGCCGTGGCATCGCCTCGCCCACTGTATAAACCCAGACATCCCATGTTGGTTGCAACGCATCTTTTGTGTCTTCAAGCAGGGGTGCCCGTAGTGCAAACAATAGCTGTTGACCATCTGCTGACACTTCGAGATCTTTGATGTCGATGAGCTCGTCGCGGGCAAACACCGGGGCGGTCAGGCTGAATTCCGCTGCATCAGCGGCGGCGCGCTCTCGCAAATACAGGCTTGCGCCCGGCTGAAATGCTGCAGGTCGGGTGAGATCATCAGCGATGACGGTCTGTGTTGCCTCATCCGTCAGGAAACGTTTGATATAAGCGATGGGTAGGTCCACCGCCAGTGGGTCGCTGTTCGTTGCAGGACTATTGGTGACGGGGTTGGCTGGTTCTGAATTAGCGGGCAGTGGGCTTATGGGCGCGTCATTGCCCTGGCCGCAACCGACCAGGGCAATGAGCATCAATAAGGCCCTTAAAGGCCGGTTGCGTGATGTGGGTGGGAAATTCATGCCATCATTGTTGATGACCGGCGCATTGGAAACGCTCGACGCGGTCACACTATTTTAGGAACTGCGTCGCATTTTGTGCCTCGCCATTGTTTTTGAGGGTTTGTAGTGCCACGGGCAAGGTGAATTCTTCATCCTGGTCGGCAACGGTGATTGAGCAAAATTGATCAACGCAGATCGGCAATCGCGGAACTGGGTTCCGCGCCGAGTGTGATTGAGTTCATCTTTCTCGATAAAAGCTCAGAAAAGGATCGAGAATTAGCAAGTTTGCGTCTAAAACGTTGACTCGAACTAATCCAGGGTCAGTGGGCCAGGAGGCAAGCGGTGAGAGTCGAGCAGTTAGCCCGTGTCAGGCAGTTACGCCTAGGTCGTCATATTCTGTTGATCATGGCGCTTGCCCTGATGTGCGCCAGTGCGCTGGCGGGCCCTGCGGAGCGAGCGAAATTTATACATGATCGTCTCACCGGCGTACCACCTGTTCCTGCTGATGTCGCATCAGCGTCAGTATTGACCCGCATGACGGACCTGGTCGCAGCCGGGGATATCAGTGCCGCGTCTGACATCGCCATGGCGTCGGAGACATTCTACGGGGTGACCCTAAAAACACTCGTGGCACCCTGGACGAATCGAGAGCAAACACCCTTTGTGCCGCTGGACGATTACATGGCGACGTTTATCGGGGTCGTCAGGGATGATCTTGACCTGCGCCGGATTCTTTGGGATGACATCTTGTACGTCAGCAGTGCCGCGCAATTACCCGCCTATTCGCCGTCAGACAATCAACATTATGCGACCCTTGAGGCCGCTGGCGTGAGCCTTGATTCTCTGGAGTTGCGCGCCCAGTCCCGTCTTAATGGCCTGCCTGCCGCGGCGACAGCTGGCGTATTGACGAGTCGCTCGGCTGCCAAGGCATTCTTTATCGACGGTACCAATCGAGCCATGGTTCGATTCACGTTAATGAACCATCTGTGCGTTGATTTAGAGCAGTTAGAAGATATCACCGGCGTGCCAGACCGCATTCGTCAGGACGTGTCCCGCAGCCCTGGCGGTGACAGTCGCCTGTTTAACAATGGCTGTATTGGTTGTCATACAGGAATGGACCCGCTAGCACAGGCTTTCGCCTACTACGACTACGCGTATTCTGACGATAGTGCTGCGGGGCGGCTGGTTTATACCGCGGGCGTTGTGCAAGCTAAATACCACATCAACAGCGATAATTTTCCGCCGGGTTTTCATACCCCTGACGATCAGTGGGACAACTACTGGCGCGAAGGTCCGAATCGGCGCCTTGGTTGGGCGCCAGCGTTGCCTGGCGGAGGACGTGGGGCCCGGAGTATGGGACTTGAATTGGCCAGCAGTGAGGCGTTTGCTCAATGCCAGGTCGAGAAAGTGTTCAAAACGGTTTGCTTACGTTCACCGGCTGACGCAGCAGATCGTGCCGAGGTCCGCCTGGCCACCCAGGAGTTTCAGCGTGGGGGTTATCGTCTCAAGCAAGTTTTCTCTGCTACGGCAGAGTATTGCTCGGAGGGTTTGAAGTGATGTCACTGTGTGCCAACGTTTACTCTCGGGCTTATAGTGCAGGCCTGGTGACCTTGCTCTTGCTGGCGGGCTGTAGCGGTGGCAGTGAGGCGCTGAACACGCCAAAACCCGACCTGACGACTCCGGTCAGCAATGACACGGCGCGGGCATTGACCTATTCAGGACCGTCACCTGTCACCACTGATGTGCAACAGTTCAAGCTGAATGTTTGGGACAACCTCGCAGACACAGATCGCTGTGGCAGCTGTCATCAGCAGGACGGTAGTGGTGTCGGTGCATTTGTTCGACATGATGACATCAATCAGGCATACGCCGTCGCCAATCCATTGGTTAACCTGAGCGCACCGGCGTCTTCGCGTCTTGTGAGCAAAGTGGCGGGTGGGCACAATTGTTGGCTCGCCAGCAACACCGCGTGCGGTGATATTATCAGCGGTTACATTCTAGCCTGGGCGGGTACTGCCAGCGGTAGTGCCCAGATAGTGTCGCTGGCGCCGCCGGCGTTCTATCAGGTAGGTAATAGCCGGTCTTTTGCTGCAGATGGTAGCGAATTCTCGACCCTTTTATGGCAACCGCTGCTGCGCATAGACGAGACCCGCTATTGCGCCCGCTGCCATAGCGAAGATGCGGTCACCCCCCAGCAGCCCTATTTCGCCAGCAGTGACCTGCTGACTGCCTATGCAGCTGCGCAAAGTAAGATCGACCTGGATAATCCGGCTCAATCACGCCTGGTACTGCGCTTGCGCGAAGCGTCGCATCATTGCTGGAATCAGTGCGCAGGTGATGCCGATACCATGGAGGCGGCTATCAGCGCCCTGGCTGCAGGGAGCGAACTACAAACCATTGCGCCTGATCGGCTGGTCAGTGGTGCGCTGGGGTTGACTCGCGATGGCATTGTCGCCAGCAGCGGCGGGCGTATCGACGACAATGTGATTGCGGCTTACAGCTTCAAGGCCGGTCAAGGGGCGACAGCATTTGATACCAGTGGTGTTAATCCTGCCTTGAACCTGAACTTAACGGGAAGCTACAGCTGGCAGAGTGCCTGGGGCATTGCCTTCAATGGTGCGCGGGCCCAGGGATTGACTCGCGACAGTCGTAAATTGTTTGATTTGATTACGGCAACGGGTGAATACAGCATCGAGACCTGGGTGGCTCCCGCGAATGTGACCCAGGATGATGTGAGTCGCATCATAAGCTATTCGGGTGGCGACTTTGCGCGCAATTTTACCCTGGGTCAGTCCTTGTATAATTACGACTTTCTAAACCGCTCTGTGCTAACGGATGTCAACGGCTTGCCAGCCTTGTCGACCCCGAATGCGGATGAAGTCTTGCAAGCCACACTGCAACATGTGGTGGTGTCATATGATCCTGTCAATGGTCGGCGAATTTTCGTTAACGGCCAGTCCATCGATGTTGTCGATGGTCTGGCCGGTGGGGGGGTGGACAACTGGAATGACAGTTTCGCCCTGATGCTCGGTGACGAGGTGTCCGGTAATCATCCCTGGCAGGGTACGGTGCGATTCTTAGCTATTCACAATCGCGCTTTGGGCACGGCTCAGATTGAAGTTAATTACCTCGCGGGGGTTGGGCAGAAATATTTTCTGCTATTTGCGCTCAGTGAAGCCGGCCTTGTTGATCAACCCGGTCTGTATCTGAAGTTTCAGGTCGCTCAATTTGATAACTATAGTTATCTGTTTTCAGACCCAGAGCTCATAAGCCTGGCCCCAGATAGCGCGCCGGTTGAGGTCTCTCTGACCGGGCTGCGTATTGGTGTGAATGGCCGCGAGGTCACCACAGGACAATCCTATGCGCGATTGTCGGGGACCTTTTTGGTGAGCCAGACCGGTAGCCCATCATTTCTGTCCACTGTAGGAACCCTGATCGGTCAGGAAAAGGGGCCGGGGCTGGATGAGTTTTTCCTTAGTTTTGATGAGATCGGCAGTCGCCGCTACGCACGCCCCGTCGTCGCCGTAGCGGCAACACCGGTGGCGGCTGATCTACCGGGCCAGGCAGCGATAGGCGTGCGCAATTTTAATGAAATTGATGCCAGCCTGGCCAACCTGACCCGGGTGCCAGCGGTTCGTTTGTTTGAGGTCTTCCAGACCCTCAAGCAACAACTGCCTGTGGATGAGCGTCCTGGTGGCTTTGTCACTGCGCACCAGATGGCGGTCACTCAGTTGACGGTGGCTTATTGTCAGGCGCTTGTGGTTGACCCGCTGTTACGTCAGCCCTTCTTTGCGGGCTTTGACTTCAATGAGGTGCCTGCTGTCGCCTTCAGCACCAGCGGTCGGCGGGTCATCATCGATTCACTGACTGCCCAGCTATCGATTCTGTCGGCGCCGTCAGCGCTGACAACTCAACCAGCGGTGGTCGAGATCGAACCCTTGTTGAATCAGCTGATTGATGAGTTGTTGATCAATGCCAGTGCCGATACCCAGGCGATTGTTATGGCCAGTTGTGCGGCGGCTTTTGGTAACGCTGCGATGCTGGTGCAGTAACCCGCGTGTATGCGCCGCAGACCCCAAAGGGAGAGGAACATGAAATCAAACTATGTACCATCGGGCCAACCACTGCGCCATGCCAGTCACGCCAGACCGCGAACGCGTCGGGAATTTATTTCACAGGGCTTTATGACGGGAATGGCAGGGGTAATCGGTGGCCCTGCCTTAAGCCTGCTGAGCCAGTCTGCCAGTGGCTTGTCAATTACGCCACCGGCAGGCTGTGCCACTGGCCCACAGGGAAATAACAAGATCCCGTTTATATGCATCGATCTTGCGGGTGGCGCCAATATCGCCGGCTCTAATGTTCTGGTGGGACAACGGGGTGGACAATTTGATTTTCTGTCGACGCCCGGCTATGCCAAACAAGGTTTGCCTGGCGATATGATTCCCTCGATGGTCAACCCAGTTAGCGGCACCAACGACTTTGTTGATACTTCAATGGGGCTGGCGTTCCACAGCGATAGTGCCATGTTAAGAGGCATTCTTGAACGTGCGGCACTCGCGAGTATCAATACCAATGGTGCTGTGATTCCAGCCCGTTCGCAAAATGACACGGCTAACAATCCCCACAACCCCGTGTACGGCATCAGTCGGGCGGGTGCTGGTGGTGCGGGCGCCCGGGGCGAGTTGCTGGCACTGATCGGATCGCGTACCAGTGATTCTGGCGGCAACTCCATGGCGCCAGCGAGGATGCTAGATCCTACCATCCGCCCCACGAAAGTTGATCGTCCTGGCGATGCCACGGGTCTCATTGATCTCGGTGGTCTGCTCGGCGGCTCTCTGGGTGAGGCTGATAATGTTCGTCTGATGGAGACGATCTACCGTATCAGCCAGCTGAAACTGCAACAGGTCTCCACCGGGTTGACCAATGATGCCCAGATTAAGAACAGGCTATTGTGCAGCTATGCGCAGAGTGCTGACCTGGCTGAGCGCTTCGGCGCAGGTCCAGGGGTGCTCGACCCTACGAGCGCCGCCAATAACGGCCTAATCGTCGGGCCTAACGGTATTTTTTCGGAGGCCGAGTTCAACGCTAACGATACTGACGCGCGGGAATTTCAGAAGACTGCGTCGATCATGAAGCTGGTCATTGATGGGTATGTCGGCGCCGGTACCATTACCCTGGGCGGTTATGATTACCACACCGGTGATCGCCGCACCGGCGAAGAACGCGATTTGCGTGCCGGTCGGTGTATGGGTGCCTGTCTGCAATATGCTGCATTGATGGGTAAGCCCTTGATGGTCTATGTGTGCAGTGACGGCTCGGTATTCAGCAATGGCATGATTGACCCGATGGTGGGTAAGGGGGTCTGGACCGGTGACAACCAGCAAACGGCAGCATCGTTTTTTTTAGTCCATAATCCAGCGGGACGTCCTGCCTTATACCAGTCGCCGAACACCGATACCTTCATGCACCAGCAACTGGGCTGGATGCGTGGCAGTGGTGATGTAGAAACGATATCCAGTCCGGCGGCTAATAATGTCAACGGCCTGGTTGATCTTGTGGTGCTCAATTATATGGCATTGCATGGTGAGCAGGGGCTTTATCAAGGGCAGTTCCCTGTTAACGGTTTAGGTAATGATCTTGATCGCTGGATCGCATTCGAGGGGATCGTCAATGGCACACTCTAACCACAAGCGAACTGACAAACATACCGTCAGGGAGATCGTTGTTGTACTGGCCTTGGCGGTGTTGTTGGGAGCCATGATCAGCCCGGCAAGGGCAGACTGGTATCACGATGAACAGGCGATAATGGGCACGTCTGTGAGCATGACCTTCTGGGCTGATGATGAGGCAACAGCGGAGCAGGCGATAGACCTGGTGATGAGTGAGATGCGCCGCATCGACGCGAGCCTGAGTACCTACGACGCTGACAGTCTGGTGTCGAAGGTTAATCGGGAGGCAGCCACAAGCAAGGTGGATATCACGCCAGAGTTGACGACGATATTAGACAGGTCACTGTATTACAGCGCCCTGAGTCAGGGTGCTTTTGATATCAGTTATGCCAGTGTCGGTAAACACTATAACTACCGTCTGAAGGTGCAGCCCGCGCTTGGATTGCGGCAACAGTTATTGCCGGCCATTGGTTACCATCATATTCACCTCAATGCGATAACCCATCAGGTCGCCTTCGAGCACCCGCAGTTGCAAATTGGTCTGGGTGGTATCGCCAAGGGCTATGCTGTTGACCGTGGTATCGAGTTGTTGTCCGAACTCGGTATCACGTCAGCCAGTATCAGCGCTGGTGGTGACAGTCGGGTACTCGGCGACAAGCGTGGCAAGCCCTGGCTGGTGGGCATCAGGAATCCGCGGGGACAGTCGCAAGAGACCGTGGCTATTGTTGTGCCACTGAGCGACACGGCCATTTCAACGTCAGGCGATTATGAGCGTTTCTTCTTTGATGAACAGACTCATGAGCGCATTCATCACATTCTCAACCCGAAAACGGGTGTCTCAAGCAGCGGTATTGCGAGTGTCAGTATCATCGGTCCTCATGGCTTCGACACGGATCCCTTGTCGACCACAGTTTTTGTACTAGGAGTTCATCGAGGTCTGGCACTCATTAATAATCTTGCAGGCTTCGATGGCGTGATTATCGACTCAGCAGGGGTGGTTCATTACAGCGAGGGACTCGAGCCAGCCATGAGTCAGGTTGATATCACCGCGCGTTGAACCTGCACCGTTAATGAAATCGACCATACATCACTGCTCAACAAGTCAGCAAGCCAAGCGATTAAATAGCACATGGCCGGGCTGACTAACCTGAGTACCCCTCGCTATAGCTATTTCAGGCAACGTCGCTTAGGATTAGTCCCAAAACTGACAGCTCACCACTGCCGCACAACGGCACAGTGCTGCAAGATCTATGCTGCTGTAGAACACCAGCAAACAACAGGGTACGCTTCTCATGCAACCTCTCTCTGCACTGCTCGTCCCACTGTTCAAATCATGTTTCCCAATGCGTCTCACTTCCTTGATCCTGGCCTGTTTGGTAGTCCCTGCTACTTTGCTCGCAGAGACTATACCGGCGGCCAACTTTGCCGCCCTGCCCAAGGCCGCCAGCCTGTCCTTGTCACCAGACGGGAAACACATGGTCGCGCTGCGCGCCAGCGGCGATACATACCATGTTGTGGTCACCAATCTGAGTACCATGCAGTCAAGATTGCTGATGGCAGCTGACCCGGAAAAATTTACCTATGAGAGTTGCCGCTTTGCGAATAACAGCCGAGTCATCTGCACTACCCTGACCTATGCAGCTATCAAGTCAGACACACTTGCCACTGGCTACTACTACAAGGATGGCCGAACCATTTTTACTAATCTGTTGGCGGTTGATATCGATGGCAGCAACGTCCTGCAACTAGTGCCCCAAACGAAAGTCCACAGAAGTGGCCGTGACATAGAGTGGAATTCCCCGAACCAAAGTGACATCATTAACTGGCTACCGGAGGACAAGAATCATATTTTAATGCAGATTGCCCGCGAAGACAGGCTCCACCCGTCCGTCTATAAGCTCAATATCAACGACAACAAAATGCAGCGGGTGGTGGGATTCAAGTCTTATATCAACAGCTGGTGGGCCAACAACAAGGGTAAAGTCATCGCTGCCGCAGGCTTCGATGGCAAGGTGCTGAAGGCCTATGGTGTCAATGGCAACAAGACCACAGAAATTGACATTGCCTATCTCAGCGGTACCAACCCACCCACACCCCTGGGCATCGCCGCTGACGGCAAAAGTCTGTGGGTAGCAGCCAACAACGGCGCCAATACCATGGGTCTGCATCGCATTGACCTGATGACCGGTAGCCTGATAGAAACCCTGTATAGCAACACCACGTATGATGTGAACAATCTCGTCCTCAACCCAAGGTCATGGCAACCGGCGTTTACCACGTACTATGCAGACACCCTGAGCTACCAATGGTTTGACGCGGATTTGCAAAAGGCCTTTGAGGACGTGGTGCAGCGCCTGCCCGGTTCACCGACTCATGTTGCCATTGTTAGTACCGACAAGTTACAACACAAAATTATCCTTCAGGCGCAGGGCAATGGCACCTTACCTACCAAGTACCTGTTTGACCGTCAGGCGCGAACCCTGGCCAAATTGTTTGAGGACTATGCCAATGTAGGTACCATCGAACCCGTAACCAGTGTCGTTTATGCGGCGCGGGACGGTCGGCAAATCCCCGCTTACGTGTCGCTACCTGCGGCCGCAAGCAAAGGCCCCTTTGCCACCATTATTTTCCCTCACGGCGGCCCCTTTCATCGCGACACTGACGCCTTCAATTACTGGGTGCAATTTTTCCACAGCCGTGGCTATGCCGTGTTACAACCGAACTTTCGTGGCTCCAGTGGCTATGGTGATGAGTTCCTGGCAGCGGGCTACCAACAATGGGGCCTGACCACGCAGGACGATGTGATTGACGGCCTCGACTGGATGATTGCCCAGGGCTACACGGACCCGCAACGCACCTGTATTGTCGGTGCCAGCTATGGAGGTTATGTGGCGAATGTGGCAGCTTACAAAACGCCAGAGCGGTTTCGCTGCGCTGTCAGCTTTGCCGGGGTAGCCAACCTGGATGAACTGGCTGACCGCTGGAGTTTGCTATACATGGGCGGGTCTGCCATTGAGCGCCTGCAAAAGGGGCCGCAGCGAGATGCCAACTCACCCATCAAGCACATCGAAAAGATCACCTTGCCCATGCTGGTTGTCCATGGTGACATTGATCGCCGGGTGATGGTTGAGCAATCCAGGGAATTTGTGACCGCCCTCCAAGGGGCGGGTAAGCAAGTGACTTACATTGAGCAGGTCAACGGCAATCACCACTTGAGCTTGCAAGGTCATCGAACCGAATTTTTTGAGGCCATGGATAAATTCCTCGCGACCTATTTGCAGCCGTAAGACTTTTCGGACCAGCGGGGAAACAGAAACAGTAGATTGGCTGACACGCAGTAATGTGACAGCAAAAAATGCGATGAGTTGTCTCGTGCCTGAGCGAAACCATAGAAAACGCATCTGGCCGATGCGGTCTGGTTTTCTGCCAGCAGTACCCCCGCTGCTCAAAGCCTTCAGCGTCGACGTCGACGCGTTACTGCCCGCGCGTGAGCATTTCTGCGAACATGCCGATCACGCCGTCCAGGTCAGCAAGTTCATCGAACGGGTAGGTGAAATGGAATGTGAAAAAGCGGCAGTGCTGACTGCCAGTATACTGGGTGCATTTGATTGATAAATTTTGCAAATTTCCGGACGCAACCTATACTGTTATACATTGACCAAACGTTTAAATCTAGGTAGGCAGTGAAATGAACGCCGATTTCAGCAAGTCAAGAATTCTGATCTGTGACGACAGCGTATCCAATC
>Ga0307492_10000602_pt1 | contig 15148 bp, 9 predicted proteins | sample SI3LmetaG_FD_202365 | JGI IMG/M metagenome (GOLD analysis project Ga0307492, IMG submission 202365) | Sea-ice brine microbial communities from Beaufort Sea near Barrow, Alaska, United States - SI3L | ecosystem: Environmental > Aquatic > Marine > Coastal | place: USA: Alaska | collected 2017-05-06 | reverse complement strand
CCTGCTTGTGTACTTGCACATGATTCAGCATTGCCTGATGCATATGGACGACAATCGTAAACACTATCAGTTGGCTCTGCACCAAACTTGACATAGAGATCGGCATCACCAGTACCACCAGTCGTCGCAATATTAATATCTGTTGCGCCAGCTGGGACTTCAATAGTAAAGACTAAGTCATTACCCCTAGAAGCAGCTAGACCAGTTTTAACAACACCATTTTCAAGCACGGTATCATCTGGTGTTGTACCGCCACCGCCACCTGAGCCACTGCCATCACAACCATTAGCCGTTATGTAATCAATCGCATCTTTAGTTTGTGCTAAACCATGACCGAATTTAACATCGCGTCCTGTAGTACCAAGATCTTGTGCACTTGCGTTAAGTACATTACGGATCTCAACGTTTGTACAGGTTGGATGATGACTCCACACTAGCGCAGCAACACCGGCAACATGAGGAGATGCCATTGATGTACCACTCATTTTACCGTAATTACCCGCGCCAATATTTACCGTAGCACTAAAACCAATGTTCGCTAACATTTCTGCGCCATCTGTATCAGATACAGTAACACTTGGGATACTTGTCGCATTAGCGGTACCTAAAGTGCCACTAAAGCCACCGGGAGCATTATTATAAAGGATAGCGCCAACACCACCGCTGTCTTGACAAGCTTTTACTTTATCGTAAAAAGAAATATTACCGCGTTCAATTAAGCAAACATTACCGCTAGCACCTGAATCTATGGCTTCGCCTGTAGCAAAGTCATATAAAGGTCCTGTCGCACTACCTTGGTTTTCCATCGCATTGGCAGCATAACCCGTTCCTGACACTGACACTTCAACTACTGAACCGGATCCTTCAGGATAAGTAGAATAAACATCTACCCCTGGTCCTGATATTTCCACTTGACTATTTTTCTGTGAAAAATCAGCTAACACCTTAGCGCTATCAATAGCGGCTACTGACATTACTGAGTCGTATGATGCTGGAAAGCTTTCAACGTCTGTAGTACTCGTTGCAACACCATCGTTACCTGCAGCAGCAATAAGTAATACACCTGCGTCATAAGCCGCTTGAATACCATTTTGTTCACTAGTACTTGAACCTGTACCACCTAAACTCATGTTTATCACATCTGATCCATTGCTCACACATTTGTTGATTGCGCTAACTAAATCAGAAGAGTAACCCCAACCAGCGGCATTAAACACTTTAACAATGTGTAAATTCGGATCGGTACCAATAACACCACGAACGCCAATACCGTTATTAAGTGCTGCGATAGTGCCCGCTACGTGAGTACCATGCGGCCCACCTTGATCAAACCAGTTACCGGTACCACTATCATTAGTACCGTTAATAGAACCGCCTTGTGCCCCCATATCTTCGTGAGGTAATTCTAAACCTGAGTCAATAACACAGATTTTCTTACCACCAGAATTAGCCGATGCAATACTGTCATCAACCTGATCGGCTTGAACCATACCAATACCATACGGTACGCTTTGTGCCATAAAACGACGCTGTAAATCTTCTTCAACGTATTCAATGTTGTCATCCGCCGCTAAAATCATCGCATCAGACGTGGATAACTCAGCACTGATCATGTTCATATCTGGATATTCAGCTTTAATTTTTGAGCCTAGCTTCTTTAATTTATCTTTAACTGCCGCAAGGCGAAAAAAAGCCTGAGGACTTGCCATATCATTAAAACCTGAAACATCATTCGTCACAGATTGATCACTGAATTGAGAATTACCTGATTGCTTATATTTAACAATAAAGCGTTTAGGTAACGGTGAGCTAGCTACTGCAGATAATAAATTATCTGTCGCTTGCACGCCTATTGGTTGCGCAGCATAAAGTGCTGTAGAAATTGATACCGATAGCATGCTGGCTGTGGTCAGTATTAATGATTTTTTTGTTATCTTGTTAGACATCTATTTTCCTACCTATTAGGTTAGTTATAATTATTATTTTGCTCGTGAATATGAAGTGATAGAGATTAAGAATCCATCGAAGCAGCGATAACCATAACATCAAGTTTTCATACATCACAAGCTCGTTACTAAAATGTTAAATAAAAAATACAAGGTAACAGTTCGAATGACTTAAAAAACAATAAGGTATGATAATAAAAATTTTACACTTGTCTGATTCCAATTCTCAGCTGCATTCATTCATGATAATTTTAAAGATTAAAATTATCATATTTCAGCCTGAACGTTATAAATAAGGTGTTGCTATATCCTGTATTGTTATATACTGAGTTATCTGCTGAGGCATGTAAGTCAATGTATTTTATTAAGAACAATAAACTCAACGTTCTGCACTAGGCGAAGCATTGGCTTTAGTTTAGAATTGCAGGCAATAATTGATTAAAATAATGAAAATTTAATGTCGATAACCCTCAAGACAAAAGCTGTTAACGTAAATGAAGAAGAAATTGCGAAATTTGAAAAAGTAGCAAGTCAGTGGTGGGACCTTAGCGGCGATTTCAAACCTTTACATCAAATAAATCCAATTCGCAGGCAGTTTATTTGTCAGCATGTTGGGGATATTTTCGGTAAAAAAATTATCGATGTAGGATGTGGCGGTGGAATTTTAGCAGAGAGCTTAGCAAAACTGGGTGGAGACGTTACCGGTATTGATTTAGGTGAAGAACCCTTGAATGTAGCGATACTTCATGCCCTTGAAAGTGGATTAAACGTTGACTATCAGAAAATCCCCGCTGAAGAAAAAGCAAATCAACAGCCTGAAACATATGATGTAGTAACTTGTATGGAAATGCTTGAGCATGTACCAGACCCAGCTTCAATTGTTGAGGCTTGTTCTCAGATGGTGAAGCCTGGTGGTTATGTATTTTTCTCAACCTTAAACAAGTCCATAAAATCTTATTTAATGGCGATTGTCGCCGCAGAAAAAGTGCTTAAAATTGTTCCTGATGGCACGCATGACCACAACAGTTTTATTCGACCTTCAACCTTAATTGGTTGGGCTGAATCATTCGACCTAAAATGCATTGACGCCGCAGGTATTCATTACAACCCACTAACAGAAAATCATAAATTGATTTCATCTCTTGATGTAAATTACATTCTTTGTTGTCAAAAAATCTAATCACGGGCGAGTGTATTAATGAATAATGAATTAATAAAGACTAAAGTTTCAGGTGTTTTGTTCGATTTAGATGGCACCTTATTAGATACCGCTAATGATTTAGGGGAAGCCCTCAATTATATGCTACATAAATATGGTTTAAATGAGGTTGCTCGTGAGGTCTACCGACCTATTGCATCTGATGGAGCATTAGGGTTGCTGACACTAGGTTTTGCTGACTCGTTAAAAAAATATGATTATGAGCAACTACGTGCAGAATTTTTAGCATATTATGAAAAAAACATTGCTATCCATACTTGCCTTTACCCAGAAGTGAGTGAATTACTGCTCACCTTGAATGAACGGAAAATTCCTTGGGGAGTTGTTACAAACAAACCAGAAGGATTAACTAGACTGTTACTACCCTATTTCGAAGAATTTGAAAATTGTTTATCACTTATCGGTGGAGACACGTTAATTAATAGAAAACCACATCCAGAACCAATCCTAAAAGCTTGTGAAGATATAGCCGTCGAGAGCGAAAAATGCTTATACGTTGGTGATGCCCTTCGTGATATTCAAGCAGGTAACAGTGCAAATTCAACAACGGTTATTGCAAAGTGGGGATATATATTAGCAAACGAAGATTGTACAACGTGGCAGGCTGACCATCATGCAGAAACCCCGTTAGACATTTTGTCGCTAATCAACTAACCAAACTGTGCTATAAAATCCTGTACTTCGTACAAAATACAGTTAAGTAGTCATCACTAATTTAAAGTGTAATACTTAATAAAAGCTAATATATGAATACATCGCATGTAAAACGTAAACATGCAATGTATTCATATATTATGATTACAGTGCTTGAGTTAGTATTTCACGACTTATTTCTAAAGTAATATCGCTTCGCTCACCAAGTGCTGTCATACCATGTGATTCTAATCGTTCAATCAATAAATCAATATCACTGCTACCAAGATCTACGTGGGATAAACGTGTTGGTACTTGCATTGTTTCGAAGAACTCTTCAGTTAAACGAATAGCTTGGTCAATACGCGCGTTTTCATCACCTTCTGTTATCTGCCAAACGCGTGCTGCATACTGTAGTAATTTTTCACGTTTTTGCTCTTTACGAACTTTCATTACGGCTGGTAACACAATCGATAACGTCCGCGCGTGATCAATACCAAAAGCACCAGTAAGCTCATGACCTATCATATGCGTTGACCAATCTTGTGGTACACCCGCGCCGATAAGACCATTTAATGCCATCGTTGCCGACCACATAATATTGGCTCGAACTTCTAAATCATCTTTAGTAGCAGGTAATAACGCTTTCGGTCCTTCTTCAATTAAGGTTTGTAATAAACCTTCACTGAAACGGTCTTGCACTTTGCCATTAACGCTATAAGTTAAATACTGCTCAATAGTATGAATAAAGGCATCAACTACGCCATTACTGATTTGACGATCTGATAATGACAAAGTCACACTTGGGTCTAACACGGCAAACAATGGACGAACTAATGGACTAGTAAAAGGTAGTTTATTACCATCTCGTGTTACCACAGAGTTACCGTTACTTTCTGAACCTGTAGCCGGTAACGTTAATACCGCGCCAATAGGTAATGCTTTTGTTACTGCCTGCTGTTTCGCAAGAATATCCCAAGGGTCATTGCCTTCACTATCACCTTCACCATTACCTTCGTAAAGTGCAGCTGCAGCAATAAATTTAGCACCATCAACAACTGAACCACCACCAACAGCGAGCAAATAATCAATCTTTTCTGCTTTGATTATTGCTTGTGCTTTCATCAACGTGTTATATGTTGGGTTAGGTTCAATACCCGAAAATTCAAACCACGTATGTTCCGCCAGAGAGTCAATTACTTGTTGATACACCCCATTCCCTTTAATTGACCCGCCACCATACACGACTAATACTCTAGCGTTTAGTGGGATTTCTTTAGAAATGACTTTAATTTGTCCTTCGCCAAAATGAATTTGCGTTGGGTTTTGAAAATTAAAATTTAACATTTTAGTCCTATCTTTATCTCAGCTATATAAGTTAAGGGTATTAGCGAAAATAATTAATTAAGTTAGTTATTCAAAAATCATCTAAACAGAGTGATTAAACCAAAAGTTGATGTAATAATTTTTCAGCAGCTAATGCTGAACTTGCCGGATTTTGGCCAGTAATAATAAGACCGTCTTGTATTGCAAAGGCATGCCAATCTTCTGCTTTTTGATATTCTCCGCCACGCTTAATTAGTTCATCTTCAACTAAAAAAGGTACTACTTCTGTTAATTGCACGGCTTCTTCTTCACTGTTAGTAAAACCAGTTACTGCTTTACCTTTAACAGCAAAGTCACCCGAAGCTTGTTTTACATTTAATAATGCGGCACTCGCATGACAAACTGTCGCAACCGCTTTACCTGCATTAAGAAAACTTTCAATCAAAGCGATTGAGTCGGTATTATCAGTTAGATCCCATAATGGACCATGACCACCAGGATAGAACACGCCATCAAAATCACTTTCGTTAAGTGAAGATAGCAGTACTGTATTCGATATTTTAGCTTGTGCTGTAGTGTCATTATCATAACGTTCAGTCGCGGCAGTTTGGAAATCTTCAAGTGTGCTTGTTGGGTCAATAGGCGCTTGTCCGCCTTTTGGTGTTGCTAATGTAACTTCAACACCTGCATCGATAAATGCGTAATAAGGTGCAGCAAATTCTTCAACCCAAAAACCCGTTTTTTGGCCTGTGTTACCAAGCTCATCGTGTGAAGTAAGTACCATCAATATTTTTTTAGTCATTATCATTAATCCATTTATCAATATAAGTAAGTGTGTTTGAGTTTGAGTTTGTTTTCATTTTCATTTTCTATGCAAGGAGTATATGCCCATAACTCCACATGAACAATGCAGATAAAACTGACATCATTGTATCAATAATTGATACAATTAATACTAGGTTTATATTTTTATATATCAGGATAGTTTATGAATGTTTCATTTGAACAGCTCAAGAGTATGGTTGTTTTTGCTCAAGTCATTGAACAAGGCAGCTTAAGCGCCGCAGCGAAACATTTAGGGCTCTCTCGAGCGGTGGTCAGTTATCACCTAAAAAAACTTGAAGCACAACTCGATGTTAAACTGCTTAACCGATCTACCCGTTCTATTAACCTCACTGAAGCAGGCCAAGGCTATTATGAACGCTGCCGCGTTATTGCAGAGCAAGCAAGTGCAGCCAATCAACAAATTGAAAATTTCAAAAATGAGCCCATGGGACTGCTTAAGATTACTTGCCCGGTAAATGTTGGATTACAGACTGTTGTACCTGCACTCAATGAGTTTAAGAAAATTCATCCTAAAATTGAACTTGATGTCATGTTAACTGATGAAGTCGTCAATATCATGAAAGAGGGAATCGATTTAGCAATTCGTGGAGCACAATTACCTGATTCAGGCTTACAAGCAAGTAAACTTGCCACTCTCAATACTTGTCTTTGTGCATCCCCTGAATATCTGCGTAAATATGGACATCCGAAAAATCCAGCGGATTTGAGTAATCATCAATGGGTGATTTACAAATTAACGTCAGGTGTAGTAACCCTAAGCAAAGGAAGTCGCTCATTTAGTGTTACAGCTAAAGGTAGCATTAGTACAAATAATGCGGCTGCACGTACTGCATTTGTTGAAGCCGGACATGGTTTAAGTCGTATCCCTACTTATGATGCATGGCCAAAAATAAAGGCTGGCACATTAGAAACGGTACTTGATGATTATAAATTTAATGATATCAATGTTTATGGTGTTTTTCCTCCTGGCACAGCCAACTCTAAAAAACTTAGGTTATTGCTTAATTTTCTAAAAGAGTATTTCAACAACCAGATGGATACAAAAATATCGGCTCGGCACAAATCATCGTAAAATAAGATCACCTTGCAGCGAATAAAAACCGTACTGTTTTTAATATTAAATAGCATCTAAAAGTGTTATCGGAATAATTATCGCTTATTTTGTGCCCGCCCTGCCTAAAAAACAGCAAAGTGTTGTTTTTATTGTATATTAACGTTTAACTTACAAATACAGTCAAAAATCATAAAAATTTATTTTAAAAAGTTTTTTCCATTAAAATTAATTAAAAAAAAGCGTTGCGTTTTTGTAAAATCAAAATTAAAAAGCACTACTAAGTTAGTTGTTACTAACTGAAGTTTTACTCTACAAAAAGTTATTAAAAATCCGTATGATTATCACTTGCAAAAACCGCCAAACCTCATTATCTTGTGATCAGTTTTTAGAAAACCCCTACATGTAGTGCATTTGTTGTTCAGGCGCTTTTTTGTGCTGTTCAATACTACAAGGGAAATAAAATGATGATAAGTGTTTACCTAAGGCTGTTTATTAATAACAAAATTAGCGTAAATATAACTACGAGCATAATTAATAAATTACAGGTTTTTCATGAATAATAATCTTTTTGTAACGAAGCGCAACGGCAAAAAAGAACTCATCGATTTAGAAAAAATACATCAAGTTATTGCTTGGGCTGCAGAAGGCCTCGATGACGTTTCGGTGTCACAAGTTGAGTTAAAATCTCACATTCAATTCTATGACGGTATTAAAACCGCTGATATTCATGAAACCATCATTAAAGCTGCTGCTGATCTTATTTCAGAAGAAACGCCTGATTATCAATATTTATCCGCACGTTTAGCTATTTTTCACTTACGTAAAAAAGCATATGGCCGATTCGAGCCACCAAAGCTATTTCCACATGTTGTAAATATGGTAGAAAATGGCAAATATGATCAACATCTTCTTACTGATTACAGTCAAGCAGAATTTGAACAAATGGAAAAATTCCTTGTTCACCATCGCGATTTAGACTTCAGTTATGCTGCTGTAAAGCAATTGGAAGGTAAATACCTTGTTCAAAACCGTGTAACGGGTGAAATTTACGAAAGTGCCCAATTCTTATACATTTTGGTTGCAGCCTGTTTATTTGCTAAATATCCCGTTGAAACACGCTTAAAATATGTTGAAGGATTTTATCACGCAATTTCAACCTTCAAGATATCTTTGCCAACACCGATTATGGCAGGTGTTCGTACACCTACACGTCAATTTTCATCTTGTGTATTAATTGAATGTGGCGACAGTTTAGATTCAATTAATGCCGCTTCAAGTTCAATTGTGAAGTATGTTTCACAACGTGCAGGCATTGGTATTAATGCAGGTCGCATCCGTGCTTTAGGAAGCTCTATTCGCAATGGTGAAGCATTTCATACGGGTTGTATTCCATTTTTCAAACACTTCCAAACAGCGGTTAAAAGTTGTTCTCAAGGTGGTGTTCGTGGTGGTGCTGCGACGCTGTTTTATCCACTTTGGCATTTAGAAGTTGAAAGCTTACTTGTGCTTAAGAATAACCGTGGTGTCGAAGAAAATCGCGTTCGCCATTTAGATTACGGTGTTCAGTTTAATAAACTTATGTACACTCGTTTAATCAAAGGCGAATCAATTACGTTATTCAGTCCAAGTGATGTACCTGGCCTTTATGATGCTTTCTTTGAAGACCAAGAAAAATTTGAAGAACTTTATGTTAAATACGAAGCTGATGATTCTATTCGTAAAAAATGCATTAAAGCGATTGAGTTATTCACTTTATTTGCTCAAGAACGTGCAAGTACCGGTCGTATTTACTTACAGAATGTTGACCACTGTAATACTCATAGCCCATTTGACCCGAAACAAGCACCAATACGCCAAAGTAACTTGTGTTTAGAAATTGCGTTGCCAACACAACCAATGAACGACATTAACGATCCAAACGGTGAAATAGCGCTTTGTACATTATCTGCCTTTAACTTAGGTGCTATTGAAAGCTTAGATGAATTAGAAGGTTTATCAGATTTAGCTGTGCGCGCACTCGATAGCTTACTTGATTATCAAAACTATCCAATGCCAGCAGCATATAATGCAACAATAGGTAGAAGAACATTAGGTATAGGCGTTATAAACTACGCTTATTACTTAGCTAAAAATGGTGTGTTTTATTCAAACGGCAGTGCGAATAATTTAACTCACCGTACATTTGAAGCAATACAATTTAATCTATTGAAAGCTTCAAACGAGTTGGCGAAAGAAAAAGGCGCTTGTCCTAAATTTAATGAAACACGTTTATCTCAAGGTATTTTACCAATCGATACGTATAAGAAATCGATTGATGATATTACTGGCGAGCCACTTCATCTTGATTGGGAAGGGTTACGTGAGAGTATCAAAAAGCATGGTGTAAGAAACTCTACTGTTTCAGCGTTAATGCCATCAGAAACATCATCACAAATTTCAAATGCAACAAACGGCATTGAGCCTCCACGTGGTTTAATCAGTGTAAAAGCAAGTAAAGACGGTATTTTAAAGCAAGTGGTACCCGAATACCTAAGATTAAAGCATAACTACGAATTACTTTGGAATATTCCAAGTAATGAAGGTTATTTAGAGTTAGTTGGTATTATGCAAAAATTTATAGATCAAACAATTTCGGCAAATACTAACTACGACCCTGCCCGTTTCGAAGGTGGTAAAGTACCTGTTAAGCAAATTTTGAAAGATATTCTAACCGCTTATAAATTAGGGGTTAAAACCATGTATTACCATAATACACGTGATGGTGCCTCTGAAAACATGCTTGGATTAGAAGATGAAGATTGTGAAGGTGGTGCGTGTAAGATTTAACCATTCACTATATTTAAGCTTCGTAGCTATTTTTAACGATGAAGCTTAAATAAGATCTAAAAATAATAAGAATTAACTTTCAAAATAAAATTTCGATAGCAGGCAATGGCCGACATGTATGCTATCAAGGAGAAAAAAATGTCGTACACTACGTTTAATCAAAACTCTAATAATGCGCTACTTGAGCCTATGTTTTTAGGGAATAATGTCAATGTGTCACGATATGATCAACAACGTTTTATTGCCTTTGAGAAGTTAATTGAAAAACAATTATCGTTCTTTTGGCGTCCTGAAGAAGTAGATGTTTCTAAAGACAGATCTGATTGGCAGAGTTTAACTGACTCAGAAAAGCACATTTTCATTTCAAACTTAAAATACCAAACATTACTTGATTCTATGGCTGCTCGTTCTGTGAATGCTGTATTTTTGCCTCTCGTTTCTTTGCCTGAAGTAGAAACTTGGGTAGAAACATGGGCATTTAGTGAAACGATTCACTCTCGCTCTTACACTCATATTTTAAGAAACTTATTTTCAGATCCCGGTGAAGTGTTTGATGATATCGTTGTTAACCCTGCGATTTTAAAACGTGCGACAAGTATCGCTAAATATTTTGACTCTGTGATCATAACGACACAACTACTGCAATCACAAGGCGAAGGTTCATACGAGGTAGACGGTGAAACTATTGAAGTTTCAACCCGTAAGTTAAAGGAACGTTTGTACCTTGCTGTTTGCTCAGTTAACGCTTTAGAAGCTATTCGCTTTTATGTTAGTTTCGCTTGTTCATTTGCTTTTGCCGAACGTGAATTATTAGAAGGTAACGCAAAAATCATCAAACTCATCGCAAGAGATGAAGCTTTACATTTAACAGGAACTCAGCATATTTTAAACAACTGGATGTCAGGTAAAGATGATCCTGAAATGAAAATAGTTGCTGAAGAATTGAAAGTTCAAGGGTTGCAGATATTTCTTGATGTTGTTGAACAAGAAAAAGAATGGGCACAGTATTTATTCAAAGATGGCTCTATGATCGGTTTAAATGCTGCAATATTAAATCAATATATAGAATACATTAGTAATCAACGTTTAACTGCGATTGGCTTTGATGCTCAATTTGACATTAAGAGTAACCCTCTACCTTGGATGAATGCATACTTAGTTTCAGATAACGTGCAAGTTGCTCCACAAGAAACTGAAATATCAAGCTATTTGGTTGGGCAAGTTGACTCTTCTGTTTCAAGTGATGACTTTGACGGTTTCGATCTTTAAATACTGATCATGCGTTCACATTACATCATTAGCATAACTAGAGCCTAAAAAATTTAAAATGGAAAGTGCTAATGATCGTTCAATTTACCAGCCAATAATGCACGCTGATAAAAAACCTCACAACATAATGGTTAATAATAAAATAATTACTTTCCAAGAAAGTGATAAAAACTTACTCGAATGTTTAGAGAATGCTAATGTAGAAGTACATTATCATTGCAGGGATGGATTTTGTGGTGCTTGTCGAGTAACGCTCGTTGAGGGTGAAATTTATTACCCTCAGGGAGAACCGCTCGCTTATATAGGGGATGGCGAAATACTATCTTGCTGTAGTATCCCCAAAAGTGATGTTAAACTAATTATTGAATGAGCATAATATACTGTATCTATAAAAAATATTGCACATCCCCATCTTTTAAATATATTTAACTTATAGCTTGAGTGCCAATTTTAAAATTAAAGTTGGCCACTTAATTTATCTTTAATACCTGACAATATTTTCAGTATTTCCACAGCAACGGGATCATAAAGTTGTTGGTAGTCATCTTTTGCTTCAATATTTATTGCTACGTCTAACGCTTTAGTTAACTCAAAAAGGTGAATAGCACCTATAGAGCAAGAAACTCCCTTCAATGCATGTACCAAGTGCTTACAAACAGCTTGATCTTCACTGTTGATTGCTTGTTGAATTTTTTCACTATCTTTAGAATGATCTTCATAAAACATGACTAATATTTCATCAAAAAGGCTTTCATCACCAAGAACGTTACCGACGCCAATATTAAAATCAATACCAGGATATTTTTGTTCAGTTGAGTCTTGTAAGTAATCAATATTAATATCAGTCATTACAGGTGTTGTTTCTTCATAAAGTTTAACTTGGTTACGGCCATTATTTTTTGCTTGATATAAACCAAGATCAGACTCCTTTAATAACTCTTCTAAATTCATTTCAGGACCTAGCCCAAGTGATAAACCAATACTCACTGTTACTGATATTATATCATCATCAAACGGTATCTCATGGGATTCTATCGCGACTCTAAAACGTTCACATGCAGCAAAAGCATTTTCTGGCGAAGTATTAGGCATACATATTGCGAATTCTTCTCCACCAATTCTGCCTATAATGTCATAATCTCGAAAACAATCACACATTATACTAGCAAAGTTAATCAGCACTTTATCACCAGAGTCGTGGCCATAATTGTCATTAACAGCTTTAAAAAAATCAATATCAAACATTGCCATAATAAGAGAAGTATTTGTTCGTTTAGCGAGGCTGATAGCTTTATTAGCTAATTTCTCAAAATACCTTCTATTACTAATTCCTGTTAAAAAATCTGTTCTTGCAATAGACTCTAACTCTGTTGTTTTTTCTAAAAGCCTAATTGAGGTTCTCATCCTAGCGAATAAAACTTTGGGAATATAAGGTTTAGTGACATAATCATCAGCGCCAAACTCCAGTGTTGCTACTATTTGATCTTCATCGTCCGAAGCCGATAACATAATAACGGGGATATTAATATAACTAGGATGGGCTTTTAATTTTTTCAGCATAGCTAAACCCGAAATACCTGGCATATACATATCTAATAAAATAAAATCGATTGGTGATTTTTCTAAAACGTCGAAGGCCAATTCGCCTGACTCCGCAGTAAAAACTTGATATCCTTCTTCGGCTAAATCAAACTCTAAAAGCATAAGTGTATCTTTAGCGTCATCAACGGCGAGGATGTTATATTTTTTATCAGTATTCACTATTTCCCCTCATTCCAAGGCTTATGCTTCAGGTGTTGGTGCTAAGTATTGATATAATACTGTACAATTTAAGTCAGTAAATATATGTTATTGTTAAATCATTTTGTAAAAAAAACATTCCCTTTTAAATTTATTTTAGCCTACTTATCAACATGCTATGTTAATATAATAAAATTAACGCGGTTAAGTTTTTGTATAATCAGCAGCTCTGTAATTTAAAATAATAATACCATTAAATAAAGAAATTTGTGTGATTTCAATCACCTCTTTAAATAATTTTGTAATATTTTATGAATAGTGTGGAAGTCAACAAATCACCCTTCATAAATTATGAAATATTATTATCTTATTAACATGATCAACCTAATTACACCTCATCAATATTAACTTCCACAAATTATTTATTTTCTCTTAGAAACCTAGATAAGTCTTTTGAATTGAATGGTTTTCTTAATACAGGATAATGCCAACTGTTATCTTCCTCAGCGATATAACCGCTGATGGAATAAACACGAATATTCGGAAATTTTCTTTGAACCAATTGCACCGCCTCTCTCCCCGAAATATCTGGTAAAATCATATCAGTAATAAAAACATCAAAAACCTTCTCACTCGCTAATATGTTAATTAAAGCCTTTTTACTACTAGCATATTCATTTATTACTCCTTCACTTTCTAAGTACAAAGAAACAAATTCTGCGATACTAATTTCATCATCCAAAATGAGTACCTGCTGGTCCTGCATGTTCAATTTATTTTTAATTTCTACTGGTGCAATTAATGGTTTTGACGCTAAAACATTACATTTGAAAACCAGAGTAAAATGCGCTCCACCGAGTGCACCATACCCCTCTAATTGGATATGACCATTATGCTTATATATAGTGCTATATACATTAGCTAAACCAATACCGTTGCCCTTGTTCACGGATTTACTGCTAAAAAAAGGATCAAAAACTTTTGTTAGGTTTTCCTGCTCAATACCTTTACCACTATCTTGTACATGAATTTCAAGGTGTTGCTCATGATTTATATTTGCCGATATTTCAATATCTCCAATTAAGCCTTGCTCTCGAATAGCATCTTGGGAATTTAAGACTAAATTGAGTAAAATATTTATAAATTCCCCTTGTGGAAATTTAATTTCACAATGCACGTTTTGAATATTAAGTTTAAAATTAATAGTAGAAAGTAATAATTGTTTAAAAAGATATTGGTTGTCAATAATATCCTGTATAGGATCAAACTTAACAACTTTAATAATTGGCTTACGCGTAAAAGCCAATAAACGCTCAGTAACACTTTTTCCTTTATCAATCGCATTTTTTACTCGATCAATATATTTGGATATATCTTTCTCACCTTGCGCAAATTTAATTTCTAACATTTCAGTAGCGCCCAAAGCAACACCCAACACATTATTAATATCATGAGATACATTACCAAAGGTATTACCTAATAATGCTAAGCGATTACTGATGATTTGTTGTTGATCCTTACGAAATTTGTCTGTCACATTTTCAACAATCCAAATATATATGCCTTCATCTGCTTCATATGTAACAGATAAATCGTACACCGTATTGTATTTATCAAAGCTAATACTGTCTTTTTTAATTTGGCCACATTCTTTTGCTTTACGTTTAAAAGTAAGGTAATCAGAAATACTGAAGTTGATATAATCAAAAAGAACAGAGCTACAACTACTCATTTTAGGTGTCAAATCTTGATAAACAATATTGTCTTTATCGTCAATAAAGAAAATAGGCACTTTGATGGTATAATTTACCATTGCCATTAACTTAAGTTTTTCAAAAATAATTTCTGATTTAGTGATATCTTTGATAACACCAAAAATACCGACAACTTGACCTTTAGAGTTAACCTCTACTTCACCAAGACACTCAACCTTAACTGAATATCCTAACTTATGCTTGATGACACTTTTAAAATGGAAACCTTGTCTATTTTGGATAGCATCGTTTATATAAGCTTTAACTTCCTCTTGTTTTTCTTCAAGATAAAAACTAATAGCTGAATCAAGGCTTGGTTGATAATTAACAGGGTCGACACCATGAATATTATAAACCTCGGTAGACCAATACAAGGTATTTTCAAGAAGGTCCACACGCCAGTGTCCAGATTTGTTCAAATTTTCAGCAAGTAATAGGTAATTATTTCTTTCTTTTAATTGCTCAACCAACAGGTGATGCTCAGTAATATCCTTAACTGTTCCGAACATTTTATAAGCTCTATCATTTTTGTATT
>Ga0307492_10000601_pt1 | contig 15154 bp, 20 predicted proteins | sample SI3LmetaG_FD_202365 | JGI IMG/M metagenome (GOLD analysis project Ga0307492, IMG submission 202365) | Sea-ice brine microbial communities from Beaufort Sea near Barrow, Alaska, United States - SI3L | ecosystem: Environmental > Aquatic > Marine > Coastal | place: USA: Alaska | collected 2017-05-06 | reverse complement strand
CCCCAATGCACGGCACTACGACGGGCGCGGTTCCGTCGAAACAGGCTGGTAGATAACATTGAGTTTATTTGCTAATTTATTTAACCGCTTATCATATGTCCATAATTTAGTATCGGGTGTGATTACAGTTGACGCCAGTAAGTTCATATCAATCAATCCGCAGCCAAGTCCGTAAAGCTTGTTCCGTTCTATGAACAGCATGATTTCAGTCAAGCTGGCTTGATTAGCCGATTTTAGAAGCTCCATATCACTCAAAGTCTGGCTGCGCGGTTTAGGGGGCGTACCGCAAGCCAACTCACCTAAAACCATTGGATGCATAAGCACTGAATCCATTTCAATTAAACGAATCAGCAAATCATTACCATTTCTAAAATGATCAATCCATATGGACGTGTCAATTAAAACATTCAAGGAGATGCCAGTTCCTCTCGATTGCGGGGAATGTTTTGCATGTCAGGTACTGACCCGCCCAATGCAACCAATCGTTTTGCTGCTTGTACTCGCACAAAGGTTTTAATAGCTTCTCGGAAAAGCTCGGATTTCTCCATATCTGGGTCGGCCACCTCCAGCGCTTTTGCATATAGGCTGTCGTCTATGGTCACTGTAGTTCTCATAGGGATCTCTCTATTCATCAATAATGATTCGATTATACATCAATATTGGTGGCTAGAGAAATTATGGAGAGTCCGTAGATATTGAAATTCTACTCAACTTTGCCAGGAGGTTTTGCCACCATGCCAAACGCTTAGGTTATTACATTCCAGAATATGAATGGGGTAACTGGAATATCAAGGATAAACCAATACGCTATTTAACCGATGATGAAGAGCAACGTATTTTAAATGAGCTCAATCCTATCGGCATACAAGCCCCTATGCACAAACGGAGTCGTCAAGCAGCTCGTGATATTTTTATTGTGATGATCGATGGTGGTTTCCATGTCAATGAAGCATCGAAAATGAAGTGGACCGATATTGATTTTGATAGCAATGCTGTCTACCTGTACCGATCAAAAGTATCCAACGATGATTTTATTCCGATGACCAATCGTTTAAGAACCACCTTAGCCAACCGTAGAAAATCCGTTGATAGTGAGTATGTATTCCCTGGCAGATTTAGCGGTCATAAAACAGTGCAGAGTAATCGTGCTTTGGAAGCCGCTTTTAAACGGGCAGGCATTGAAGATATTTCTACTCACAATATGAGAAAGACATTTGCAACTAGATTATTGAACCGTGGTGCAGGAGTTACTGATGTTCTGTCAATTTTGCATGCCAATTGACACGTTAGCAGTTAATCCAACAAAGTCCTTTTTTTCATCAAAATAATCCAAAATAAATACCGATGCGATTATCGATGCGAGTTATAATCTCCACCGCAATTTTCTAACTGATTGGTTCCTGTGGGTATTCTCACAGTCCATTTTATAACTCTCTGATAATACTGAATAAAACATGGGTAATACCGCACCACACCAGGCCAGGAAGAGGTTCGGCCAACACTTTTTGCATGACCAACATATCATTGCCCGAATAGTGAGTGCCATTGCACCCGTTGAAAATGACAACTTATTAGAAATTGGTCCAGGCCAAGGCGCTCTAACCTTTCCATTACTAGCACAATGCAAGCAGTTGATAGCCGTTGAACTCGACCGTGATTTGATTCCCATCCTGCAACGCAGCGCAGCTAAATACGGTGTTCTTGATATCATTAATTGCGATATTTTAGAGTTTGATCTCAACGCATTAGCAGAAGTCAGTGGCCTGCAGTATCGAATTGCCGGTAACCTGCCCTACAATATTTCTACACCGCTCATGTTTCATTTAATGGAGTCGGTATCACATATTCGTGATATGCATTTCATGGTGCAAAAAGAAGTCGCGCTGCGCATCGTCGCGAATGTTGGTGATAAAAATTATGGCCGACTCTCAATCATGATGCAGTACTACTGCCAATGCGAATATTTATTCGATGTGCCACCTCAGTCCTTCACACCACCACCGAAAGTTGATTCTGCAATTATTAGATTAATACCTCACCCTCAGCCGATTATTGAGGTCAATGATTTTGAGCTGTTTGCATTAATAGTCAAAACAGCTTTTGGGCAACGCCGAAAAACCATCTCGAATTCACTCAAAAAAATGATTGATCCAAGCTGTTTCGAAGCAGCACAAATAGACCGAAGTCTGCGGGCAGAATGCTTAACCAGTGAAGATTTTGCTCGACTAACCAATGCCAAACTTAACCAGGACTCAAATGACTAAACCCCAACTTTCGCTTATTTGGGCGATGGACGAAAACCGTCTCATTGGCAATAATAATGCACTTCCATGGCACCTACCTGCTGACCTGGCCTTTTTCAAGAGAACCACTATGGAAAAGCCCATCATCATGGGGCGCAAGACATATGACGCGATAGGTAGACCATTGCCCGGCCGTCAAAATATCATTATCACACGCGATACTGCTTATACCGCGAAGGGATGTGATATCGCCAACAGTATTGACGAAGCGATGTCATTGGTCCCTGAAGAAGTACAAGAGGTTATGCTCATTGGCGGCGCTAGTCTTTACCTACAAACGTTAGCGCAGGCAGATGTCCTGTATATAACCCAAATCTACCATGCATTTTCAGGTGATACCTGGTTTCCAGAGATAGATATGAGCCAGTGGTCCGAAACTTATCGAGAAGATTTTGAGGCTGATGAAAAAAATCCTCACGCCTACTCTTTTATGAAATATCTACGGGAAATTTAGAATTTATTAAGGTAAAATCGTCGCGTTCAGGAGATAGTACGGAGCATTAATAATGGACAGTACATTACAAACGGAGATCAAACGCATGGATAGCAGAACTTACATCATCGGTAGAGAAGGTCATATTTACATCAACGACCCAGCAGTTAGTAAGCAGCATGCAGAATTACAAATCATAAATGGTGAGATTTTTATAAGAGATTTAGGTTCAACTAATGGCACCTTCCTTGTATTAAACCAGCGCCTAGTGCCGATTCATGAAGGTTACGTGCAAATCAATCAGTTAATCGTGCTTGGCAACAAGCAATATACAGTTAGAGCTTTACTTGAAATTGCCGGTGCTTTTGCCGCTTAACTGTGAATAGACTCAACACTCGACTAGCGAAACAATTTAATCGGCTACTCACTACTTCTTTTTTGTTGGCGAGTGTGAATAAATTCTGCCGCTTTGATCACTTCTTGCTTTACCCGCTCAGCCATTTCCTCCCTTTCTCCAGGCGCTAGATAGTAGGCCATGTCGATTTCATGGCGAATATATCGCGAAGGCAAGCGAGTCAGCGAGTAGCAGGCCACATCCAGAAAGAACTCTTCGTCACTACCTTCATAGCGGGAATTCAACTCAGTAGAAATACAGTCAAAAACCAAATGTTCATAAAAATTATATACGCTTGAATAATTCACAGCCTGCCTCTTAGTTCTAGTAGATTTAATATCGACCAATCAATGTTGATCTTAAGCTTTATTGTCCATCTCAGGCGCCTTAAAGTAATAATAGTAATCCTAGAAGCCAGTACCAGGAATGACTAGATTCTTCTGCTTTATTAACCTCAAGCACTTTTTGTTTAGGGATAGTCACGTTGAACTGATAATCCTCTTCGGCATTCAGCATGCCATAGGGCACCGGTGTATCGTCGTGCAAGGTAAGCTCGTCAGTCGAAGCCGTTCCATACTCACCAATAGCCATCAGTATTTGAACTTCTTTTTCAGTGGTTAACGTAATAACACCTTTAAGTACAACAGCATGTAGTTTCGCCACAGGATCGTTACGGCTCACTGTTTGACTACAATCATCCTGCTTACAGAGCTTGACAACATAATCTGTTCCGCGAATTCCAATAGTTGCAAGACCCGTTTCCACCTGATAATTCGCTAGAGCACTAGCGCCGATAGAACCGGTAATGGTTCTGAAACCACCCCGTAGCAAATCCATAATACTACTGCTCGGATTATCAAAGCCTGATGTAATGACATATTCGGTGATCTTAAGAATTGAATCTTCTTTCAGGTAAACTTCAGCACCATCATCCATAGCAATAACAATCGTCGCGTTACTATCCGTCGATATGCGATCACCCTCAAATATTTGAGAGTTAATTAACAGCGCCTGAGTATTGCCATTTAAGTCTTTAACACGCACCTTGCCTGTTTTATCTGCAACATAACCTACTTTGTTTTTAGGCCTCAATTCTTTTTGATATATGCGCTTGATATCGACAAGCTTAAGACGAGAACCTTCGACTAGTTTTTCAGAATATTGATGAAATGAAAGAGGATTAAGCGTGATCAGTTTTTTCTTAATCTGCTGCCAAAGCGTCGCATCGTTAGGGTAAATTCGCTGTATCAATCCATCAATTGTTGCACCTGGATTAATCTGCAGAATCACTCTCGAAGATTGAACCAGTTCGACACTAGCAGTAGCAAAAGTGGCGGGGCTAAATATTAGCGCTGAAAAAGCCAATACTACGAGTGTTAAAAACCTTTTGATCACGAATCTTCCTCTGCTGCTATGAATGTATGTATGGTGATTATTTCCTTGCAATCAATTCCGACGTCGTTTGCTCCTTGTATTATATAGGGGTTTTTTTTGCAAAATCGAAAAAAACTATCCTGATTGAATTCAATATCAATAACTTAGCAGGCATTTCGTGAAACACAGCTTTGTAGACAGCAATGCCGTTAACTGCAATTAATACTATGCCACCGAGGCTCAACAGCATCTATCTGTAATGCAGTGAAACACCTACCCCAAACACAACCCCCATCTATCGCAAAGTGCCGACCATATTGACCGGTAGCCAATGTCGCCCAATGTCCAAAAACCACACTAATGTTAGAGTCTAGTTGACTACTCAAGTTATACCAGGGCATTAAATTAGAATCGTTGCTCTGCTCGGGCGTGCCTTTAGCTGCGAAGTTGAGTTTAAAATCAGGGGCTAGGAATCGCATTCGGGTAAATACATTGGTAATGCAACGCAGCCGGTCAAATCCAGTTAAATCATCTGACCAAAAGTCCGGAGAGTCACCGTACATTTTTTCGAAGAATAAGCGGCTCTCTTCGCCCTGCAATACTTGCTCTAGCTCAAGAGATAGCGCAAGAGTTTGCTCCAAACTCCAGCGTGGGTGAACACCCGCATGCATTATGACTGTCTTTAGCGAATCATCATAATGTGCTAGCGGACGAGCCTGAAGCCAAAGCATCAATTCGTCGCAGTCTGGACTTGTTAACACCTGCGACAAGGTATCACTCTTATCGAGGATTCTATTGCTATGATAGAGCGCTAATAAGTGCAGATCGTGATTGCCCAGCACGGACACTGCTCGATTACCCAACGACTTGATGAACCTTAACGTTTGAAGTGATTCAGGGCCACGGTTGACCAAATCACCACAAAACCATAACGAGTCATTAGCAGGGTCAAATTTTACTTTATCAAGCAGCCGCAAAAGCTGAGAGTAACACCCTTGGACATCACCAATTGCATAGACAGCCATTAATCAGTCCTGAATACAAAGAGTTTTGCTAGTGCAACACTCGTGGCGTTGATAATACAAATTCCTCAATCGTGGCATCAAACTGAAAACCATCATCTGCTTCCATTTGGTAACTACCTTTCATTGTGCCAACAGAGGTTTCTAACATGGTGCCCGAGGTATAAACAAACTGCTCACCCGGTTTCAAAATGGGTTGCTCGCCAATCACGCCGTCGCCCCTGACTTCCTGGACTTTGTGGTTAGAGTCAGTAACGACCCAGTGCCGCGTTAACAGTTGAGCAGCTTGCTGCCCTTGATTGACAATGGTGATGGTGTAAGCAAAAACGTAATAGTTTTTCTCAGGATTCGATTGATCTTCGATGTACCGAGTTTGCACCTTGACCTTAATATTGTTGAGAACTGAATTTGTCATAAGAATCCCTGTATTTGAGAGAATGATAAAATAATCTAATCGAATCGTTTAGGTTTTTAAATCGCTACCGAGGCCTTAATATGCGCGTGGCTTTGATAATATTTCAACTCAAAATCTTCAAATTGAAAATCAAATAAGCCAGTCACTTCGGGGTTTAAAACCATTTTTGGCAACGGGTAGGTTGCACGGCTTAGCTGCAATTTAGCTTGCTCTAAATGATTATTGTAGATGTGGGCGTCACCTAGCGTATGCACAAAATCACCTGGCTCCAAATCTGTGACCTGCGCCACCATCATTAATAACAAAGCATAAGAGGCGATATTAAAAGGCACACCCAGAAATATATCCGCACTACGCTGATATAGCTGACAGGACAACCTCCCATCCGCAACATAAAACTGAAAAAAAGCATGGCAAGGTGGCAATGCCATTTGCTCTATTTCACCCACATTCCACGCGCTGACAATTAATCGTCGAGAATCTGGGTTTGTTTTTATTTGATCGATTAATTGTTGAATTTGATCGATAACGCCTCCGTCGCGGGCCTGCCACGAACGCCATTGCGCGCCATAAACTGGCCCCAAATCACCCTCGCTATCCGCCCATTCATCCCATATCCGAACATTGTTTTGCTTCAAGTAGGCAATATTAGTATCACCCTGCAAAAACCAAAGCAGTTCGTGAATAATCGAATGCAAGTGCAGTTTCTTAGTGGTTATGAGCGGAAAACCCTGACTTAGGTCAAAGCGCATTTGATGGCCAAAGACTGACCGCGTGCCTGTTCCCGTGCGATCAGTTTTCTCAGTCCCGCTGTCCAATACATGTTGCATCAAATCAAGATAGGGTTGCATGACGGCCTTCTCTGCGTGAATAAGCAATTATAATCAGCCCTACTATGATCATAGGTGCTGACAGCACAATGCCTTTTGTGAGCCAGTCTGTTTGCATCAAATAGCCAATATGGGCATCAGGTAGGCGGATGAATTCGACGCTGGTTCGCGCTATTCCGTATAACAATACAAAGTACCCCGACACCATCATTACAGGCCTTGGTTTTGACGAAATGATCCAAAGCGCAGCAAATAATAAAAATCCTTCTAACAGCATTTCATAGAGCTGCGATGGGTGCCTCGCGCTATAGCAAAGCGACCCCGCAAAGTCGATATATCGATCTGCCGGAAATTGCTCACAGGAGAGCTTCATCGCCCACGGGACATTGGAAGGCGCACCCCATAATTCTGCATTGATAAAATTACCAAACCGTCCAGCAGCAATTCCCAAAGGAACCAGCGGCGCAATAAAATCAGTGAGCTGCCAAAAACCACAATTGAGTTTGCGTCGATACAACTCCATAGCAACCAGAACACCAATAAAGCCGCCATGAAAAGCCATGCCACCTTCCCATATTTTAAAAAGATAAAGCGGGTTTTCGAGAAAACTATCAAAATTATAAAATAATACAGAGCCAATCCGCCCACCCAGCACAACCCCTATCGCACCATAAAAAATTAAATCATCGACATCGACCGGTTTAAGTGGCGCACCAGCAACTTTGGCACGAAGCTTACCTAGCCACCACGCAGATCCAAACGCGAGTAGATACATCAGCCCATACCAATGAACCTTTAAAGGCCCTAAAGCAACAACAACTGGATCAATTTCAGGGTAGGCAATCATAAAAATAGGCGCAGAAAATTAGAAACGGAATTATGCCTGAATGCAACGACTTAATTAAGGGTGTCTCTAAAAATAGTGATTTTTTCGGGATTAGTGGCTTGAAGTTATTAGCTAGAATACTAAACAAGCAGGACAAGTCCCCAAACCACTATCAGCAGCAAAACGGCCAAAGCCACAGCCGCCGACCCCATGTCTTTTGCTCGACCCGATAACTCATGTTTTTGCTGGCCGATGCGATCAACTACCGCTTCGATTGCGGAGTTAAGAATCTCTACAATGGGTAACAATAAAACACTGCCCACAAGCAATGCTTTTTCGACACCATTGTCGCCAAGATATAGCCCTAAAGGAATCAGCACGATAGCCAACCAAACTTCCTGCCGGAAAGCTTCCTCGTGCTGATAAGCTGCCAGTATGCCCTGCCGACTGAATTGAGCCGCTTTAATTAACCGGTTGAAACCTTTGTTGCCGCTATACGCCATAATAAATGCAGAGAGTTGAAGGGAAAGCTGTTTGATGTAATCTAGCTATTTTAAAAGCTATTTTACAGGCAAGTTCATGATCTAGCGCTCTGCTTGATTCAGGCAGAACCACGCAGAGCAACGGCGATCAGAATAGCAGTGGCGTTATTCTTCTTCAGCGATTGTTTCAGAGTAAGCATTGGCATCCAACAAATCAGCCACTTCGCTATGATCATCAATCTTAATTTTATACATCCAGCCGTCGCCATAAGGATCATCGTTGATTTTCTCTGGAGAATCTTCTAGCTCAGAGTTCACTTCGATAATTTCACCCGAGATAGGCGCGTAGGTATCTGATGCCGCTTTGACCGACTCAATCACGGCAACAGAGTCACCAGCAACCACTGCACTGCCTTCTTCTGGCAGTTCGACAAAAACCAAATCACCCAGTAACTCCTGGGCATGATCCGAAACACCGATTGTAGCCACATCGCCTTCGACGGCTACCCACTCATGAGACGACAGAAACTTTAACTCGGAAGGTACATTACTCATTTTTCTCTCCTACTAATTAAATACAAGACTTGCCATTACGGGCGAAAGGAATTTTAACTATCTCTGCTTTCAACAATTTATTTCGTACTTCAACTTCAACTTCACCGGTCACGCCGGTAGGGATTCTAGCCAATGCAATAGACTTACCTAGCGTGGGTGAGTAACTACCTGACGTAATTTCACCCTCTCCTTTTGCTGTGATCACTTTCAAGTGATTACGTAGGACGCCTTTATCCTTTAAAACGAGTCCGACCAATTGCTGCTTAATGCCTTGCTGCTGTTCTTCTACAAGCGATGATTTGCCAACAAAGTTTCTATCATCTGATAGTGATAAGGTCCAGCCTAACCCAGAGCAAAGCGGGCTTGTTGATTCATCCATATCAGTACCATAAAGACTCATGCCTGCCTCAAGCCGCAGCGTATCACGCGCACCAAGACCACAAGGTTTTACGCCCGCATTTAAAAGCTGTTGCCAAAAATCCACAGCCTGACCTAGCGGCATCAAAATTTCGAAACCATCTTCGCCGGTATAGCCAGTTCTCGCAATAAAAAAATCGCCAATGGTTGCAGCTCCGAAGCGTCCTACAGACTCAAGTTCAGCGCGATTAGATTCAAATAAAGTTAAGGTCTTTTCTCTGGCTGCCGGACCCTGCACGGCAATCATTGCAACATCGTCTCTCACCGCCAAACTGATATCTGAAAAACCCTCTGCTTGCTGATTCAACCAAGCCAGATCCTTATCACGTGTCGCCGAATTGATAATCACACGATAAAACTGATCACCTAAGAAGTAGACGATCAAATCATCAACCACACCACCCTCGGCATTTAACATACAGCTGTAAAGCGCCTTGCCATGCTGCTTCAACTTGGCAATATCATTGGCCAACAAATGACTTAAATAAGCACTGGAATCAGTACCAGTAACATCAACCACCGTCATATGCGATACATCAAACATACCAGCATCCGTGCGGATGATGCTGTGCTCAGTAATTTGTGAACCATAATGAATGGGCATATCCCAACCAGCAAAGTCGACCATTTTGGCCGATGCATCGAGATGAGATTGATAGAACGGAGTTTTTTTACCCATAACACACCTAAAGTAGTTAGCAGAAAAACCCCTCTGTCCGGTTACCTGAGAGATCGAGCCGATAGTATTTTAACCTGGTTTCAAGCCGGGCCCAATCCATCAACCTTTCACCTTCGGTGGGTAGCGATATACCACTCTCCAGAGTTAGACAACCATGACAGTCTTTTTGCCTGAGCGTTTCCGGGCGGTTGCGTCTTCGGCGGCCATTTTGGCTCTCTCCTATCGCGGCTTACGTCTATCTACGATACTATAATCGCAGTCCTAATTGATTGAAAGATCTATTTATATTATTTATCACTGGCTAGATTTATAGTTGAAATGTAAATGACAAAAGACACCAACAATGACACATCAAGAACTACCCGTATTATCCAGTCATTAGCCAACCAGGGCCTACTAACCGATACCCGTCAAATTGAAATAACTAAGCTAACGGGGGGTTATCACAACTATGTTTATCGACTGAGAAACAACGATGGCATTGACTGGGTTATCAAACAATATGTGACTGCTTCCAATGTGCCGCTTTTTCCCGTTCTACCAAATCACGAGTCCGGGGCGCTTAAAGCTTTGGAAAGCGCTGGCGTCACCCCAAAATATATCGCTTTTTTACCCACCGCAAAAAACGGCGCAATACTCGTTTACGATTTTGTCGAAGGACAACAGTGGCAAGATGACACTGCCTCAGTGGCCCGAATGCTAACCATAGTCCATCAAACAAAGGCTCATCAAGTAACAACCGGTCAACCATTCAGACAGCTACCCTATAAACCTGCCGATTTGATACAACAAACACAATCAATTCTCGATCAAATGCAAGACAGCACTGAAGCTGCCAAACTGCTAGATAAACATATGATACCTGGTAATTGGTCAGGCACCGTTGAACGCCGCTTAATTCATACAGACTGCGGTCCGGGAAATATAATTGTCGGGAACCAAGGCCCCGTTTTAATCGACTGGCAATGCCCTGGTTTGGGCGACCCAATTGAAGATCTCATCAATTTCAGTTCGCCTTCCATGCAAATTCTGTACGGACTTGACCCTTTAAGTGACGAGCAATTATCAATATTTTTTGATGCCTATAACAATCCTGACGCGATGATACGAATCGAAGAAATTGGCATTTATTATCGCACTCGTTTCCTCGCCTATTGTTTTTTTCGTGAAGAATCGTTAAAACATAGCCAACCAGAGGTATCAACACTTTATCGCAAGGCACTGACAGCCGATCTTAACTTAATAAATATCCAGCAACCTGTGGACTCGAGCGTTAGCCAGATAATAAGATAATAACTAACAGGACAGTCAACATGAAATCTATAGAATTTCACATCCATAGCTTTTCGATGCGTTACCAATTCAGGTATCGAGATGATTTTGATGTCTTTTCGTTCATTGAATTCGCAAACAACGCGGGCTTTACCGGCGTTAACATTTCAGCGAATGGCCCAGGCTACCGTGACCTTAGTGGCACCAGCGAGTCACATTTTCAAAAGGTTCGGGAATACCTGCAAGCCCATTCGATGAAATGTGAACTCGACACCAGCGATACCAGCCTAGAAAACCTAACCCGCATGCTCGATGTCGCAAAGGCCATTGGCGCTGAGCAACTGCGGGTTTATACAAAATATAGCGGCGCCTTAACTGATCTTATCGACTGGACAGTGCGCGACTTGCGAGCCATTGCGCCAAAGGCAGAAGCACTAGGTATCAACATCGTATTAGAAAATCACGAAGACTTTCAAGGTGCTGCACTGGCTAATATTTTAGGCCAGGTCAATCATCCCCGCATTCGCGCCCTATATGATTATGGCAATTCACAAATGGTCGCAGAAGAACCTATGGCAGCCCTCGAAGCGATGATTGACCACATCACCGGCGTTCATCTTAAAGATCATGTTGTCATCGAAAAAGACGGTACCGATATCATTCAGGGTGTACCTATCGGTCAGGGCTTGCTACCGATCATGCAAATAACTAATCGATTATATCAAACAGGGTTACGACGTTTCTGTTTTGAGAATGTCTGGGGATATGTTGCGCCAGTGGTCGGTGGTAACACTCTACCTAACACATCAGCATTTTCGAAAGAGCATTCACACCAATATCTCAATGCGAATGAGCTAAGCGAGCCCGAAGCACTAGCCGGAGAACTCGATGCGTTCGATATAGCCTGGTCATGGCTACAGGAAAACCTGAAACAACATGAATATCAAATTCAGGGAAATCATGCTCAAGTAACCTAATCTGGATTAACAACACCCCAAATAAGCGTATAGTATCTGGAAACCAAACTTATTTATGGAATGGAGATGGGAACAGGAATATGAATAACGACACTAAAAACAATATAAGACAAAAATCGACCTGGATACGCGGACTTTACATGCTGCTATTCATGTTTCTAGGCGGTATAGCTAATGCCATATTATACGGTGTTATTATCTTTCAATTCGTCCATAAACTAATCACTGGTCAAACCAACGATCGCCTGCTTAAACTGGGCCAGAGTATCGCAACCTACGTGTATCAAATCGTTCAGTTCCTTACATTTAATAACGAATACCACCCTTATCCTCTCGGCGCATGGCCAAAAGGTGAACCCAAAGTCTCTAACAATAGTGAGGTGAAAAAAACATAGCCGGAGCGAAAATACTGCCTGGCTAAAATGGCCAAACTAAACCTGAATATACCCTTCAGCCACCATTTTACAGTGACCTCCAATCCACACGTTGGTAACCGTTCCGGCCTGTTTAGCGACGCGAGCTTCAAGCAGGCTAGGGCGTCCCATTTCAACCCCTTGTGCGATACGCCATTCGAACATGCCCTCCGAATCTGATTGATACTGAGTGAGCATTGCAACCAGAGCGCAATTAGCACTGCCCGTTGCTGGATCTTCTGGAACATTATCCAAAGGCGCGAAAACACGGGCTCGGATGTCAAACTCTTCATCAGACCGAATATAAACAAGAATATCTGGGGTGATTCCTCTTGCATCAATTTCGTTAATAGCAGGTAAGTAAGTCTTCGCCGCTTCTAACGCAGCTAAATCTTTTAGCTCTACCATGATGAAAGGCAAACCCACCGAAGCAACTTGAGGCTGATGCGTACTAGTGACTATGTCTTTTGAAGGCAACGAAATCGCTGAAGCAATTAAGTCAGGTGAAATGGCCTGTGAAGTAGACAAAGGTTCGGGGGCTTTAAGTTCGCACCAAAAACCCGCATCCGTGCTGCGAATAGCAATAGGAACAGGACCTGCATTCTGCTCAAAAACAACGTCTATTTTGTCGTGAAATCGGCCAAATTTTCCCATGCTTGCAAGTGTAAAAGCAGTGCCTATATTTGGATGCCCGGCAAAAGGTACTTCAATCGTTGGCGTAAAAATGCGCACATTATTTGTGTACCCGTTTTTGCAGGGAAGAACAAAGGCAGTCTCAGAATAATTAAACTCCCTCGCGATTTTTTGCATCTGTTGGGCCGAGAGTCCTTCAGCGTTTGGTAGGACAGCAAGTGGGTTGCCACCAAAACGCGTTTTTGTAAAAACATCGCAAGTAAAATACTTATATTTCATAGTCGTGCTATTAAATTCCTAATAGTGAAATTCATCGCCGAGTTATCGCTAATAAAAATCATCACATCACGTTAATATTGGCCGTTTGTTACAATACCACCCTTAACTATTTCCACTAAACGCGAACCCTCTATTGTCTATTACTTCATTCCCTAATGTGAATTGATATTCCCCTGTATCCTGAAAACCAAAGTGCTCATAGAAGTCAATCGACTGATTCCTCACCCAGGTATACAGCCAAAACTTATCACCTACCTTTGCTTTCACTTCGTTCAGCAGCTTTGCCCCAATCCATTTTCCCTGATATTCACTGTGAACGTAAAACTTTTCAATTTCAAAACCGACATTAAATTTATTAAATTGAGAATCTAAGTTAATAAGTACGTACCCCCTGAGATAGATACCGTCGGTATACACGAAGATTCGGTAATTCTTATTCGTTATCAAATTATGAAAGTACTGTTCGGTGAACATCGATAAAGCGTATTTCGAGTTTTCGCTAGTAATGCCATCGTAACAATATGTTTTAAACCAAACTTCCAGTGACAATGCCACCAAATTTATGACGTCGGATTTATTTGCTTCACGAATCACCCATATTTCCTTACCTTGATAAAAATGTGATTAAACAAATAAAGTCAGCACACCCGTGAAACCATAAAGTGCATTCTTGTGTATCTCACCATTCGCAAAAAAGCCAACCAATGGAAAGTCGCCTAGCACACTATGGATAAAACGAACTTCCTCAGAGTGCTCGCCAAATTGTTGGCGTCCACGCCCCAGGCAGGATACATAAACGCCGCCCTTGATGGGTGTTTTGAGGCGAGATTTAAAATCTAACAGCATGCGCTCCATGTCTTCAATTGCGGTGTTGCCATCACGCCGACAAAAGATAATTTCGTCATTGTGTTGTAGGTAGTCACCGATAGCGAAAATCTTTTCTTCTCGGTCAATGCCAACAATCTGCCGAATAGAATAATCATCCAGATCAGAATTTTTATTCACTAAACCAGTAAATATATAACCAGCTGCCTGCTGCCAATCCTGCGCAATCACTTCACCTGCATCTTCACTTAACACATCCAATGCGGGACGATTATCGAGAGTACGCACAATATTACTATCACAATTAGTCACTACATGCCGACCACCAATAGGCGTGCAGCCTTGGGTCAAATTAGTCATTATCGGCACTTCCGGCGAGAACAAAACACCACTCACACCCTCATGTAACATTTGATTCGCAAATTGAGCATTACTGCCACGCGAGGATGTAATGCCACCCACTAAAAAGGCAGTTGGAATCACAGCATCCAAATCCTTTAACAGCGGTTGCGTCGAAACATTGCCAGGGTCGGCATGCAGCAAACCGACATTAAAGTCATTGGCATTACACCACTTGGCAAGCTCAGCGGGTAAACTTGCAGTAGCACCCGTTAAATTCGGCAACATATAAAAATCAGCTTCATTAAACCCGGCCACCATAATTGCCATCGCAGGTTGATCATAATATTCAATCTGGCTAGCAATAATGCCGATACCAATAGTACCAACCCAGTCTGAAATGCCAGTGACCTGCTTCAGCCTGGCAAGAATAAATTCAGCCTGGTCAGCGACACGATCACTGAGATATAAAAACCCAAAATTTGCCTCAGGTGGAATACTACCCAATTGATTTAAGCAATCATCCAGCAACTCATCGCCGGAGCGATCCGCACTATGCGCCAATATAAATTCATTCATCATAGGCTGTAGTTTAAAGTAAAGTGGATTCGTAGCATAATTGATTAAGCCCTTAACCAATAAATAGAAATTTGCGCCACTAACTCGGTTACAATTAACTGTAGGGC
>Ga0307492_10000600_pt1 | contig 15181 bp, 8 predicted proteins | sample SI3LmetaG_FD_202365 | JGI IMG/M metagenome (GOLD analysis project Ga0307492, IMG submission 202365) | Sea-ice brine microbial communities from Beaufort Sea near Barrow, Alaska, United States - SI3L | ecosystem: Environmental > Aquatic > Marine > Coastal | place: USA: Alaska | collected 2017-05-06 | reverse complement strand
AAGTAGTACTTCTTATGATAAATATACTTCAATATTAGGAAATTACATTTCTCCAACAATTATTGAAGAGAGACAAATGAATGTTGCATCTATGGATGTTTTCTCTCGATTAATGATGGATAGAATTATTTTCTTAGGAACAGGAATTAATGATCATGTTGCCAATATTATTCAAGCGCAATTGTTGTTTTTAGAATCAGTTGATGCTAAAAAAGACATTCAAATTTACTTAAACTCTCCAGGAGGAGGCGTTTATGCAGGTTTAGGAATATACGATACGATGCAATACATCGCACCAGACGTAGCAACAATTTGTACAGGTATGGCTGCATCTATGGGCGCAGTTTTATTATGTGCCGGTGCAGAAGGAAAAAGAACTGCATTAAAGCATTCAAGAGTAATGATACACCAACCATTAGGTGGAGCACAAGGACAAGCTTCAGACATGGAAATTACAGTGAAAGAAATCATGAAGTTAAAAACAGAACTTTATGAAATTATTTCAGATCACTCTGGGAAATCTATGGCAGAAGTAGAAGGGAACAGTGATCGAGATTACTGGATGACGGCTACTGAAGCTAAAGCTTATGGAATGATTGACGAAGTTTTAGTTAGAGAGAAAAAGTAATTTAGTTGATGGGGTTTAGTGTTTAGTTGTTGGGATTTTCCATAACCATACACTAAACCCCATAAACCATAAACAAAAAATAAATGAGTTACATAGCACAAATTCACGCAAGACAAATTTTAGATTCCAGAGGTAACCCCACTGTAGAGGTTGATGTGGTTACTCAAAATGGTGTTTTAGGAAGAGCGGCAGTTCCTTCGGGAGCTTCTACAGGAAAGTATGAAGCTGTTGAGTTGAGAGATAACGACATGGGCATGTATATGGGAAAAGGTGTGCAGAAGGCCATACAGAACATTAATACTACGCTTAACGAAACGTTAAATGGGGCTCATATTTTAGACCAAACCTCTATAGACAATGCGATGATTGCTTTAGATGGCACTGCTAATAAATCAAATTTAGGAGCCAACGCTATTTTAGGCGTTTCGATGGCTGTTGCTAAGGCTGCGGCAGAAGAATCTGGCATTCCGTTGTTTAAATATATTGGAGGGGTGAACGCGAATGTATTGCCAATTCCAATGATGAACATTTTAAATGGAGGCTCTCATGCCGATAATAAAATAGACATTCAAGAATTTATGGTGATGCCTGTTGGAGCAACATCGTTTAGTGAAGGGTTGAGAATGGGAACCGAAGTTTTTCATCACTTAAAAGCAGTATTAAAGGCGAAAGGGCATTCAACAAACGTTGGTGATGAGGGTGGTTTCGCACCAAACTTAGGCTCTAATGAAGAAGCAATTGAAATTGTTTTAACAGCAATTGAAAAAGCAGGTTACAAGCCTGGAGATGATATGCACATTGCTTTAGATGCAGCAAGTTCAGAGTTTTACAATTCAGCGTCTAAATTATATGAATTTGAATCCACAGGAGATAAAAGAACTTCCTCAGAAATGGTTTCTTATTGGAAAGATTGGACAAATAAATACCCGATTTTATCGATTGAAGATGGATTGGATGAAGACGATTGGACTGGTTGGTCAGCATTGACTGCAGCAGTTGGAGATAAAGTTCAGATTGTTGGAGATGATTTATTTGTTACCAATACAGAAAGATTAAAAAGAGGGATCAAAGAGAAATCAGCCAACTCAATCTTAGTAAAAGTCAATCAAATAGGATCTTTAACAGAGACCATTAACGCTGTAGATATGGCCAATAGAGCTTCATTTACCTCTGTAATGAGTCATCGTTCGGGAGAAACTGAAGACACTACGATTGCCGATTTAGCAGTGGCTTTAAATACAGGTCAAATTAAGACGGGTTCCGCTTCACGTTCTGATAGAATGGCGAAATACAACCAACTCTTAAGAATTGAAGAAATGCTTGGAAATACAGCCATTTATTTAGGGAAAGATTTTAAGTTTTTGAGGTAAAAAAATCATTTTTTTTCATAAAAGCCACTTCACTTGAAGTGGCTTTTTTTATGTCCTTAAGCTCACGGTTTCGTTAAAATTCAATCATTTAATTCTATTCCTTAGGTAAATCGTGATTTGATGGGTATATTCGCAAGTCACTGAACGTTTCAGCTTGATTAACGAAAAAAGGGGTAAAAAAAATGGCAGAAATAGCAAAATTAGAATTAGACGGAAAAATATATGAATTCCCAGTAATTGAGGGTTCAGAAAATGAAAAAGCAATTGACATTAGTAAGTTAAGAGCTAGCACTGGTTATATTACAATTGATCCAGGATTTAAAAACACAGGTTCTACAAAAAGTGGAATTACATTTTTAAATGGTGAAGAAGGAATTTTACGTTACAGAGGATATCCGATAGAACAGTTAGCTGAAAAAGCTGAATTCTTAGAAGTTTCCTATTTGCTTATTTACGGAAATTTACCAACTGCTGCGGAGTATGCTACATTTAAAAATGACATTACAAAACATACGTTGGTGCATGAAGATATGAGAATATTTTTTGAAGCATATCCTGCAAAAGCTCACCCTATGGGTATTTTGGCAGCTTCATTAAGTACCATTTCTACATTCTACCCAGAATCACAAGATCCAAATAGACCAGAAGCGGCTGTTGATTTAACCATTCACCGTTTAATGGCTAAGGTTCCTACATTAGCAGCTTGGGCATTTAAAAATGCAATGCGTCATCCAGTTGTATATCCCAACAACAAATTAGATTACTGTGAGAACTTCTTAAACATGATGTTCTCTATGCCAACTGACGATTATAAAGTTGATCCGATGATTGCAAAAGCGCTCAACAAACTCTTAATCTTACATGCAGATCATGAACAAAACTGTTCTACTGCTACGGTAAGAGTTGTGGGTTCATCTCAAGCGAACTTGTACACTTCTATTTCAGCAGGAGTTTCTGCACTTTGGGGACCTTTACATGGTGGAGCTAACCAAGCAGTAATTGAAATGCTTGAATCCATAAAAGATGATGATGGAGATGTCGCTAAATGGGTTGCTAAAGCAAAAGATAAAGAAGATCCATTTAGATTAATGGGGTTTGGACACAGAGTGTACAAAAACTTCGATCCAAGAGCAACGATTATTAAAAAAGCGGCTGATGATGTTTTAGAAGCTTTAGGTGTAGATGATCCCGTTTTAGATATTGCCAAGCAATTAGAAAAAGTAGCTTTAGAAGATGAATATTTCAAAGCGAGAGGTTTATATCCAAATGTTGATTTTTACTCAGGAATTATTTACAGAGCTCTAGGAATTCCTACGGAAATGTTTACCGTAATGTTTGCATTAGGAAGATTACCTGGATGGATTGCTCAATGGAAAGAAATGAGAGAAGATGGAGCTCCAATCGGTAGACCAAGACAAGTTTATACAGGTGCTACGAATAGAGATTTTGTTGATATCGCCAACAGATAAAATTTACAAATTAAGAAAAGCCCTGATATTTATTTATCAGGGCTTTTTTTTTGAATGAAATTTTCACTCTCTTGTAGCGTATATTGTTTGAGAATCACTCTCCAAAAGTTACCTTACACCATTGCAAAACTCTTGGAGAGTATGTTGTTTGATGAAAAAATCTCCAAGAGTTCTATGGTTCAGCAACACACTTTTGGAGAATTGTTATTTAGAAAGTATTGGAGCTGATTTCGGAATGTCTTGATGAGTTCATCTTCAAAAAGGAGGTCCTTAAGTTGTTTATTTATTTCCCACTTTTTATAGCACCCTTTCAGTCTGCGATTACTCAATTTCATAATTCTTGGAGCGTTAATCACGAAAAAAACTCTTTTTATGAGGTGTTCCTAAAAGAGTATCAAAACTAGTTGATCAACAAGACGCATATAGATATCTGCCTTTTTGTACTGGTGGAGAGGGATTAATACCAGTCCAAATGCCTAAATAAAAAATTTGCCATTCGTGTAAAACTTGAGTTTATACGAGTCGAATAACTTACATTTGTTTTTATGGATTTATTGCAGGTAAAAAGAGTTTACAAAAGTTATGCAGAGCATAAAGCCTTGCATAACCTTTCGCTTCATGTAAAGGAACAAAGCATCTTTGGATTGCTTGGTCCTAACGGAGCAGGAAAAACAACTTTGATAAGGATTATTAATCAGATAACGGGTCCCGATAAAGGAGACGTATTTTTTCAGAAAGAGAAATTAGCACCAAAACATATCTCTCAAATTGGATACTTACCTGAAGAAAGAGGGTTGTATAAGAAAATGAAAGTTGGCGAGCAAGCCTTGTATCTGGCTCAACTCAAAGGAATGAGTAAATTTGAGGCGAAGCAAAAGTTAAAGCATTGGTTCGAAAAGTTTGAGATAGACGGTTGGTGGGACAAAAAAATTGAAGAGCTTTCCAAAGGAATGGCTCAAAAAATACAGTTTATTACCACGGTTTTACATGAACCTAAATTATTGATTTTAGATGAACCTTTTTCTGGGTTTGATCCAATTAATACCAATTTAATTAAAAAGGAAATTTTAGAGTTAAGAGAGAAGGGATCTACAATCATCTTCTCTACACACAATATGGAGTCCGTAGAAGAAATTTGTGATGACATTGCTTTGATTCATAAATCAAAAAAGATTCTAGAAGGGAAAGTGACGGAAGTGAAAGAAGCATTTAAGTTAAATGTCTTTGAAATCGTATTTGTAGGAAATATGATTGCTTTTTCTAACGCATTATGGACAGCTTTTGAAATCTTAGACAAGAAGCAAGTTGAGAATAGAATTTATGTAAAAATTAAGGCAACTAAAGCAAGTGATGTAAATGAGTTGTTAAAAATTATAGTGAGTAAAGTTCAAGTACTCTCTGTGAATGAAATTACACCAAGTATGAATGATATTTTCATTCAAAAAGTGCAGGAAGTTATGCCAGAATCATTTGATGAAATGTCAAGTGAAAATGACTAAATAAAAATGGTGGGATCGCTTTTGATTGAGAAGGAATAACTTTTCAGTTTGAAAAATCGGTTCAACTAATTATTGCGGTAAGATGCTTAGAAAGGAAGTAAAGTAACATTTTTATGGGTTGCGGTTAATTAATGAACCCCATGAAATTGAAAGTAAAGAAGAATTAGAAAAATGAGAACAAGAAGCAATTGAACTGAAAATATTTAATCAGCAATTATAGGGAACTAAAAAGAGTTAGCGTCTAGCGATTTTGTTGGATATGATTTTTTTTATTGAGGTTTATTTGTCTTTTTAGTGTTGATTTTGTAATTTATTGTAACATGTAATTTTAAAAGATTTGAATAAAATTAAACTAATTATAGCGCGAGAATATTTAACGAGAGTTAAAAAGACCTCTTTTATTGTAATGACCTTGTTAGGCCCTTTGTTTATGGCTGGATTAATGCTGGTTCCAATATGGTTAGCCACGAAGGATAAAGATTTGCAACTTATAGAGGTGATTGATGAAACAGGGTTGTTTACAAAAATGTTTGATAATACTTCAGAACTTCAGTTCTCAGATGGATTCAGGTCTATTGAAAAAGCCAAGGCCGATTTATATGAAGGTGATTTTACTGCTATACTTCATATAGAAAGTGTTAAAAAAGGGGCTGATATTACCCTGTTTTATAAAAAACAACCTGGTATTACAACTATTGCAAAGATTGAAAGAACAATTGAAAATGTAATTAGAAGTGCAGAAATGCAACGACAATTTAAAGTGACTAAAGAGCAGATTTTAGCTATTCAACCCAATATAACGGTGAAGCCAATATCTATTGATGCTGAAGGAGAAGAAGAGGCTAAGAATGTTGCAATAATGACTGGTATTGGATTCTTTGCAGCAATATTAATCTACTTTTTCATTTTTATGTATGGGATACAGATCATGAGAGGGGTGATTGAAGAGAAAACCAGTAGAATTGTTGAGATTATTATTTCTTCGGTAAAACCGTTTGAATTAATGATGGGGAAAATTCTTGGTATTGCATTAGTTGGATTAACGCAATTTTTGCTTTGGTCTATTTTAACAGGTGCAATTTATTCTGTAATAATGAGTGTTTTTGGAGTTGATGCATCTGCGATGTCCCAATCGGCAGATATGATGAAAGAAGCCGGAATGCCTGACATTTCAAATCCTTTACAATTGTTAAGTGAAGGGCTTCAGAGCTTGCCAATTTTTCAAATATTTATATCCTTTTTGTTTTACTTTATAGGGGGGTATTTATTATATGGAGCTTTGTTGGCAGCCATAGGCTCTGCTGTAGATAGCGAGGCCGATACGCAACAGTTTATGTTGCCGATAACTATTCCTTTAATATTTTCATTTGTGGTTGCTCAAACTGTTGTAGAGAATCCTGATGGACCAATGGCGTTTTGGTTGTCCCTATGCCCATTAACTTCGCCAATAATTATGATGGTAAGAATACCATTTGGAGGTGTAGCTGCATGGGAATTAATACTATCAATGGTTTTATTGGTTTTAGGATTTTTAGGCGCAACATGGATGGCCGCAAAAATATACAGAACTGGAATATTAATGTATGGTAAAAAAGTAACTTACAAAGAACTTTGGAAATGGCTTTTTTATAAAGGATAATTCAACGTGAAAATTCTTTAATGTATTGAGGTGAAAATGTATTTTTACGAAACACTGACTACTGACTACTAATTACTGACTACTTATAACTGAATTATGGCAAGCATATTAATTATAGATGACGAAAGACCGATTAGAAATACACTAAAAGAAATTTTAGAATATGAAAATTTTAAGGTGGATGAAGCAGAAGATGGTCAGGCTGGTTTAGAGAAAATAAAAGCAGGAAAGTATGATTTAATTATGTGCGACATTAAGATGCCAAAAATGGATGGCCTTGAAGTGTTGGAGGCAGCTGTTAATCAAGGTGTAGACACACCAATTGTTATGATCTCTGGGCATGGTACCATTGAAACTGCCGTAGAGGCGCTAAAGAAAGGCGCCTATGATTTTATTTCCAAGCCATTAGACTTAAATCGGTTGTTGGTTACCGTTCGTAATGCTATTGATCGAAAAGAACTGGTTCAGGAAACCAAAAAACTAAGAAGAAAAGTTAGTGCAGGAAAAGGACATACAGAAATTGTTGGGCAGTCTGAAGGAATAATGCATGTCAAAGAGATGATTGAAAAGGTGGCACCTAGTGATGCCCGAGTTTTAATAACAGGAGAAAACGGAACAGGAAAAGAATTGGTGGCCAGAAGTATGCATGAAAAATCCAATAGAAATAAAGCTCCTTTTGTAGAAGTAAACTGTGCAGCAATTCCTTCTGAATTAATAGAAAGTGAATTGTTTGGCCATGAAAAAGGAGCGTTTACCTCTGCCATTAAACAACGTAAAGGCTGTTTTGAACAGGCAGAAGGCGGAACGCTGTTTATGGATGAGATTGGAGACATGAGTCTTTCTGCTCAAGCGAAAGTCTTAAGAGCTTTGCAAGAAAGTAGAATTACACGTGTTGGTGGAGAAAAGGAAATTAAAGTAAACGTTAGAATATTAGCAGCGACCAATAAAGACTTGGTGAAAGAAATTGCTGAAGGAAACTTTAGAGAGGATTTGTATCACCGTTTGGGTGTTATTTTGGTTCACGTTCCTTCATTGAATGATAGGGAAGATGATGTGCCAATTTTGGCGCAGTATTTCTTAACTCAATTGTCTCAAGACCATGGAAGAACAATTCAATTTGAGGCAAAAGCGTTAGCAGAATTAAAAAAGGTAAACTGGACGGGAAATATTCGTGAGCTTAGAAATATCGTAGAACGTTTAATTATATTATGCGATAAAACAATTACTGCAGCAGATATTAAAATGTATGCCAATCCTAAGGGGTAGTAATTCATTTAGCGACTTAAAATTAAACGAATATTTTTTTTAATGGAGAGATGATTGCTTTTATCTCAGGCACAGTTCTGGAATAAATGACACAAAAAAATATAAATAGAGGAACACTATTGATTGCTTAAAAATTGTGTGGTCAGTAAATCTTACCTTTTCTTCACACCACCCAAAAAAAACTACTGTTTTAAGAAGTTTTTTTTATTGTTCAGATAACCTTTAAGCGAATGCATGCGCACAATATTATCGTAAAAGCTTAGTTTTGAAATCATGAATGGGAAGTTATTATTATATTTAGTTGTATTGTTTTTTTTTGTTGAAGGAAAAGCTCAAAAACGTGTAACTACTTTTGGCATTCAATTGAAACCGATTATCCCTGTAGAATTTTTTAATGCAGGAAAACAAGTGGTCAACAATGCTGATTTTCAATACGTGAATCAGCCTAAATTCGGAATGAGTTTTGGAATGGTGATTCGAAAAGGAATCACAGAAAATATTTCTTTAGAAACGGGATTAAATTTTTTGAAACGTAATTTTGATTTAACAATTAATGAGCTAAACACTTCCTCCTCTTCTTCTTCGGGAACATCAGATTTTAGCATTGTTAACTATGAAATTCCTCTTTTAGCTTTGGTTTATGTCGAATTAAGTCGAAGTATTTTTATGAACGTTTCTGGTGGGGTCTCTATTGATCTTTATCCAACACCATTGTATGTTGAAGGGAAGTATTTCACGAATGCAATCAATAGATCAAATTGGATTCAACCAAGTTTATTGGTAAATGTAGGTTGGGAATACAGAACGGATAAAAGTGGGTATATTTATTTTGGAGCATCACTTCATCGCTCATTCAATAAAGCAATATTCACTGAGTTTGTTTCTTCTTCTTACCTTAAAGATAACGGGAATAGAGAAATTGTGGATGAAGCTACATTTGATTTAACAGGGAATTACTTTACACTAGATCTTCGGTATTTCTTTCATGAAGAAAAACAAAAAAAGAAGAAGAAAAAGAAAAAAGGAGAGAAAAAAAAGAAGGACCCAAATGTTCATTTTGATAAAAATGGCAAACGGATATTTATTAATCCTCGGAAAAAGTAGCCTACTTTTGTTGGATTTTACAATGGCTGAATAGATACCGCAATTGCATTTTGAATAAGGCTTACATCAAAAAAAACAGTACCTCAAGTAGCCCTATAGTTGATCTGATGTGATTTAGTATTTGCGCCACCTAAGAGATTATACTTTCCTTTACCAATGCCCACTTCTCCCTAAAAATATAAAAATTTCACATTCTGTTTCCCTTTTAATTTAGAAGAGAGAATCGGAACTATAATCTCCGTTTATTTGTTTCAATCCCCTTCAATTTTAAGTACTTTTGTCGCTTAAATTACTAGAAGAATAGACGTATGAAAGTTGCTTACAACTGGTTGAAAAACTATATTGACACTGATATTGATCCTGAAAAAATAGCAGATATTTTAACGGACAGTGGTTTGGAAATCGATGGAATGCAGAAAATTCAAACCATCAAAGGGGGACTGGAAGGTTTAGTCGTTGGAGAAGTGTTGACCAAAGAAAAACACCCAAATGCGGATAAGTTAAATTGTACGACGATTAATGTTGGAGGCGAAGCAGCATTGCTTATTGTTTGTGGAGCAACCAATTTAGAAGTCGGCCAAAAAGTAGTAGTGGCAACAATTGGAACAACACTTTATGCCGGTGAGGATAGTTTTAAGATTAAGCAATCAAAAATAAGAGGACAATTATCCGAAGGGATGATTTGTGCAGAAGATGAAATTGGTTTAGGAAAAGGACATGACGGAATTATGGTGTTGGATCCTTCAACAGCTGTTGGAACATTAGCGAAAGACCATTTTAATGTTGAAGACGATTACGAATTCGAAATTGGATTAACTCCAAACAGAGCAGATGCTACAGGGCATATTGGTGTTGCCAGAGATTTAGTAGCCGTATGGGGGCTAACGCAAGAAATTAATTTGGTAAAACCATCTGTAACTGATTTTAAAGTTGACAATACAGATTTAAATATTACGGTTGAGGTTGAAAATGCTGAATTGTGTCCTCGTTATTCAGGAGTTACCATCAGTGGCCTTGAAATTAAAGAATCACCAGATTGGTTAAAAAATAGATTATTAAGTATTGGATTAACACCAATTAACAATGTGGTGGATGTGACCAACTTTGTATTGCACGAAACGGGTCAACCCCTACATGCTTTTGATGCGGCAAAGATTACAGGAAATAAAATTGTTGTTAAAACAGTAGTTGATAAAACCAAGTTTACTACCCTAGATGATACAGAGAGAGAATTGTCAGCAGATGATTTGATGATTTGTAATGGAGAGAATGCAATGTGCATTGCAGGAGTTTTTGGTGGAAGCGAATCAGGAGTGTCAAAATCTACAACCAGTATCTTTTTAGAAAGTGCTTATTTCAATGCCGTTTCAGTTCGTAAATCAGCAAAAAGACACGGCTTAAATACAGATGCTTCTTTTAGGTTTGAAAGAGGCGCAGATCCAAGAATTACTATTTATGCGTTAAAAAGAGCAGCCAACTTAATTCAAGAAATTGCAGGAGGTGCTGTTTCTTCTGAAATAGTAGATGTTTACCCAACAACTATCGACAATTTTGAAGTTGATTTTTCTTTTGATAATTGTGATCGTATAATTGGTCAGGCAATTGATAGAGATGTCATCAAAAAGATTTTAACGGATTTAGAAATAGAAATTGTTTCAGAAAATGCAGCTGAATTAAAACTATCTGTTCCACCTTTTAAGGTTGACGTTCAGAGAGAAATTGATGTGATTGAAGAAGTATTAAGAATTTACGGCTACAACAACATTGTTTTACCAGCTGTTTTAAAATCTTCATTATCCTACAGAACAAAACCTGAAAAAGAAAAAGTAACCAATCTTATTTCTGATTTATTGGTCGCTAATGGATTTAATGAAATGCTATCCAATTCATTAACCAAATCGGATTACTATAAAGAAACTGCTGACTCTTTAGTAACAATGAAAAACCCATTGAGTAGAGAATTAGATGTGTTAAGACAATCTATGCTTTTTGATGGATTAGAAACTATTGTTTACAACCAGAACAGAAGAAATAGCGATGTGAAATTGTTTGAATGGGGGAAAACCTATTTTAAAACTGAAACAAAATTTAAAGAGCACAGCCATTTAAGTTTGTTTATTTCTGGAGCATCAACTACTGAAAATTGGGATACAGCAAATGCTGGAAACGTTAACTTTTACCAAATCAAAGGTGTGGTAAACACTATTATGGAAAGGTTTGGGATGAACAAGTTTAATGTAAGAACAGAAGAATCAGAATTAGCTTGTTTAGACTACGGTTTAAAATATAAAGTGAACAACATTGATTTAGTTGAGTTGGGTAAAGTAGATGCTGCTACACAAAAACAATTTGATATTAATAACGAAGTATTTTATGTGATTTTTAACTACGACAACTTTATGAAGTTGGTAGGGATGAATAAAGTAGTTTACAAAGAGGTTTCTAAATTTCCTTCCACACGTAGAGATTTAGCCTTATTGATTGATAAGGCTGTTGCTTACAGTTCGATTAAAGAAGTAGCATCTAAACAAGAAAGAAAACTCTTAAAGGCAATTAATCTGTTTGATGTTTACGAAGGAAAGAATTTGCCAGAAGGTAAAAAATCTTATGCGGTAAGTTTCCAGTTTCAAGATGAGCACAAAACCTTGGTAGATGCTCAAATTGATAAGGTAATGTCTAAAATTATTAGCTCTTTAGAAAAAGAATTGGATGCGCAGTTAAGGTAGTTTAGCAAAATAAAAATGTTTCGTTGTTTTGCGCTTCTTTGATAACGTGCTATTTGTAAAGTTGAGTAGACACTGAAATAAATTAAGGGTGGCGTAGCTAAGGATTTTTCCTTAAAAATATTCGCGATTAAATGAACCTAGCTGCAGCTGCATTTATCCTACTCTATATTCTTAAAAAAAAATGTATGCACGAACTTCGCGTTATCCTTTTAATTCTTTTGGGTTGTTTTTTGCAATTCTAACCATTGGCTTTTACTTTAGGATGACTTTTTTAGCCAACTTTACGAAAAACTTAAAATTCGTTGCCGTTAAATTATAGCATTAAGTGCTCAATAAAAACTCCTCGTAATTTTTAGGAGAGATGGTATCAATATCACATTCAGGATAAGCGTTAGTAAACGTTTTAGGGAATTTCACTTTTGATTTTTCATTCCATTTAAACTCAAAAGCACTTAACTTGTCGTTAAGTGCTTCAACTAAATCAACCTCTTGTTGCTGAGTGGTTCTCCAAAAATAAAATTGAGAACGATTGTTTTCATAGTGGAGTTTTTTTACTCTTTCGGAAATAACATAGTTTTCCCACAAGGCTCCAATATCAGTACGCTTGTGAATGGGCGTGTAATTTCCAATAATTGCGTTTCGTATTCCACAATCATAGAAGTATATTTTTTTACTTTTCTTCAGTTCGTTTCTAACATTTCTGCTGTAGGAGGAAAGCGTGAAAATGACAAAAGTCTGTTCGAATAATTGGATGTATTTATCTACAGTACCTTTATCAGCCCCTACCAATTGCGCAATCTCATTGTAAGAAACCTCACTACCAATCTGTAAAGCCAAAGCCTTAAGAATTTTCTCTAAGAGCTTTGGTCTTTTAATGCTGTCGAGCATTAAGAGATCTTTATATAAGTAACTATCAGCAATCAAGTTTAGTAACTCTTCACTATCAGTTGGATTCGTAATTATTTCAGGGTAAGAACCATAAATTAATCGATTATCTAATTGTCTTTTTTCTTCCAATACGCCATGGTGGTTAACCATTTCCTGAAAAGAAATGGGGAAAAGATGGTATTCAAATTTTCTCCCTGTTAAAGGTTCGTTCATTTCGTTTGCCATCTCAAACGATGAAGAACCAGTTGCAATAACTTGAATGTCTTTTAATTTGTCAGTTATTAATTTGAGGGTTAACCCAATATTCGGAATGCGTTGAGCTTCATCAATAAAGAAAATAGTATTGTTACCAATGTAATTTTTTAGTTGAGAAGAAGTGATGTTCGAAAGTAGTTCTCTAATATCTGGCTCATCACCACTAATATGTAGCACAGCTTCCTTTCTAATTTCAATTAAATACTCAAGAAGAGTCGTTTTTCCTACCTGTCTTGCTCCAAAAAGTAAAATGGCCTTTCCTTTAAAGAGCCTATCATCAATGTTTTGTATAGTGATTCTCGATATCATACCTTAAATATATAATAATTTTCGATTGTAATCGCTAAAAAACATAATAATTTTCGATTGTAATCGCTAAAAAACATAATAATTTTCGATTTAGTTTTGTGTTTTCTAGTTGATCTTCAAGTTCCTCAGTATAAAATCAGGAAAAATTTAACCACTCTACTCATTTATTTGAAATGACAGTTTTGTGTACCTGGGTTCGCTCAATAACGTGCGGTTATAAAATAGTGGTATTGAAGTACTTTAACACTTAAAATGGAGTACTTCTTCGTGAACTTTGCGAAAAACTTACAATTCTTTACAGTTAAGCTTCTTAAAGAAGATCCTCATCAACGATATTCGGTAAGGTTACTTTTAAATTAGGATTTCTATCCATTTCACGTTTAATGGCAAAAATAGCTTCATCATTTCTTGCCCAACTTCTACGGGCAATACCATTGTTTACATCCCAAAAGAGCATCGATTTTAACCTTCTATCAGCAGCAGCAGAACCATCTAAAGTCATCCCGAAACCTCCGTTAACAACTTCGCCCCAACCAACACCACCACCATTGTGGATAGATACCCAAGTAGCACCTCTAAAAGAGTCACCAATTACATTCTGTATGGCCATATCAGCAGTAAACTGAGAACCATCATAAATATTAGAAGTCTCTCTGTAAGGGGAATCTGTTCCTGAAACATCATGATGATCTCTTCCTAGAATTACAGGTGAAGCCAATGTTCCATCAGCAACCGCATTGTTAAATGCTTCGGCAATTTTTAGTCGTCCTTCAGCATCCGCATATAAGATACGAGCCTGAGAACCAACTACCAATTTATTTTCTTGAGCGCCTTTAATCCAAGTAATATTATCTTGCATTTGCTGCTGAATTTCTTTTGGAGCGTCTTTCATAATCCCTTCTAAAACTTCACAAGCAATGTTATCTGTTTTTAATAAGTCTTCAGGTTTCCCAGAAGAACAAACCCATCTAAACGGTCCAAAACCATAATCGAAACACATAGGTCCCATGATGTCTTGCACATAAGAATTGTATTTAAAGTCAATTCCGTTTTCAGCCATGATATCAGCCCCAGCTCTACTGGCTTCCAATAAGAACGCATTTCCGTAATCAAAAAAGTAAGTTCCTTTAGCCGTATGTTTGTTTATGGCAGCAGCATGTCTTCTTAATGTTTCTTGGACTTTTTCTTTAAACAATTCCGGGTTGTTGGCCATCATCTCATTACTCTCTTCAAAAGAGATTCCGGCAGGATAATAACCTCCAGCCCAAGGGTTATGTAATGAGGTTTGATCAGACCCTAAGTCAATGTAAATGTTTTGCTCATTAAACTTCTCCCACACATCAACAATGTTTCCATCATAAGCAATAGAAACCACTTCTTTAGCTGCTTTAGCTTTGGTAACTCTTACACACAATTCATCCAAATTAGAAATTACTTCATCCACCCAACCTTGTTGGTGTCTTTTGTAGGATGCTTCAGGGTTTACTTCTGCAGTAACAGAAACAACTCCAGCAATGTTACCAGCCTTTGGTTGAGCGCCACTCATTCCTCCTAAACCAGAAGTCACAAATAGTTTTCCTGCAGTTCCAGCGTTTGAGCTGTGAGAGTTGGAAGCGTTATCAATTTTTCTACACCCGTTTAAAACAGTTATGGTTGTTCCATGCACGATCCCTTGGGGGCCAATATACATATACGAACCAGCCGTCATTTGACCATATTGCGTAACCCCTAAAGCGTTAAACTTTTCTAAATCATCTGGTTTAGAATAATTAGGAATCATCATTCCATTAGTAACCACTACTCTTGGTGCTTCTTTGTGTGATGGAAACAATCCCATTGGATGACCAGAGTACATTGCCAAGGTTTGCTCATCTGTCATTTCAGACAAATATTGCATGCACAATAAATATTGTGCCCAGTTGGAAAAAACGCCTCCGTTACCACCATAAGTAATTAACTCGTGTGGGTGTTGTGCAATGGCATAATCCAAATTGTTTTGGATCATCAACATGATTGATTTTGCCTGAA
>Ga0307492_10000598_pt1 | contig 15190 bp, 16 predicted proteins | sample SI3LmetaG_FD_202365 | JGI IMG/M metagenome (GOLD analysis project Ga0307492, IMG submission 202365) | Sea-ice brine microbial communities from Beaufort Sea near Barrow, Alaska, United States - SI3L | ecosystem: Environmental > Aquatic > Marine > Coastal | place: USA: Alaska | collected 2017-05-06 | reverse complement strand
GACTCAATTGAAGGAATCTGAAGAAAGTGCCAAGCAGGATATGTTGGCAATCTGGGTACCAAATGAAATTTGGCAGGGCTTTATAGACGAAGTAATGTCGAAATACTAACGGCTGGTGTCAACCCAATTTGTTTAGTTTCATCGTTGTCACCTAAGCAACATTTCGCTTAGGTAGACGATTATATTCCACTATTAAATCTACATAATCATCTTTTAGCCACACACCCAATATTTGATGGTTAAGCATACAACACGCGATTCCCTGTGTTCTCAAGTACCTCCTAGTGACCACAAACCTATTTATAGTTGTGTCAACCTAAACACTATTACTTCAGCTCTTTTTATCAGTGATTTAGCTTTTATCGTCCTAATAGCTGAACTGCCAAAGCATTCAATAAATATTAAGACAATGATTTAAAGGATAATAGGACTGTAACATTAGTGTAGTAATGTAAGTTTTACCTAACGATGGTGCATGAATAATTGATATGCTAGATATGTCATCTGTATAATGAAATATTTTTGTACTGCTCATGGTCTTAAGTGAACGTAATGAAAACAATAACAATAACAATAACAATACTGGAAGCACATGCTGGATAATGCCATAACACTTGAAAGCCAATTAGAAACAGTGCAGCAGGCCAAAGCGTTTCTGCTGGGTTTATCAGCTGAAAATTATCAAGTGGTGCTTAAACCTCATTTTGCTAGCAGCGCTGGCGCTCATATGCGGCATATATTAGATCATTATTTAGCATTAAAAGATGGATTACACCAAGGGCTGATTAATTACAATAAACGCAATCGTTATTCGGAGGTTGAATCTTGTCCACAGATGGCATTGTTGCAGTGGCAAAAAGTCGAACAATGGTTACAAGAAGTTAGTCAACTAGATGCTAAGATGCCGCTTACCGTAGCATGTGAGGCTTCCGTTAATAAAACGCAAAATACTCAAACCAAATCGACTTTAGCCCGTGAGTTAGTCTTTGTTTCTAGTCACGCAGTCCATCACTTTTCTTTGTTAGCTGTCATCAATTCTTTGCTGGGTAATAAAGATGAAATCAACTTTGGGATCGCACCCAGTACTGCTACTTATGTGCGTCAACAAGCTTAGTCGCACAAACCTAAATCCAAATCAATTTAAGTTGTTCATCCAATCAAATATTGACTCTGATATTTCTTAAGCTCTTAAAAGGGCAGAGTATGTAGCTGGTAATTGCCTAACAAAGCGCGGATAATTATCTACTATTATTTTCTCAAGTGTGTAGTAAGGATTTTTTCCATGAGCGATTTACCCCAATGTCCGCAGTGCGACTCAGCTTTCACCTATGAAGATAGAGATATGTATGTGTGTCCCGAATGTGCTCATGAATGGCCACAATCTGGTGAAGTAAATGAAGACGAAAAAATAATCAAAGACTCAAACGGCAATGTTTTAACCGATGGTGACACTATTACTGTTATCAAAGATCTTAAAGTGAAAGGGTCTTCTGCTGTGGTAAAAGTGGGTACTAAAGTGAAAAATATTCGTTTGGTGGATGGCGATCATGATATCGATTGTAAGATTGATGGTATTGGCGCCATGAAGTTGAAGTCTGAGTTTGTTAAGAAGGTATAATACTAACTCTTCAAGGGGTAACCCTGTTACTAAAAACTCAACGAAGTGAACGCTGATTTCTAAGGAGATATTAGCGCAGTCACAGGCTGGGCCAGAGTCGACATGCTAAATATTAGCTAGTAGTTAAGTGGCTAAAAATAAAACCTGATAACAAGCAAAGCGAAACCTGACTTTTGAAATGATTTTTCCCAATCATAGATTGGATTTATGAAGACTTAATAGGTGTCGACTCATGCACATTCACCACAAAAGATAATACTCTACTAGTTGCTCGTCATTTTATTACTGCGTCTTTATATCCTAGCCACCTCTGACCCATATACAATTTCAATAACTTTTCTGGCGCCGAGGGTAAATCAACGCTGAGTAACAAACCCGGTGTATCGTTAAAACTTTTATCTATCCCTAAGCAATGGAACACTGCCCCGAGTTTGTTGTAGTGTTTGAGTAAGATGGGGACGTCTTTACCATCGGATTCAATGCCTTTAAGTAGGGCGCCGACATGGTCTTTTAGCCCATATTGCTTGGCAAAGTCTTGTACTTCTGGGTGCAAGGCATGTTCGAACATCGCTCTGGGTAAAACTTTGTCTGTGGGGGTGACCATTGCTTGCTCGATTACAGCTGCGCTGCGCATATCGTATAATTTGCTGATTGATACGGTGCCATACAGTGTTCGATATTGAGGATATTGACAGACAAAAACGCCAATACCTCGCCATAATAAAAATAGCCCTTGAAAACTGTTTTGGTATTCGGGGATCAGGAAAGAGCGTCCTAATTCTAAACAGGGTTGCTGGCGATTGACAAAGTCAGGGCCAAAATCAAACATGCGGTGCAAATAGAGGTTTTCTAAATTGCCATCAGCTAACAACTTGTCAGTTTGTCCCATACGGTATGCACCAATAATTTGACCCGTGTCTTGTTTCATCACAAATAAGTGAGTGTAAGTGGCGTCGAAGTGATCGGTGTCTAAGGGGTCGCCGCTGCCTTCGTTATGTTCACGAAATACCATTTCTCGCAGGCGGGCGATTTCATGCACTGTATTGGGTATTTGATGTTGATAACCAAAATATACAGACAACCCTTTGTGATTGAGTAGGTGTTGTTCCTTCGGAAGTTGATGCATTTCTTGCAAAATCTTCTCACCACTAACTTCAACGGCAAGGGGTTGTAATTGAGTGACGGGATCAGCCGGCCATGGTGTTTGCCAATCAGGATCAAGCAAATAACTTTGTGCCCTAAAAAGTGCTGTTTGTGTATCTAGGTCTAACTCTTTTGCATAATGTTTTATTTCAATCGCCTCACCTGCAGTGATGGTGATTGTTGCATTGCGTTTGTTGACTAACTCACGAGGTAACATCAACATGCGTAGCCGAAAATAAATCCGACCTAAACGATAAAACAAGGGGCTGTTAAAACCACTGACAAATAGTGGTAAGTACCGCGCATTACTGCGATTGGCGATGCTGGCAATCAACCTGTTCCAGCTGTGGTCAGCGATACGTTTTGTGTCTTTATGAAAATAACTGACGCGTCCCGCAGGGAAAATAAGTAATGCACCGCCGGTTTTCACATGTTTCAGACAAGTACGAATAGAGGGGGCATTTTTTGGATCATTTTCTGATAGGGGATTGGTAAAAATGAAATAGTCTTCAAGCTCAGGAAAAATCTTCAGCCCTTGGTTGGCCATTACTTTTATGTCGGGGCGTACCTGTTCAATTGCCCAAGCTAAAAGTATTCCTTCGATGCCACCAAAAGGGTGGTTGCTGGCGATAACAAGCGGACCCGTTTTAGGAATCTTAGCTTGTAACTCTTGCAAGCCGAGTAATCGAATGTTAAGCCCATCTAATAGGCTTTTTGTGAAGGTTGTTTTGTCTAATCCGTGCAGATTATTTTCACGATATAAGGCGTCTAACTTATGAATAGCAAGCACACGGTCTAATAATTTGAAGAACAGTTTGGTAAAAAAGTTCTTTTTATTATCAGGGACAACATTAAGCAGGCTGATGGCTGCAGGCATAAAACAGTTCCACAAATAGATAAATAATTTATAATATTATTATGCCATTAATCGTGCTTTAAAATCGTGCTTTAATTTGACCGTCACTTCAGTAATTTATAATTCAAGGGGCGTAATTTGTTGTGGTAATAAAAAATGCTTCCAGAGTCTTAGTTTCTGAATGGAAATTTGAGTCATAATAATGCACTGACGTCATTCTTTTTAATTGAAAATTCAAACAGGGTAAAGATGCAACAGATAACTATCACCACACCAGACGATTGGCATTTACATTTTAGAGACGGCGATATGCTTAGCGAAACCGTACCCGCTACCGCTAGATGTTTTGCCCGTGCGATTGTGATGCCTAATTTAGTTCCGCCAGTCATAAATGCTACATTAGCGATGGAATATAAAACACGTATCTTGGCCGCGCGACCGCAAGGTAGTCATTTTGAGCCTTTGATGACCTTATATCTGACGAATCAAACGACTCAGCAAGATATTGTCGATGCCAAAAATTCAGGTGTAATAGCGGCCAAGTTATATCCTGCCGGAGCGACTACCAATTCCGCCCAAGCAGTAAGTGGTATTGAAGCGTTATATCCAGTGTTCGAAGAGATGCAAATACAAGGCTTATTGTTATTGGTGCATGGTGAAGTCACTGAAAGTCATGTGGACATTTTTGATCGTGAAAAAGTATTTATCGATCAATATATGGCGAAAATCGTTCAAGCCTTCCCTGAATTGAAAGTGGTGTTTGAACATATTACTACCAGTGACGCGGCTGATTTTGTTATCAGTAGTGCCAGTAATGTAGCTGCCACTATTACCCCGCAGCATTTATTGTTAAATCGAAATGATTTGTTGGTAGGCGGCATTAAACCCCACAACTATTGTTTACCTGTATTAAAACGTAGCTCGCATCAGCAAGCTCTGCGTAAGGTAGTAGCTGGTGGATCGAATAAATTTTTCTTAGGCACAGACTCAGCACCACATGCCAAACATGCTAAAGAAAACGCTTGTGGTTGTGCGGGTTGTTATAGTGCGTGGAGCGCCCTGGAGCTTTATACTCAGGTCTTTGATGAACTCAATGCTCTAGATAAGCTAGAGGGTTTTGCCAGTTTCCACGGTGCCGATTTTTATGGGCTACCCCGAAACCAAAGTACAGTGACCTTGGTTAAAGAAAGTTGGACTGTACCTGGATCAGTTATCTTGCCAAGTGGTGAACCGATAGTGCCATTTTTTGCAGGGCAAACCGTTGACTGGAAAATCAACCCTGTTTGATACTTTGACGTTAGCATGCGGTGGTCTGTCTAAATATTGGCTCGTGTTGCTGGGTATATGGCAGATAACTCAATCCAAATTCCCCCCTTGTATCAAGAGAACTAAGATGAACGAACTCGGACCTGTCAATTTGACAACCAAGTCGCCACTATTACTGTCCAAAATGGCAAAGTAAACGCCATTTCACATCCAATGCTCGACAAACTTAATCAAGCATTTAATCAAGCAGAAAACGCCCAGGCTATTTTGGTATTAACAGGGCAACTGTGCATGTCATCGGGTGGTTATGATTTAAAGGTTATGCGCTATAGCATGGCTGTTGCTATGGCTTAAGTTGAGAAAGGGTCAACACTCACAAGGCGTATGTTGTCTTTCCCTTATCCTTTTTTGTTGGCATGCAGTGGACACGTGACTGCTAAGGGCGAATTTTTATGGTTAGCCGCTTATTATCCCGTGGGAGTTGACTGAGCATTTAAGATAGGTTTAAACGAAGTCGCAATAGGTATGACTATGCCCCACGGTGGTGTAGAATTAGCCAGAGGTAGATTGGCGCCAGTATTTTTTAACCGTTCAGTGATTTTAGCTGAAATGGTCTCACCACAAGAAGCGGTTACCGCTGGATTTTTAGATAAGGTCGTTAGTGAAGCTGAATTTGCACCTACAGTACAAGCGATTGCTCAGGCTATGACAAAACTAGATATGAAAGCCCATCACCAGACTAAATTAAAAGCACGACCAGAATTATTGTTAGTGCTCGACGAATGTATTGAAAAAGACCCCACGGCAGCCTTTAGGCGTTAAGTGGTCTACCAACCAAAGAGAATATTTTGAATAAAGAATTTGCTTCATTAGGTTTAAACAACGCCTTGCTCGATAACTTGGAATCCATGGGTTTCAAAGAAATGACCGACATCCAAGCCATGAGCTTACCTGCCATTATTGCAGGCAAAGATGTCGTCGGCAAAGCCAAAACAGGTAGCGGTAAAACAGCTGCCTTTGGTTTAGGTTTATTACATAACCTCAAGGTTAAGCGATTTCGAGTTCAAGCATTGGTCATGTGCCCTACTCGTGAGCTGGCAGAACAAGTGGCGTTAGAAATCCGTAAGTTAGGCCGTGGTATCCACAATATTAAAGTATTAACTTTATGCGGTGGTACTCCTTTGGGTCCTCAAATCGGTTCTTTGGAGCATGGTGCACATATAATTGTGGGTACCCCAGGGCGCCTCATGGACCATTTGTTTCGCCAACGATTAGACTTAAGTGAGGTGAATACTTTAGTGCTCGACGAAGCCGATCGTATGTTAGATATGGGCTTTGAAGTAGAAATGGCTAAAGTCATTGATGCAGTGCCTCTGGATCGCCAAACCTTGCTATTTTCTGCCACTTTTCCTGATTCTATTGCGCAGATAAGCAGAGATGTACAACGCAACCCGCTAGAAGTCAGTGTTGAAGCCACTCATGAACCCACCAGTATTGAACAGCTGTTTTTTGAAGTGGAAGAGCCGCATCGTATTAAAGCGGTGGCGGCGATGTTAAGTCACTATCAAACAGAATCGGCTATCGTATTTTGTAATACTAAAATTGCCTGTCAAGAAGTGGCAGACGAACTGACAAAATTGGGTGTGTCTGTATTAGCCTTGCACGGTGATTTAGAACAGCGTGACAGAACTGAAGTGTTAACTCGCTTTTCTAATCGTAGTGTATCTGTGTTGGTAGCTACTGATGTGGCTTCGCGCGGTTTGGACATTAAAGCTGTGAATGCGGTCATCAGTTACCAAATCACCCCGGACCCTGAAGTACATATTCACCGTATTGGCCGAACGGGTCGTGCGGATGCCAAAGGTTTAGCACTAACCCTGTGTACCAAAAAAGAAATGCCTCGCGCTAATGCGATTGAAGATTATCAAAAAGCTAAAATTAAATGGACAGGTATCCAAGCGCTGCGTTTTCATGCTAATCGCCTCATCGAGCCTGAATACTCCACAATATGTATTGATGGTGGCAAAAAAAGTAAAATTCGCCCTGGGGATATTTTGGGCGCTTTAACGAAAGACGCAGATATAGCCGGTGATGATATAGGTAAGATAAATGTTACAGCGACTCATACATATGTAGCCGTTAAAACGCGCAGCATTAAACGTGCACTAAAACAATTTAATGAAGGTAAATTGAAAGGGCGTAAATTTAAGGCTAGAAAATTAAGTTAAGAGCAGCATCGAGTCGGTCACTCCAAAAGACAAGTTGCGAGTAAAAGAGCAGGTAATTATCTGGCGATTTTGGAATAGTTACCAACAGTAGCTATTTTTTGTCGGGTTACTCAGGGTTAGGATCTAAATGTTAGATTATATTCAACATATGTGGAATTTAGACTTAGGTGATGACAGGCAAGGAGTTTGGTTTTGGGGCGCGGTTAATGCTTTCTTAATCTGCGGGTATTCAATTTTGTTTCAGCTGATTATCCGCAGTTGTCCAAGTACTTGTGGGCAATTAAACCATCTGGGTCTAGATAAGTTTGGAGCTGCAATTATTTTATCTGATCAGGATTACCACGCAGACGCACTCTTCACCTATCAAATCGAACACAAAATCTATCATGGAAAATGTTTGGATTATCATCGCTAGTCATAATGTTCAGTTTATACTCAAGCATCAATTATCCAAAGTTGAAACCTGTCCTGATAATTCAGCAAAGCGCCAAATACCCTGATCATTAAACACAGACTAAGATTGATATGAATTGGGAGCGCCTTTTTGATAAGTATCAATTCTTAGAAATGTGCACCGTTTGGTCTAAACTGACCTTAGGGTAATAAACGTATGACTATAGGTAAATATAATGAGCAAAGGACAAGACAACAAAAAAGATTCTAAAAAGAAACCGCTTTTGACCGCAAAGGAAAAAAAAGCTTCAAAACAATCAAAAAAATCTGAAAAGAATGTATTAGGACATTAAGAAGTTATTGAGGCCAAAAACAACGTTAAGGTGTGATTTACGTTGTTTTAGCCCGAATCCTTTTAGGGCTGGATTACTAAGATATCAGTCTTTAATAATGCTAAGACACTTTCAGCAGTATTACCCATTAGTTTCGCTTTTAAGCCTTTGCGTCCGATACTTCCAAGAATGACTAATCCTGCAGCGTATTTAGAAGCAACACTAGGTATCACCTTAGAGGTTGGGCCAGCCTTAATATGAATGTTTTCAACTGGAATGTCGTGCTCCCCCAACATCTTTTGGATAATAGGAATGTATTTTAATTTTGCTTCTTTTACTGCCGTTTTGGTGTCAATTATCCCTAAATCTTTTAGTACTGGTGATATAGGTAAGCTGTAACAAACATGTAAAGGCATATTTGCACTATTAGCAAAGTTGATCCCTGCATTAATTAACTTTTGATTGAGCGCTTGCTTTGATTTAAATTGAGTTCCCAAATCAAGTGTCACCATAATAGATTGTTTTTTACGCCATTTTTTTTCTGCAACAAGTAAAGTTGGTACAAGGTTATTACGGATCAAATGCCAATCTGTAGGCACATAAAAAGTACCTTCACTTCGGTGCCCAGTCTTAATAATCAAATCGTAGTGTTGAGATGCACAATGTTTTTTAACCCATCCAACAATATCTTTTTCCCATAAAACTTCATTTGTGGATTGTGTTTGCAGACTCAATTTAGCAATTTGAGCATCTAACCACTTTTGTCCCGACGAAAGGATTTTATTCTGAATATCCAGCTTCTGCTCATTGTTTAAATTGGTTGCTGACGTAGCAAAATGCTCATAATTAAAGGCCACAATATGAAGTTTCGCTCCATAACGGTCAACCAATGACTTTGCATGCCCCATGGCACTTTGTTGCTTGTCTTGTTGATCTGAAATGACCAAAATATTTTCAATTTTCATCTGTGTTTCCTGAACATTTAACGAAAGTGTATATTAGCCATTTTAAGCAGGAAGGCGTTTGATCTACAACAATAAATAGCAGTGGCGAAGCTAGTTAAGAAAAAACATCTGTTTTGTTCCCGGATATTACAGTATTACTAGTATGAGTTAAAATTAACGGCAGCGCTGAGTTATTGCGCAATTTAGTGATAAAGTATCGGTTATGTTAGAGACGTTATGGAGTGGTAAGGCATGTTAAATATCAAGGAAGTGATGGAGGTTATACGTTCTTTAAAAATGAGTTATGGAGATGATTTTTTCATTCTTTAATTCTGCATTTAAACAAATCATTGGCTCTGAGTATACTTTTATATCGCGTATTGATGCTGAAAAAATGACTTCAAAAACGATTGCATTTGCTACCCACCAAGGGATCCAAGAAAATTTTCAATATGCGTTAGACTCTTCACCTTGTTTCAACGTTTATCATGACACTATTTGTGTCTATCCTACCGATGTTTGTGCTAAGTACCCAGCAGACCAATTATTAGCTGATATGAATATTAAGGGTTATGTTGGGACTCCTTTGCATGACTCAAGTGGAACTGTTGTTGGCTTGTTGGTTGGATTGTTTGAACATTCAATTCAAGACCCAGAAATGGTTTCAGATACTTTTCAATTCTTTGAAGGGCGAATATCTGCCGAGTTAGAGCGCAACAATAACACGAAATTAATACACCCCTGAGTGTGGCAATCTTAGCCAACTCAACATTAGAAAGTAGTGTTAATTTATTATCGTCATCTTTTAATTCTGAGACACTCACCAAGCAAAACCTTAGAAAGTATTGCTCACAAATTGTAGAAGCCTCTTCGCTGATTAGTTACAACTTAAGCCGGTCTGCAGAATTAGTGACGAACTTTAAACAAATTTCTAGCGAACAAATTAATGATGAAGTCAAAAGTATCGATTTACATCAGTGGATACTTGCGGTGATGACGAGCTTGTCATCCCTTGCTAAAAAAAGTGGAATCGTTTTAAGTGTTGAGTCATATGCTGACTCTCTAGACATTTCTACGTTCCCTGCAGTTCGCCTTGATTAAGGCTCTTTAGAATGTCGTTGAGTGAGCAAGTATTATTATGGATTACTATTAAAACGTCATTCTAAAAACTGTCCCACCCGCTGCTTTTACTTCATATTGAATTGCGCCCCCATGGGCTAGCATGATTTGTCTTGTAAGAGCTAAACCCACGCCTGAACCTTGTTGTTTAGTGGTGTAAAAAGGTACAAATATTTTGTTGCCAATCTCATCAGGGATACCTTTACCGTTGTCGCTTACTTCAATGACTACATGGCCTCTTTTGTTGAGGAATGCGTTTAAGCTGACCATAGGTGAATGACAACTTTCAACGGCATGTTCGGCGTTTTGTAATAGGTTGAGAAGGACTTGCTCTAACATGTCTTTGTCTACTGTGACTTCAAGTTCAGATGGTTTTATGTTGATTTGTACTTCAATGCCTTTTTTGTCCCATTGTTGAGTCGCTAAAGAGCAACTTTGTTGAAATAATGTTGAGACATTTATCTTGTTTTTATTAGGGGTGGGTAACTGAGTAAGTTGCCGGTAGCTGCTAACAAACTGGATCAATCCATCACTGCGCCTGGCGACTGTTTCGACAGCTTGTGAGATATCTTGTAGGTCTTCCTTTAGCTCTGGGAACGAACCGGCTTTGTGTTTGCAGTCGGCAACCAGGTCTACTGTAGTTTTGGCAAGTGATGCGACTGGCGTGATGCTATTCATGATTTCATGGGTCAATACTTTGACCAAATCTTGCCATGCTTGCAATTGGGCAATATCTAATTCGCTTTGAATGTCTTGCATGCTGACGAGTGTTTCTTGTTTTTGGGTCAGCAGAATTTGTGTGGCCGAAATGCTTAACTGATGCTCCATGCCGTCAATCGTAAAATGCACCAAACGCCTTTCTCCCGGTTTAACGGCCGAGAGGTGTTTGGCAAACTCTGCACCGAAAGGAATGAGATCACTCAGTTTAGTTACATGATTGGCTCCAAATAACTTACGAGAGGCATTGTTCCACAGTGTAAGTGAGCCATCACTACTAATACTTAGTAAAGGAACCGGTACATGTTCAACGATGGCCTTAAGGTGTCGATGTTGCTGAATTTGTTCAAAACGCACAATTTGAAAACGCTCTAGGATATCGGTAAACGCGCTACCTAGTTCGCCAAAACCTGAACCTAATGATGACATTTCAAAACGTTGTGAATAATCGGCGTAACGTGCCGCGTCTAAAAAGCGTACCAACTCTGCGTTTGTTTTAGCAACAAAACGCACTAGGGACATGCTCTGAAATACCAATAAAATAAATGCGATGAAGGTCGTTGCATGATATCCCTCTGCGCCAATAAGTAAGCTGAGTACCAGCAGGTTGAGCATCACAAAAATGGTGCGTATTGCGATAAATAGTGAGAATTTTTTAAAGCCCATGTTTTTCCATCCTTCGATATAGCGCGGCGCGAGTCAGGCCTAAGGCTTTGGCGGTATGGCTGATATTGTAGCGATATTGCTTTAAAGCCGTCTCAATGGTCGATTTTTCCACCTTGTCGAGGTTGAATTCAGCTGTTTCAGATATTGCTGGTTCGTTTTTAGTCTTTGTTTGGACTACGTGACTCAGTTGAAAATCACCGACAGATAATTGCTCTGACTCTGATAAAATAATGGCTCTTTCAATGGCATGCCGCAAAGCTCGCACATTTCCGGGCCATGGGTAATGCTTGATGATCTCGAGCGCATCTGCGGTGATGGTCTTTTCGGGTTTTTTATATTTTTTAGAGTAAAAGGCGATATAGTGATTTGCGATAGGATCAATATCGGCTTCCCTGTCACGCAGCGGTGGTAAGGTGATTTCCACTGTGTTTAAGCGAAACAACAAATCCTGACGAAATCGAGATTCATTGTTTAAATCTTGTTTAGGAATATTGGTAGCGGCGATGACTCTGACATCAAAGGCGATGGCTTTGTTGGTGCCAAGGGGTGTGACTTTTCTTTGTTCTAAAATAGTCAGTAATTTAGCTTGCAGGTGTAATGGCAAATTACCTACCTCGTCTAAAAATAATGTGCCACCGTTAGCGGCTTGCAAACGCCCAACGCGATGCTCATTTGCGCCTGTGAATGCGCCTTTCTTATGACCAAATAATTCACTTTCGAATAAGGTTTCTGACATGGCGCCTAAATCAACCGACATAAATACGTGATCAGCGCGCAAACTTTGGCGGTGCAACTCTCTGGCAACCAACTCCTTTCCAGTACCGTTTTCGCCTAAAATCAATACGTTTGCATCAGTAGGCGCACTTTTTTCTATTAACGAGTGAACGTGTTGCATCACAGGAGACTGGGCTAGTAGGGGTTGTTGCTGTGCGTTATTGGTATCCAGAGCAAGTAGTTGATTAGTATGCCGTAATTCAGTGGCTTCATTACGTGTTTTGCCCAACAACACAGCAGTGGTTAAGGTGGCAACCAATTTTTCGTTTTGCCAAGGTTTGGCGACAAAATCGGTAGCGCCTAATTTCATAGCTTCTACGGCAACATCAATACCGCCGTGTGCGGTGATAAGTACCACTACACTTTGTGGATCTATTTCTAGAATTTTTTTCAGCCAATTGTAGCCTTGGGCGCCAGAACTTTCACCAGGGCTGAAATTCATATCAAGCAAAACAGCGTCAAAGCGATTATCCGCCATGAGTTTTGGAATATTTTCTGGGGAGTTGCAGATCATCACCTGACTAAAATGTCTTTTTAATAATAATTTCCCTGCGGTTAATATGTCCTGATCATCATCGACAATCAGTATTTTTCCTTCTATCACCATCAGGTTACCTCTGTAAATAACATAGTTTCATGTGTCCATTATCGTACACTAGTGTTCGAATTCGAACACATCTCAAGTGTAAATAAGTAGTTAAAAATAAATAAATTCAATAAAAACAATAAGATAAATTTTGGAACGATACTTGATATAGCACTATCAATATAAACAAATTAACCATCATTGCTACTGTCTAGGACGTCACTTTGAAACACATAAAACCTACACACCCAGATTTAGTAAGTGTTAACACCCCCAAAGGCATATCAACACCAATTGGTGCGTCTACAGGTGCTGGTATGGATCGAAAAATTGCCCCGCAGAACAATCTACCTAAACGTATGGGCTTATTATTCATTGGCTTGATTGTACTGGTTTTGTTGGCTTATTGGTTACTCAGTGCGCCTAGCGGTAAAGCATTGAGTGTGACCACTGAGCGTATTGCTATTTCCACTGTGAAGTCTGGCATTTTTGAAGACTTCATCCCTATTCGAGGCCGAGTCACACCAGCAAAAACGGTGTATTTAGATGCTGTCGAGGGTGGCAGAGTAGAGCGTATTTTGGTGGAAGATGGGGCCAGTCTGCAAGCGGGTCATTTAATTGTTGAGTTGTCGAATGCCTCTTTGCAATTAAGTGTGTTAGGCAATGAAGCCAGAGTGGCAGAGCAACTTAATAATATGCGTTCAATCGAACTTAACCTGGAACAAAACCGTCTCGAACACAAACGTAATCTGGTAGATATTAGGTATCAAATCAAACTGCTGACCAGACAAGTTTCCCGAGAACAAGCATTAGTCAAAACAGGTGCGGTGAGTCAGTCAACATTTGATGATACTCATGACACGCTTGATTGGTATAAAAGTCGATTGGCTTTGACCTTAGAAAGCCAGCAATCGGATGGGCGCATGCAGACAGAGCAACTTGTTTTTCTAAAAGACACCACCAAAAGGCTTGAAGGTAACTTGGCTATCTCGAGGCAAAACCTAGACAACATGAATGTTAAGGCACCGGTCGACGGTACATTATCTGGGTTTAATATCGAAGTAGGCCAAAGTATTGGCCGAGGTGAACGTCTTGGGCAAATTGACACACCCAATGATTACAAAGTGACTGCTTTTATTGATGAATTTTATTTAGGCCGAGTCGATATTGGGCAGCAGGCAAGCTACGACGATTACGCCATGGTTGTCGCTAAAATTTACCCGCATGTTCAAAACGGCCAGTTCGAAGTAGATTTTAAATTTACTCAAGCGCAGCCCGCTGATATCCGTCGCGGCCAGACAATACAAACCAAACTCACACTAGGTGATGCTAGCGAGGCCTTGCTTATTCCTAACGGTGCATTTTATCAAGATACAGGTGGTAATTGGATTTTTGTTGTGACTCAAGATGGCAATCAAGCAGTCAGACGCACCGTGAGGTTGGGCAGACGCAACAGCCGCTTTATTGAAGTAATTGAGGGTTTAGATGTTGGCGAAAAGATTGTGACTAGCCCTTATACAAGTTACCAAGATATGGATCTACTCAAACTTAATTAATGCATTATTTGCAAATGATAATTTTACAAATTTAAGGAAAGACAAATGTTGAAACTACATAATTTATGCAGAATGTATCGCACCGACGAAGTTGAAACTATAGCGTTAAATAACGTGAACATTGAAATACAAAAAGGTGAATTTGTGGCCATTATGGGTCCCTCTGGCTGTGGTAAATCTACCTTACTGAATTTAATCGGCATGTTGGATTCGCCAAACGTTGGTCAGTATATTTTTAATAACGAAGATATTTCTGGTTACTCAGAAAAACAACTCTCAGCCATTCGTAAACATCATATTGGTTTCATCTTCCAGAATTTCAATTTGATAGAAGAGTTGAATGTTTTTGAAAATATTGAACTGGCCTTGCTTTATCACAATATGCCAGCCGCCGAACGCAAAGAAAAAGTGTTGATTGTGATGGATATGGTGGGTGTGGCTCATCGTGCTAAACATATGCCTAGCCAATTATCTGGAGGTCAGCAACAACGTGTGGCAGTTGCCAGAGCCGTGGTGGGCAATCAAGGGCTTATATTAGCAGATGAGCCTACTGGAAATCTTGATAGTGCTCACGGCCAAGAAGTCATGGAAATGTTGCGTTCTCTAAACCAGCAAGGTTCCACCATTGTGATGGTGACACATAACCCAGCTGATGCAGACTACGCGAATAGAACCATTAATCTGTTTGATGGCGCGGTGGTCACTGAAAGTGTGCGTGCAGCTTAATCCTGATATTGATATGGAGGAATAGATTATGTTTAAAAATTACTTAATAACAGCTTGGCGCAACATCATTAAAAACGGCGTGTTCTCGGTTATTAATATTTTGGGTTTAGCCTTAGGTTTAATGAGCTGTATTTTGATCATGCTGTTTGTGCAACAAGAAACTGGGTTTGATAAATGGCTGGCTGATAGTGATCGCGTTGTACGTATGCACACCGCTTATCACTCAGCAGACAACCCTCCATTTTTAACGGTTAGGTCGGCCGGAA
>Ga0307492_10000597_pt1 | contig 15215 bp, 13 predicted proteins | sample SI3LmetaG_FD_202365 | JGI IMG/M metagenome (GOLD analysis project Ga0307492, IMG submission 202365) | Sea-ice brine microbial communities from Beaufort Sea near Barrow, Alaska, United States - SI3L | ecosystem: Environmental > Aquatic > Marine > Coastal | place: USA: Alaska | collected 2017-05-06 | reverse complement strand
GGTGGCGATGCCTGATCGCTACAGTGCAGATGTAGCTAAAGATATTTTGCAACAAGGCGGTAATGCGGTTGATGCTGCTATTGCTGCGCAGTTTGTCTTAGCCGTCACCTTGCCAGAAGCTGGCAATATTGGTGGTGGTGGTTTTATGCTGGTATATAAAGATAAACAAAGCGATTTTATCGATTACCGCGAACAAGCTCCATTGTCCGCTCATAGGGATATGTATTTGGATGAAAATGGTGACGTTATTCCTTATCAGTCGGTCATAGGTATTTTATCATCTGGCGTACCGGGCACCGTTGCAGGTATGTGGTTAGCGCATAAAAAACATGGCAGCTTGTCTTGGAAAAAATTGGTTCAGCCAGCAGTCACTCTTGCAGAGCAAGGATTTAACGTTCATCCCAAACTTGCTAAATCCATTGAAAGGTATATTCAGCGATTAGAAAAACGTGGTTTTAAGGTTAATTTTAAGGATTATTTTGCCGCTGCAAAAGCGAATGAAATATTTCAACAATTAGAATTGGCAGAAACGTTAAAGCGTATTCGTGATCAAGGGCGAGATGGTTTTTATAAAGGGCAAACAGCAAAAATCATCAGTGACTTTATGCGTCAGGAAAAAGGATTAGTGACTGAACAAGATTTATTGTCTTATGAAGCTAAGTCTCGCAAGCCGTTGAGCGCTAACTGGCGGGAATATCAAATACTCACATCACCGCCACCCAGCTCTGGTGGCATCGCTATTGTACAATGGTTAAAGATGTACGACCTATTAACCCGTGATCAAGAGAAGCTCGCCCACAACTCAGCTGCATATTTACATTTATTAGCAGAAATTGGCAAGCGGGTGTTTGCTGATCGTGCAAAATACCTCGGTGATCCTGATTTTGTTGATGTGCCAGTCGATAGCCTAATGGCTGATGAATATATCGCCATGCGCAGTCAAAATGTATTGAGAGATAAAATTTCAGAGACTGAATTGGTCAAACCAGGGCTTCAAGAAAGCGAAGAAACCACACATTTTTCAGTGATGGATAAATGGGGTAATGCAGTATCGAATACCACAACTATTAACCTTGGATTTGGCAGCGGCGTGGTAGTCGAAGGTGCTGGATTTCTATTGAACGATGAAATGGACGACTTTAGTTCGAAACCTGGAGTAGCCAACGTATTTGGCGCAGTAGGCGGTCAGGCTAATGAAATACAGCCTAAAAAACGCATGTTGTCTTCTATGACACCCAGCATAGTATTAAAAGAGGGGAACGTTAGTTTGGTGACAGGTTCGCCCGGCGGTACCACTATCATTAGTTCGGTTTATCTATCCGTTTTAAATGCCTTGGAATTTTCCATGAGTGCAGAAGATGTTGTTAACAAACCGAGGTTCCATCATCAATTATTGCCTAAAGACGTTATTCGTTACCATGATGGGTTTGACCCTGTTGTGATTACTGAATTAGAAAAAATGGGCTATACCATGAATAATCGCCGCTTTGGAGATATGCACGTCATCTTAAATAAAGACGGAAAAACGGATGCAGCTTCGGAGGCGAATGGACGGGGCAAATCTGTTGTGTTTTAATGGAAGATCAGCAGCTATTTATTACCCAGATAATATATTATGCATGTTTGTCTTATTTTGGATTGAATAGAATATTTTTATTCATTTCGATTCGAATTGAACTGGAAAAATAATGCGGTAACACTTATTGTTACTGGATATGATGTATATACAACGTTTTCATTCCCCCCTTATCCTAAGAGTCCTGTTGTTTGGCTGGTTTTTTATCACCTATTCACAAAATGTTTTAGCCGACAAAATAGACGATTTTATTCAAAGTATTCACGTTGCTACTTATGACTGCCCCGATGATCTATTTATGCCACAAGTTGATGAATATTTGAATCATAGCAGTATTTTACCCGAGCAACGTATCAAGATGAAAGTGCATAAATCCCATTGGTTGATTTGTGTTGGCAAAAATGACGAAGCGCAAATCATGCTTGAAAATTTGTTATCAGATCCTAAGATAGATAAACATTCTCAGAGTTACGCCAGTGTGCATTATCAATTAGGTTTTATTTTCGACGTTCAGGAAAAACCTGAAAAGTGTGATTTTTATAGAAAGTCTGAAGTACTATCCAAAGGCAAGTTTATTGATATTCATTTAAGCTCGCAACTCGGGATCATCACTGTTTGTGATCAAAAAAAACAAGATTTAGGTGTTAAACTGGGACGTTTGTTTACTTTGCTTCAGTCCTATTCTAATAGTGGCGATCTAAAGTCCATAGCGCATATCCATAATAATATTGGCTTGTTATACGCCTCTATTGGTCAACGGGCTCTGGCTGCGGAGCAATATAAAAAAGCTTATGAGTTGGGTTTGTATGTGTATGAAGAGAAAAATCAACTTGCGCCTTTGATCAGTCTTATCACGGCTTACACAGGCAGTGGTGATTACGAGAACGCTAAACTGATGATTGAGGAATTGGGTCAGCGCAACTTAAAAGTGAACACACCTTTAACCAACAGTTGGTATCACTTTGCTCAAAGCCGTCAAGCTTATCGCACCAACGATTATGAATCTTTGCGCAAAAGTTTGCGTAGTTGGGATGTATTTCTAAAGCAAATTTCTAACCATACTATGCTGATGTTGCATGAGTGGTATGTCGCGGCACTGTGTTTAAACGATGAAGACAGAGCATGTGTTAAAGATTTTTTACAAAGACAAAATAATACTCATTCAGCTATGCCAGCTAGTTTGTCTAAACATATTCACTACACCCGTTTTTTAGTAAAAGCTCATTTATTTCTGGGAGATGTTGAGGCTTCCAAACGCAGTTTTGATAACTATTCTGCCATTGCGTTTGACAAGATTAAAAAACAACAGACATCATCCCGTGTCCTTGGGGTGGCCAAGTTGCACAGTGATATCATTGGCTTGGAAACAAGTTTAGTTAAAGCGCAAGAGCAGCATTTACAAGTCGTATTATTGGTGTTGTTGATAATTACAGGCTTGATAGCTTTGGTATATTTCACTTTTGGTAGGAGCTATTTACGCAAGTTAGCCACTGATCCTCTTACCGGGCTGTCTAATGAACATTCGGTAGTTGCTAAAATTAAAAATGTAAAAGCACCTATAGACAAAAAAGTTAACGCAATGGCCCTATTTGATGTGGCTAATTTTACTGCTGTTAATTCCGAGTATGGGTATAAGGTCGGTGAATTGGCCCTCAAACAAGTGGCTGAGTGTTTAAAACAAGTCACCAGAGAAAAAGACATCACTGGGCGTGTTGGCGTAGACCAATTTATTGTTTGTTTCGTCAATATTGAAGATGTGGTAGCTAAAGTGTTATTCTCAAGACTGCAAAAAGCTTTAGCGGATGTCAGTTTTAAAGTCGCCAATGGGGGAAACGTGGATGTTCAATCTAATATGCATGTCTATAGCTCTATCACCAGCTTTTCTGATATCGATGATGTTTTAGCTGAGATCCGTAGTGTTTTGCGTAAGGCATGACTATTTCCGCCAACACCCGACCTAATATCAATAAATTTGTGAACACTTAATAATGAAACTGTTGCTTCCCCTAAAATATTACGATGATGCTGGAAGAGTTAAACCTCCAGTGGCTTTATACTTTTGTATCGTGTTTTTATCTAGAAGTCTGATTATTTTAGTGGGTTCTGTTTCAGTCCGAGAAAATGGTGAGCAATTGTTGGCACTGTTTTATCCTGAAAAACAATATCTTTATGTCAGCCTTGCGATTGCTTTTCCAGCTTTTGTGGCATTGATGTGTTTGGGTTTTAAAGAAAAATTTTGGCAGAAAAATCAATATTGGATATTTTCTTGTATCAAACCATTATTAATCTTTTCTGTATTAGCTGACTTCGTCTTACACATTATGTTGGCTAACATAGAACAATGGAAATTCTCATGGGTTATTGCTTTAACACTCATACTTGATTCGCTAATTTTTTACTTTTTGATAAAAGACAAACACACACAATTGATGTTATTTGACTGGAAAAAGTTGACTCAGATAACGCCACAAGTAAAACCATTGGCCTAAAAAGTGCCTAGTACTTACTGAAGGTTATTGGCCAGTGCTTGGTCATAATAACTTCTGACACTTATTTGACTATCATTTACCAATCGTTGGTAGCAAATACCCGCAAAGGCATAGGTGCTGCCTGCATAGTTGAGAACTACATAAGGTGCGTCAGGATCGGATTCATCATAAGCCCAGTTGCCACCGACCTTATTGCGAAAAATCTCACCTATATAAGCGCCATAGATATTGCAAATTGTGAACACTGCGTTTTCTTCCAATGCTTGATCTTTGTATCTGCCTAACCAGCATAAAATGACATCATCTACCAGATCAATACTTTTATCAGAGCCATCTAAGCTTAGGTTAAACTCTTCTTTGGTAGTCGTTACCGCATTTTGAGCGCTATCTATCATTAAATGTGTGAGTTCCGCTGATGTCATTTGCATATTCTATTCCTCTAAGACCTTAATATGAGTATTGTGTTGTTTATTAGGGGATTTGTCGATTAGAAATATAAATCTGTTAAATTGTTTCATCATTTACATAGATGATCTGTTGGCAATTGTATTCGTATGAGCCTACTTGTAAAGTAACCCTAAATAAAAATAAGGTGTTTTATTTTTGAAATATTCTTTTGTTTTACCATTATCAGCGCTGGTTGCATTATGCTCGTTATCTATTTTAGTTACCTACGAGTTTATTCCTTCAGGTTTAGATTTATTGCACAGCCTGCAAACAAATTTTAAGGACTACTTTTATTCACTGATTTTATTTATCATTTTATTAGAATCTATTGTCTACGTAGGATTCTACTTCCCTGGACAATTTTTTGCCGTGGTTTTGGTTGTATTATCTAAACCTCAGACGCAGGACATCTTTTTATTAACGACAGCTATGGTTGTCGCGGCAACATTGGGATCATGTATAAATTATTTTTTAGGTAGAAATTTTGGTGATATAAAAAAGCACCCATCAAATTTATCAATAAAAAGTCTGTTAGTGGCCATGATACATATCAATTCTTTGGCATTTTTTATGTTTAGCCAAGGTGCAAATCACAAATCACCTAAGGTTGTATTATGGGCAGGCCTGCTTAATTTACCCTATTACCTACTGCTTATCTGGGGCACGTCAGTGTTAAGTGAGCAAGTCATGCAGATGGCAGAAAACACTTGGTTTTTAGCCATAGCGGTCAGCATTTGGTTGGGTATCGCTCTAGTTTTAGACTACAAAACGTTTAGAACAGACAATCAAAGCTTCTAATTTAACTTGATGGAATATGTTTGCTGATTAACTTGTCTATTACCCTTGCCGAAGCAACAAAACCAAAAGTAGCTGTGACTGCCACTGCAGCGCCAAAACCATTGTTACAGTCTAATTTCACACTTCCATCTGTTAGGTTTTTGTTCATAGATACGCTTCCATCTGCTTGGGGATACCGAAGTTGCTCAGTAGAAAAAACACAATCAATGCCAAAACGTCGTTTAGGGTTGGTCGTGAAGTTATAAAACCTTCGTAGTTCTGAACGAAGTTTCGATGCTAAAGGATCTTGAATTGTTTTACTCAGATCAGTCACCGCAACTTGAGTCGGATCAATCTGCCCGCCAGCACCACCAGTGGTAATGATGGGGATTTTATTTCTTTTACAATGGGCAATCATAGCCGCCTTAGCTTTAATACTATCGGTGGCATCCACTACATAATCATATGTGGAATTCAATAATTGTGACACATTATCAGGTGTCACAAAGTCTTCAATTTGATTGACTTGACATTCCGGATTAATTTGCAGAATTCGAATAGCCATAGCGTCTACTTTTGCCACACCGACCGTATCTTGCAGTGCATGGATTTGTCTATTGGTATTGGTGACACATATATCATCAAGGTCGATTAAAGTAATACTGCCAAGCGCCGTTCTGGCTAAAGCTTCGGCGACCCAAGATCCGACCCCACCAATGCCCACTACACAAACATGTGATTGACTTAGGATCTCTGTTCCTGACAGGCCATATAGGCGCTGAGTGCCGCCAAATCTTTGTTCTGTTTTATTCATAAAATTAATACACCCTCTTATTATTCGGAATTATATCAGTGCAGACCGTTAGGCGGTAAAGGTATTGGTTATTTTTACCAAGCGCCATAAAAAACACCATAAAAGCGCTATAAAAGGGGGGTAAAGAGTGGCGTAAAGAGTGGCGTAAAGAGTGGCGTAAAGAGTGGCGTAAAAAATGCGGTAAAAATAAATAGACTTTCTTAACGTTAGCCCATGAGTATATTATGCTCATAATATTTTTGGGTTAACATCCTACAACAATATCCCAACAAGAAAGTGCTCCTAGCGGAGAAGGTGGGTCACGTTGCTAGGCATCAAACAGGTCGAAATTCTGGCGTGATCCAAGCTGGAGTCTATTAACCAGCCGACAGCTTAAAGGCCAAATATTGTAAACAGGGCTAAGTGTTAATACTGCAAATGATAATATTCAATGTCGGTTCTTAATCAATTGTGCAGGTTTACACGCTGATCGCATTGCCAAAATGTTAGATGCGGATATTGATAATCAAATTGTTCCCTTTAAAGGGGAGTATTTTAGGTTGCCAGCTAAATATAACGATTTAGTTAAACATCTTATAAAACAGCATATTGGTAATGCCCTTTCTCCTGCTGGCACCTCTGCGCTTCCTATTGCTAATAGTATTGTGCATAAGTTAGCTAATAAGCTTGAATCTTAAGCCTGGTGTTAATGTTTTGGGTCTTTACCTGCAGTTGTGCAGAAAAATGCTACAGTTGTGCAGAAAAATGCTGCAGTTGTGCACAATAATGTCGAATAAACCTTAGTTCCTAGGCATCTTGATTGAATAACCTGCCAAGCTTTAATACTATTGATTTATATGAATTTGCAGCCATTTTGTTGCCTTAATAAATTTAGAATAATCTAAAAGGAATGTGTGATGAAACCTGTCGTTTTAGCTGGTGGAAGTGGCAGCCGTTTATGGCCTAAATCGAGAGCTGCTTTACCGAAACAATTTTTAAGTCTGACCAGTAACTTGACCATGTTACAAGACACCATTGCAAGGTTAGAAGGCTCTGATGCTGACCCATCTATTGTCATTTGTAATGAAGCTCATCGATTTTTGGTAGCAGAGCAACTGCGCCAACAGGATATTCAACACGGTGGCATATTATTAGAGCCTATGGGGCGAAATACCGCACCTGCAATTGCTTTGGCTGCCTTGCATGCGTCGTTAAATGGGGAAGATCCGATTTTACTTATTTTGGCTGCCGATCATCTGATAAATGATGCGCCAGAATTTCATAAAGTAATCACTCAGGCCGAAGCGTTAGCTAATCAAGGCAAATTAGTGACTTTCGGTATTGTGCCGGACTCTGCTCATACAGGTTACGGCTACATTAAGCGAGGTGATAAGGTCGCCAGTGCAGACGTGGGTTTTGATGTGGCCAATTTTGTTGAAAAACCCGATCTAGCAACCGCACAACAATATGTTGACTCAGGTGAGTTTTATTGGAACAGCGGTATGTTTATGTTTAAAGCCAGTCGTTATTTACAAGAGCTTGAAAAATATGCACCTGAGATGTTGGAAATTTGTAAAAAAGCGATAACCTTTGGATCAACAGATTTGGAATTTGTGCGAGTGGATGCCGACGTTTTTGTCACTTGTCCTGATGATTCCATCGATTATGCCGTAATGGAAAAAACAGATTCTGCTTGTGTAGTGCCTCTGGATGCAGGTTGGAGTGATGTGGGCAGTTGGTCTTCATTGTGGGAAACAGCCAATCAGAAAGATGCACAAAACAATGTGGTCATTGGTGATGCTATTATTGATGGCGTAACCAACAGCTATATTAATTCCGAACAACGCCTTATTTCTGTAGTGGGGTTGGACAATGTGGTAGTGGTTGAAACCAAAGATGCAGTGTTGGTAGCACACAAAGATAAAGTACAAGATATCAAAAATGTGGTTAACCAACTTAAAGCAGAACATCGCCCTGAGTGGGAATTTCATAGGGAAGTATTTAGGCCTTGGGGAAGTTATGACTCTATTGATAACGGCGAACGTTTCCAAGTAAAACGTATCACGGTAAAAGCGGGTGAAAAAATTTCAGTACAAATGCATCACCATAGAGCCGAGCATTGGATTGTGGTGTCAGGTATCGCAAAAGTGACCAATGGCGACCAGACTTTATTGTTATCAGAGAATCAATCCACTTATATTCCAATTGGCGTGATCCATGCGTTGGAAAACCCTGGTAGGATCCCTTTAGAGCTCATAGAAGTGCAATCTGGCAGCTACTTAGGTGAAGATGATATTGTGCGCTTTTCTGATCGTTACGGGCGCGTTGAAGCTAAGTAGACGCAGTTGATATTGACTTGTAAACAAGAGAGTTTATGAAAATTACATGTTTTAAGGCGTATGACATACGCGGTAAATTGATAGAACAACTTGACGAACACGTTGCATATCGCATTGGTAAAGCTTTCGCGCAGTATATGCAGGCTAATACTGTGGTAGTAGGGGGAGATGTTAGGTTAACCTCCCAGCCACTTAAATTGGCCCTATCAGCGGGGTTAATCGACGGTGGCGCGGCCGTGACAGATTTAGGTATGACAGGCACCGAAGAAATTTATTTTGCCACTCAATATCTTGGCGTTGATGGGGGTATAGAAGTGACAGCTAGTCATAATCCTATTGATTACAATGGCATGAAGTTGGTCAAAACTGACTCTAAACCTGTCAGTGGTGATACTGGGTTGTTTGCGATCCGTGATTTGGCCGAAACCTTTACTATTGAAGACGTGCAAACAAGACTTGCGTTTTATTCGAATGGTTTAGTCAGTGAGCAAGCGTTTATTCAAGGAGAGTCATCGGTTGAGGTCAATAAGCTCTCAGTCACAGGCCAGTATAAAAAATTAGATAATATGCAGGCTTATGTCGCCCACATGTTGACTTACATTGAAACCAGTAAAATCGCACCCATCAAGTTGGTAGTGAATGCTGGTAATGGCGCTGCAGGCGACGCACTAGATGCTATCCAACGCGCACTAGAAGCAAATAATGTGCCTATTGAGTTTGTAAAAGTACATCATCAACCCGATGGGACCTTCCCAAATGGTATTCCTAATCCCTTATTACCACAAAATAGGGCGGATACAGCTCATGCTGTTATAGAAAATGCCGCCAATATGGGCATTGCATGGGATGGTGATTTCGATCGTTGTTTCTTATTTGATGAAAAGGGTGATTTTGTCGAAGGTTATTACATCGTTGGTCTGTTAGCCAAAGCATTTTTAGATAAAGAGCCCGGTTCAAAAATTATTTATGATCCTCGAGTGTATTGGAACACCCAAGATATTGTTTTATCAGCCGGTGGTATACCCATCAAAAGTAAAACTGGCCATGCTTTTATCAAAGAACGTATGCGGGCAGATGACGCGGTATATGGTGGTGAAATGAGTGCCCACCATTATTTTCGTGATTTTGCCTATTGTGACTCAGGCATGATCCCATGGTTATTGGTGGCTGAGCTGTTATGCACCACACAAAAACCGTTGTCACAGTTAGTTGAAGAGCGTATTGCTGCTTTCCCATCTTCAGGTGAAATTAACCGTATATTGGCCGACCCTGACGCGTCCATCAAGTTCATATTGGACAAATATGAAGCAACTGCATCCGTGGTAGATTACACTGACGGTATTGGTTTGGAGTTCGAAAATTGGCGGTTTAACTTACGTAAGTCTAACACCGAATCTGTGGTCAGATTAAACGTTGAATCAAGAGCCGACATTGCTTTAATGGAAGAAAAAACAGCTGAGCTGTTGGCTTTACTTAAATAATCTAAATACCGTAAGCTTTAAATAGCAATAAAAACGCCCAGTTAATTACTGGGCGTTTTTATTGAATGAGCTACATAACAGAATTTTCACCGGACATCAGCTTTTCCTATATGGTAAATTAAGAACTCTAAAAACCGATTTGCAGCCGTAAAAAATAATAGTGCGGTGTTCGTTATCATCGCTTATTTATTCTATTTTGTGGAGCAATCGCCATGGATAGGTGATTCAGCGGTGCGCCTTGGCGAACGGCTCAGCGCGACTTACAAAATGGAATAAATCATTGGAAGAAGAGCATTGCTTTAGAGCGGCCTTTCTTGCTAATTTCTTTTGGCTATTGAAAAAGCGTTGATCGGGACTCATGGATAAGGCTTGAAAATGTGATGGGGGACGGTGAACGCAGTGAATGAAATAAGCGAAGCGTTTTGTGCTATTAGTTTTCAAAGAAAAAAGCCATCATTAAGATATGATGGCTTTATATTGATTCAGTGTCTCAGTTTATGGCTTTGTTTTAGTTATTTAACTTCTTCACCCGCAGCTTGTTTATCCGCGTGGTAACTAGAACGTACCATAGGGCCACTAGCGGCATGACTAAAGCCTAAGTCTTTGGCTATTTCACCTAGTTCGTCAAATTCGTCTGGGTGGACATAACGCTTTAGTGGAAAATGGTGTTTACTGGGTTGTAAATATTGACCTAATGTCAGCATTTCGACATCGTGCTGACGTAAATCCTTTAATACCTCAGTGATTTCATGTTTGTCTTCGCCCATGCCCATCATTAGGCCTGACTTGGTAGGTATATCAGGGTGTTGCTGTTTGAACTTCTGCAATAGGTCTAACGACCACTGATAGTTAGCGCCGGGGCGGCATTCCCGATATAAACGTGGGATAGTTTCAAGGTTGTGGTTAAATACATCTGGCGGTCCTTTCTTGAGTATTTCAAGGGCTTTGTCCATACGTCCTCTGAAATCTGGCACTAATACTTCTATCTTGGTAGATGGGCTGTGTTCACGAATTGCCAATATACAATCTACAAAATGCTGGGCACCACCATCACGCAAATCATCTCGGTCTACGGAGGTGATCACCACATACTTTAAGCCCATCTCTGCAATCGTTTTGGCTAACTTAATGGGCTCTTCTGCGCTAGGAGGTAAAGGTTTACCGTGAGCAACGTCACAAAACGGGCAACGACGGGTGCAGATATCCCCCAATATCATAAAGGTTGCGGTGCCGTGATTAAAACATTCGGCTAGGTTAGGGCAACTGGCTTCTTCACAAACCGAATGCAAATTATTTTTGCGAAGGGTTTTTTTAATATGGTCAATTTTGTCAGTATTGCGCGGCAGCTTAATTTTAATCCAAGCAGGCTTACGCAACATTTCAGCCTTTTCAGTTGGCATTATGGTGATAGGGATATGTTTAACTTTTTCGTCATCCCGAAGTTTAACTCCGGCCTCAGGGCGTGCGTTAGTCATTAAAGCCTTCTCTATATTTTTTGTTTTTTATACCTAATAAGGCAGATAAATGGTCAGTTAATTTTGTGCCTGCTTCAGCTAAAGTAACAGGACCATTAAGTTGTGAGCAATCTATCATTTTCAGACCCGCATAACCACATGGATTTATGCGTTGAAACGGGCTTAAATCCATATTGACGTTCAAGGCCAAACCATGAAAAGAGCAACCTTTGCGTATTCGTAGACCAATAGAACAGACTTTTTTACCATCTACATACACGCCAGGCGCATCCGCTTTAGGGTAAGCATCAATATCATAATCTTTTAGTGTATTGACCACACACTCTTCCAAAGCGGTGACTAAATTTCTGACCCCCAGTTTGTTACGTTTAAGATTGAGTAACACGTACATCATTTGTTGGCCAGGTCCGTGGTAAGTCACTTGGCCACCTCTATCGACTTTTACCACTGGAATATCGCCAGGCATAAGTAGGTGTTCTTCTTTGCCCGCTTGGCCTTGTGTGAATACAGGGTGATGTTCAACTAACCAAATTTCATCGGTGGTTTTATCGTCTCTGTTATTGGTAAAGTCTTGCATGGCTTGCCATATGGGCAAATAAGCTTGAACACCTAATTGCCTGACAATTAATTCGGCAGGCATATAAGAAATAAACTCTTTATACAAAACAAATTACAAAACAAGTTACAAAACAACTTTAACCAGCTCTAGCTTAGCAAGTTCAACATAAAGGGTTTCCATATGCGTTTTGCTGGTCACTGTTATGCTAAGTGAAATGGAGTGGTAAGTGCCTTTAGAACTCGGTTTTACCTTTGGTACATAGTCACCTGGCGCATGAATTTGTAAGCAAGATATCACATCTTGTGGCAAACGCTCATGGGCAATACCCATGATTTTAAAAGTCTGTTGGCATGGGAATTCAAGTAGTTTATCAAAATTAGTGTCCATGTTTCTCTCTAATGTTTATTAAAGGGCAGGGCCTTAACTATCAAAGCCAAGCTGCAATTTGACAAAATCAACCATGCGGTCGATAACCCCCCCTTCTTTGACTTCTTGTAAAGCGACCAATGGATATTCAGCAATATCTTCGCCTTCAATTTGTAAATAGAGTTTGCCTACCACTTCACCTTTGGCAATAGGCGCTTGTAAATTTTTATCTAGCTTAAAATTAGCCTGTAAGTTTTTACTTTGGCCACGAGGAATATTTATGAGGGTATCTTGTAATATACCAAGGTCGACGGTTTCCTTGTCACCCATAAAAATACGGTGCGAAACAAAGCTGTCCCCAGCTTTATAAGGGGTGATGGTTTCATAAAAACGAAAGCCATATTTGAGTAGTTTTTTGTTTTCAACTTTACGAGCGCGTTCGCTGTCTGTGCCCATCACCACAGAGATTAAACGCATATCACCTTGGTATGCAGAAGTAATCAAGCTATAACCTGCATCTGAGGTATGGCCTGTTTTTATTCCATCAACACTCAAGCTTTTGTCCCACAATAAACCATTGCGGTTGTATTGTTTTATATCATTGAAGGTAAATTCTTTTTCTGCATAAATGGCGTATTCTTCAGGCACATCACGTATTAGCGCTGCTGATAAAATAGCCATGTCCCTAGGTGTTGTGTAATGTTGAGCATCATGTAAACCATGGCTGTTAACAAAGTAAGTTGAAGTCATTCCGAGTTTAGTGGCGTGCATATTCATCATACTAGCAAAGGCATCTTCACTACCGGCAATATGTTCTGCCATTGCTACACATGCATCGTTACCAGACTGAATGATAATCCCGCGGTTAAGATCAGCTACTGATACTTGTTTGCCTACTTCAATAAACATTTTTGAAGAATCTGGAAAGTTTTTGGCCCATGCATTTTCAGAAATAGTCACTAAATCGGTTTCTTTGATATTGCCATTTAGAAGTTCTACACCAATCACATAACTGGTCATCATTTTGGTTAAACTAGCAGGTGGGATCTGAATGTCAGCGTTTTGCTGTGCTATGACATTGCCTGTTTGGAAATCCATTAATATGAAGCCTTTAGCCGACACACTAGGTGCAGGAGGGATAACCACGGCAGCAGAGGCTGAAAAAACACATAAACACAAGACCATGCTGCTTACAAGAGAACCTAAATACGTTTTTGGTTTAAACATTAAACTACCGTTTTTGAAAATGTTGTAAGAATAGGATGTTAGACATGCCTAATTTGACATAAATAATGACCTCAAAATTTGCGAATTAATATATCACTTTGCGGGTTAAATTGCTGCTCAAGTAATAATTATTCCTTAATAATATGGGGATTTATGTCAGCTTCAATAATCTGAGACCCAAATTATTATAAAAAGTGGATATTTACCCAAAAGTTAACTCGTGGAGTAAGTTTAATCGGAGTAAATTTTATATGCGCCAGGATAGTCATTATATTTAAGGTCATGAAGTAACTTGTCTGCCTCATGTTCGTTTTCTATCGGGCCAAGGTGCAGCTTGTAAATACCTTGTTCAAATTTTGTTTGGAAGGGGCGTTGATATAATATTTTTAAGCCCTTGGCTAATTCGTCTATTTGTATTTTATTTTGCAAAGCTGCCACTTGAATAAAGACCTGCTGGTTTGTCTTTATTGTGTTTTGTTTAACGATGGTAGGGGAACGCCCAATTGTGATTGTTCCTGCTTTATCCACGTGCACAATATCAACTTTTACCCTGGCAACCCCTGTTTTAAGCATATCTAGCTTTAACGCTGCGGCATAAGATAAGTCTATTATCCGGCTTCTATGAAAAGGTCCTCTATCGTTGACCCTCACCACTACCTTGTTGCCATTCTTTAAATTGGTAACACGAACAAAAGAGGGTAATGGCAGTGTTTTATGAGCGGCAGACATTTCGTACATATCGTAAATTTCACCATTAGCCGTTAGGTGACCATGAAATTTTTGTCCATACCAACTCGCGTAGCCTTCATCACTAAAACCTTTACCTGTGCTCAGAGGCTGATACCTAATACTTCTTATTGTGTAAGGACGCATATTAGCCAATGCATATGACTCGTATGTAGCCACCGCATCATCTGTTGTGACTTTTTCGGGCACTATCTTGGGAGCTGAATCTTGATGCTGATAATAACGCCCTTTGGGAGCACAACCAACCAAAAGTAGGGTAATAACTATAACACCAAAGCAACAACGATAATTTATCATACCAGGGCTAGTGGCCTACTTGAGATATTGCTGCAGTGTTGAAACCTCGTTTGAGTTGTTGGCTAAATTGAAATACTGCCATGGCATACAACGGACTATGGTTATAGCGGGTGATCACGTAGAAATTAGGCAAACCCACCCAATATTCTTTATTATCGGTTTGCTCAAATTCGAAGAGTTTAACACTCCTTTGTTTGTTTAGGTTGGCGGCTGTGATACTTACCCCTGAGTCTTGTAACTGTGACCACTGATGAGAGTATTTAAGTGATTTTGACAAAAACTCAGTGTGTCCAGTACCACTGACTTGTGCTTTATAGGCAATGTCAGTATTTGCTTGCCACTTATGTTTTTTAAAATAGTTTGCGACACTACCTATAGCATCTACAGGATTGTTTAATAAGTCCCGTACACCGTCACCGTCAAAATCCACTGCGTAGTGGCGGTAACTAGAAGAAATAAACTGACCCCAGCCCATGGCTCCTGCATAGGACCCTTTAAGCTGTGTAATATCAAAATTTTCTTCTTTGGCTAATAAAAATAATTGAGCTAATTCGCTACGAAAAAACTTCGCCCTAGGGGGATAGTGAAACCCTAACGTGACTAGGGCGTCAAGTACTGAATATTTGCCAAGGTAGGCACCAT
>Ga0307492_10000596_pt1 | contig 15245 bp, 12 predicted proteins | sample SI3LmetaG_FD_202365 | JGI IMG/M metagenome (GOLD analysis project Ga0307492, IMG submission 202365) | Sea-ice brine microbial communities from Beaufort Sea near Barrow, Alaska, United States - SI3L | ecosystem: Environmental > Aquatic > Marine > Coastal | place: USA: Alaska | collected 2017-05-06 | reverse complement strand
TAGATAATATGTTAGGGCTATCTTCTTTTGAACTTCCGTAGAAAGCATCATATTCAATAGGACCTGAATTTAAAGTTCCTAGGCTATAAGAGTAATTGTAGCTCCCACCCAAGGTGTATGAGGGTCTTACTAAATAGCCTTCTCCTGGATTTAAAACTCCAGTGTGTGGCGTGAAGTCGTTTGTATCATCATCAAGAAAGTTAACTCCATTTACTGCAGGGTCTCCTGAGTATGGGTCAAAATTTTCTGTTGTATGTTCTAATAATTGATATGGGTTATTATATACTGTTTCATTTTGAGTGGTCATAGGGCTCCCCATAATCATAAAGTCACGCGGATCTAACATAGGTGTTACAATTTTTATGCTGATGTTACCATTCTTGATTACTTGTGCATCCTCATCTTGTTGAACAACGTTCCCCGTATGTTCTACAATTAAAGAACCATTAATAGTAATGTCTTTTTGAATATTGATATAATCTAAAGCACCCACATAGAGTATTTTATCTACATCTACACTGCAAGTGCAGGCATCAATACTTCCCGTTGTCGCAGTACTGTATGTTGCAGCAATCCTTGCGTATGATCCTGGACCGGGAGTACCATCATCCCAGCTATCAGTATTTATATCCCATAGCGTTTCATTAGGCTCAATCGTTATGGTGGTTTGCACTGTGTCTTTTAATCCATAATCATCTTCAACTTCTAGCAACACGATAATATCACCTACGTCATCACAAGTAAATACCATTGATTGCAAGCCGTCAATACTGCTTTTAATAATCGCCACATTATCTGTAGATGCACTGGCGACTTGACCGGAGGTTACTGTAACACTTCCAGAATTTTCAAGCGTTGCCACATAGTTTTGTGCAATAGCAACTGGTGGTGTCGTGTCATAGTTAGGATCTCTAACTATAAAAAGCCCTTCGTCTAAGTCACTAATAATTACATTCCCACTTTCAAAAAACGGATACACGTTCCATGCACCGTGATAATCTGCACTATCGCTACTTGGATGTGAATCAAAAAACTCAACCTCTTCCATACTTGGGCTTGCTGCATTATACAATTCATCAATTTTAAATACACGCATCCCAGCTTTGTAGTTTGCCAAATAGAATCTATTGCCTTTTACATACCCATTGTGATCGATGGCTGGAGTCTCTCCATAATGTGTGTAATGTAAAACCGGGTTGTCAAGGTCTTGCATGTCAAAAATCAAAGTTCTTGTGTTAAACCCTGGGCCGTTGGTTTCATCTAGTTCATCTCCAACAATAAAGAAACGCTGGTCTTCGGTAAACCATCCTTGATGGGTGTAGAACTTATTAGAATAATCAATATTACCAATAATAGAAAGGTTGTTTTTATTAGATACATCTATTATTCTAACAAAATCTTGACTACCGCTAAAGGCGCCAATCATAAGTTCTTTTCCTTGGTGCTCCGTATCTGGACCATTATATATTATGACTTGTGCGTCATGACAATATCCTATATTAACCCCACCAATTGAAGATGAAATCGAAGTATAAGAAAGCGTTGCTAGCGGGTCACTAATATCAACCATTAATGGACGTCCTGCATTAACAGAAGATCCAAGGATGTAGGCGAAGCCGCTCACCTCGTTGATTATTATATTATGTGCCATTCCTTTTGTTTGACCAGATCCCCAAGTTAAATGATTATCCTCTGTAAAATCTACAACCGGACTACCATCTAAACCTCTCAAATTTTCTAAATCAAATACCTGCATACCATGGTCTCTATTGTTATCACTTACGATAAAGGCATAATTTTGATAGGTTTTAATATCTCGCCACCAACTTGTTCTTCCAGATACATATGAATCTAGTTTTCCTAAATATACAGGATTATTTGGGTTACTAATATCTACAAAAGCGGTTTGGTCGTTCATACCCACTATGGCATATTCTTTATTTGTGAGCGGATCTGTCCAGCCCCAAGAATCTGTTGCTTCAGCAGGATTGCTTCCACCATAGTCTTGACCTCCCATTTGAGCAATAGTAAGATGACTTTGTAAAGTAATCCCGTCGCAAGGAAAACCGCCAGCCATTCCATTAGAACAAGGGGTTTGTGCAGTTAAGAATGGTGCAAGGGTGCACGCCACAGTGAGTAGTATTAATTTTTTCATAATAGGTTTAGCTGTATTTGGTTAGTCAGTTGTAATCGGGGTTGATTATTGTTTTGTTATTCTTCAAGGAAAGTAAATTCAATAGTACAGGGCAATCCAATACCTACATATGCCATTCCAGCTCCTGCACCAGGTCCTCCAGCGTTTCCTCCATCAACAAAGTTGTTTGAAACAAACACATCTATTTCAAACTTATAATCAAAAGGAACACCTGCTACTAAATCTACATACTCAATAAGAGAAGTGTCATGTCTAAATTGTTCAAAGTAAGTTCCAGCCCCTATATCGTCATTGTACACAGAATAGGCGTGGGTGTAAATTTCATAGGTGTCAGGACCTAGTGTTATTCTAAAATAACCTTCTTGAGTTGCCATCGATGTGGCATATGTTAGTTCGGGTGTTATCTCACCAGCGCCAAAATTAAAATTGGCCTTAACTCTATAGGTTCCTGTATACTTTGGAGTAAATGAAGAGCCAGCGCCTAGGCCTGTTACATCAACATAATCTGCAACACTAGTACTACCGGTCTCAACTCGTTGTCCTAAACTAGATTGTAGTGAAATGTCTGAATCTTCTTTAATAAACTGGGTCGTCCATTCCATACCGTTCCAGGCGTAAATTCCAGGATATACATCATTAGTTCCATTGGTTGTTGTATTTGTGTTGTAAACAACGGTTCCAGCTACTAAACTTCCGCTCCCATCTGGATTTTGAACAGGGGCGTCAATTAGTGTAGATGATAAAGAAAATCTTGGGTACACAATACCTGCGGTACTATTTTGCATGTCTACCAATCCTTTTGGGGTACTAGTGGGGGTGCCATTACTAATGGACACTTGCGCGGTAGTTGTCACTGCAATTAAAGAGAAAGCTGCAAAGAAGATATTTTTAAGTGAGCTATTTTTTTTCATGATTTGGCTAATTTTTAAAGTAGATAAAAAGTTACACTACGTTTATTCTCCTATATAAGTAAACTCTATTTGACAATCTACTTCATTTCCTACATATCCTCGTCCTGTTATAGATGGCGGTGAAGGTGGGCCCGAGAGCTCGCTAACCACAACATTATCAACAGTAGCCCAATTTCCTCTATCCACATTAATGTATTCAAATCGCAGGGTATGTGCTACGCTTGGGGCGACTGTAATAGATCCGCTATAGCTTGTATTTGTGTTTACGTCTTCATCAAAGACTAAGTCTGCCCCTACTTGAGATGTGCCATCATGGATATATGCTCTAAAAGAATCATAATTCGAACCGCCATTTCTATGATTAAATCTATAGTCAAAACTTATGTCTACATTGGCTGTTGCGGGCGTAAAACTCATTAGTGTTGTGGCATCTTGTTGACAGTTGGAATTATTTCCAGCCCTGATATTAAGCCAGCTACCTACACAACCCGCACATGAGTCATTGTTGCTAACTAGCCACCCATCAGTTGGGCATTGTGCATCTGGAGTGTGACTTTGAACTAAGGTGTAAGGGCCTTCAAAATTTTCATTGATTAAATCAACTAAAGTAGGTCCACCTCCTGTAGTTGTAGAGCCATTACCAATAAAACCCGGGGCATCATAGGCGTCAAAACATAATGAGAAAGGATACGTTTGTCCTGCAATAAGTTTAACATAATCAGTAACATTTGATTCTTTCCAAATACCTTCATAATGGGTTCCAGAAGCTATATAACTTGAATATGCCGAGAATGCACTTGTTTCAAAATTGTTAGGAATTCCATTAAATAAAAATCTAAATTGGCCAGAAGCCTGGCTAACAAAAATACTGTTATTGGTTTCGGATCTACCTCCAGCAAAGTAAGCTTTCACTTCCATTCTATAAAGACCAGAATATTTTGCAGTAAATGTTTTAGTATCACTAACTCCTAATCCTGGAATATCTTGCCAATCACCTAAAAAATTAGCTTCTGTTCTAAGTACGGCTGTTTGGTTGTGTAATTCAGATTGTCTTTTTTTATAATGAACAATCCATTTGCTTCCGTCCCAAACATAAATACCTGGGAAGACATCTGTAACCGCTCCCGTTTGTGTAGTGTTGGTATTGTAAACAACAGTTCCTGCTGCAAGAGCACCTCCTTGCGGGTTTACTACAGGAGTTGGATTATCTGCAGCTAACAAGGCGACATTAGGATATACAACACCTAAAGTGGTACTATTAAAGTCTAAAATTCCTTTAGGGTCTGTTGTATTAATACCTACCTGAGCAATGGTAATACTCGATAAAAGTAATAGTGTAAATAAATTTAGGCTATATGTAAAAGTAATTTTTTTCATAATTTTTGATGTTATTCAAATGAGTATTAGTCAAGAAACACAAATTCAACTGTACAAGGAATATCGCCACCTATATATCCCATCCCAGTATTTCCTGATCCATCGGCGTCCCCTCCATTAACAAATCCGTCTGAAACGGTTTGGTCAAATTTTAAACTAAATGAATATCCCGTGCCTGCAACAAGTTCTTTGTAAATCACTATAGTTGTTTGTTCCCAAATCCAATAGTAATTAGTACCTGAACCGTGCCTGGCGGACCAAGTGTATGATGGTATTATTTCATCAGGATCACTTGCAAATTCAAATTTGAATACTCCTTTCTGGACAGCAACATCTGTCCCTGCTCCTAAGTTATCAATAATCCCTCCACCCCAGTTCATACTTATTTCTAGTTTATAAGTACCTGAATAAGTTGGTGTAAAAGTGCGTCCTACTAAATTTGGAATGTTTTGGTAAGATCCTGTTGTAAATGTTCTAAAGGTAGAAAGAGGGGGTGTTTGCTTAAATATTTCAGCATTTTTCTTCGGAAATTCATTCACCCAGTCAATACCATCCCACATATATATACCGGGATAAACACTGTTACTGCCAAAACTAGTGGCTGCAGTATTATACACAACGGTACCAACAGATAGTGTTCCTGGAAGTGCGGCTGGATCTGGGTCAATTATAGGGGCTGCTTCGTCTGTTCTCAAAAGCGTAACTCTGGGTAAGACAAGACCATATTTATTGTCAATATCTAGATCTCTATTTAGATCAATAACACCATCTGGAGTTGTGGTGCCAATACCCATTTGAGCGGGCATTGTGTATGGTAAAAAAAAAGCAAGAGCTACTAATAGAATTAGAGGGGGGTTGTTGCGATACATGGTAGAATAAAATATTTGGTTATAACAAATGTAACCACTTTAATTTGTTAAACGCAATAAAACCCATTAAGTGAGCTTATAATCGATGAAATGCGCTAAAATTTAACATTTACCTTAAGAATTGATTATTAATTGTGAATTCTATCTATAGATTATAACTAGTCTCTTCGAGATCTTGTAGGTCTTTTATTACAGTGTTTAAATTAAAGAATGTTAAATTTGTAGGATTGACACCTATAATTAGCATTGAATTAATTCATCAAAATGAAAGCTGAGATTATTAATATTCACACTTCAGAAAACTATAAACTTGCCATAAAACGAGAGGATCTATTATTTCCAGATATAAGCGGAAATAAGTTTAGAAAACTGAAATATCAAATAGAAGAAATCCTTACTTCAGATGCACACACTATTTTAACATTTGGAGGTGCCTATTCAAATCACATTGCAGCTGTTGCCGCTGCCGGAAAAAAGTATCATTTAAAAACTATAGGGATTATAAGAGGAGAAGAACTTGTGGATCGGGTTTCAGAAAACGCAACATTGTCATTTGCAAGGGAGCAAGGGATGCAATTAGAGTTTATATCTAGAGAGGCATATAGAATGAAAGAATTACAAACCACTATTGATAATCTTAAGGATAGGTACGGTGATTTTTATTTGATTCCTGAAGGCGGTACAAATGTTCTTGCCGTAAAAGGATGTGAAGAAATATTATCTTCAGATGACGCCATATATGACTACATCTGTGTACCTGTAGGCACTGGAGGTACTTTAGCTGGTGTCGTTGCTAGTGCATTGCCACATCAACAAGTACTTGGCTTTTCAGCATTAAAAGGAACATTTCAGAAGGAAGTAGTGTCAACATATACGAGCAATAGTAACTATAAAATTGTGGATGACTATAATTTTGGGGGCTATGCTAAAATAGATACAGCACTTGTTCGTTTTATTAATGAGTTTAAAATTGCGAATAAAATCCAGCTTGATCCCGTATATACAGGCAAGATGATGTTCGGTATTTATGACCTAATGGAAAAACAATATTTCAAAGAAAATAGCCGTATTTTAGCAATTCATACGGGTGGACTGCAGGGTATTGCTGGTATGAATGACACATTGAAAAGAAAAAAATTACCACTTATTATATGAAAAAAGGGATATATCTATTTGCCGTTTTACTCCTAGTAGTCTTAGTTCAAGTAGGATGTAAGTCAAGGAAACAAGTAGTTGCAAAAGAAAGAACACAACGTGTAGTGAAAGCTACGCCCAGAAAAAAGCCTAGGGTAACAACACCTGTTGTTGTAGAGCCTAAAAAAAATGAGACATATGCAGATGTAGTAGCAAATTATATTGCCACTTATAGCGAGATTGCCAAACAAGAAATGGACACATATGGTATTCCTGCGAGTATTACACTGGCGCAAGGCATATTAGAAAGTGGCGCTGGTAGGGGAGAATTGACCCGTAAAGCACAAAACCATTTTGGGATTAAATGTCACAGTGGATGGACTGGTGAACGCGCATATCATGACGATGATGAATTACAAGAATGTTTCAGAAAATATACTGATCCACAAAGCTCTTTTAGAGATCACTCCTTATTTTTATCCCAACGCAGTCGCTATAAATCTCTATTCTCTTTAGAAAGAGATGACTACAAGGGCTGGGCAAAAGGTTTGAGAAAAGCGGGATACGCAACAGATCCAAAGTATCCAGATAAATTAATTAGTATTATTGAGCGCTACGATCTAGAAGCATACGATGATGAGGTTTTGGGCAATAAGAAGCGTCGTAAAAAAAGTATATCTACTTCAGAAATATCACAGAATTCACATACGGTCGTTAAAGGTGATACCTTGTACTCTATAGCAAGGAAACACAAATTAACTGTAGAAGAACTTCGCAGTATAAATGGTCTAAATTCCAACGATATTTCAATTGGGCAAACACTATCTTTGCAGCTACAATAAAAATATACCATGCAATATAAAAGGAGTAGTGCTCTTTTCTCTGAGGCACAACAAGTAATTCCAGGAGGTGTGAACTCACCGGTACGAGCATTTAAAGGCGTAGGGGGACATCCTATTTTTATTAATAGCGCGAAAGGAGCTTACTTATATGATGAAGATGGCAATCAACTTATAGATTATATAAACTCTTGGGGCCCTATGATTTTAGGGCACGCACACGAGCCCGTTGTTGAGGCAATCACTACGACTGCTAAAAAGGGTACTTCCTTCGGGACTCCCACAATACTTGAAACAGAGATTGCTCAATTGGCAGTCAGCATGGTGCCAAACATTGATAAGATTCGTTTTGTAAATAGTGGTACAGAAGCATGTATGAGCGCTGTTAGACTTGCAAGAGGATATACATCGCGAGAAAAAATAATCAAATTTGCAGGTTGTTATCACGGCCACAGTGACTCTTTTTTAATTCAAGCTGGAAGTGGCGCAATCACACTAGGTATTCCAAATAGTCCAGGAGTAACGGCGGGTACGGCAAAAGATACCTTGTTAGCAGATTTTGATAATCTAGCACAAGTAGCGGAATTGTTTAAAAACCACAAAGATGAGATTGCCTGTATTATCGTAGAACCAGTGGCAGGTAATATGGGATGCATTCGTCCTTCATCTGGGTTTCTTGAAGGCTTACGTACTTTATGTGACGATCATAATACACTCTTGATTTTTGATGAAGTAATGACCGGTTTTAGACTTGCAAAAGGGGGAGCTCAAGAATTGTTAGGCGTTCAGGCAGATATTATTACCTTCGGAAAAGTCATAGGCGGAGGGCTTCCAGTAGGGGCTTTTGCAGCTCGTGAAGAAATTATGAACTATCTAGCACCTATAGGTCCAGTGTATCAGGCAGGAACGTTAAGTGGGAATCCTCTCGCAATGGCAGCCGGAATCGCGATGCTCAAAGAACTAAATGACCACCCAGAAATTTTTAAATCTATTGCTGCAAAAACTGAGCGTTTGCATCTAGGTATGGAGTCGGTCTTAAAAAAACATAATATCCCATCTACTATCAACAGGGTTGGGTCTATGATTTCTGTGCATTTTTCTAATGAGCCTGTTGTAGATTTCGCTTCAGCGGCTGCGGCGAGTGGTGAGCGATTCAATCTGTTTTTTCATGGCCTATTAGCGCAAGGAATTTATATCGCGCCAAGTGCTTTTGAAACGTGGTTTATATCAGACGCTTTAAGTAATGAGGATATTGATAAGACAGTACGGGCAGTTGAACATATAGTTTCACAATGGTAAAAAAAAATCCCGCTATTTAAGCGGGATTTTTTTTAGTATGTTGTCTTACTTATTTGTTACCCATTGCTTTCCATTTAGCAAATTGAGCGTCTGTGAGTGTTTTAGCCATCGCTTGGTTAAAAGCCTCGTCATATTTGGCTTTATTTGCCTTAGCATCTACTTCAGAAATTTTAGCATTATTTACATATCTGCTATAGTTCACTTCTTTTTGTACAAAAGCTCTAAAAAGCGTACGCTCTTGTTCTGCGGTGAAATCTAATGATTTGTTTAATTCTGCTAGCTGCATTTTTGCTTTCGCTTCTGGTCTACTAACGTCTTGAGATAAACTCTGTGCTTGCATTTTTTGACCACCTAAGGCGATAATAAATGCGAATGCTATTACTGATAAAATTTTTTTCATGCTATTTTGATTTAATTTTAAAGTACTAAAATATATATTTTGATTCACTAAATTCAATTATTGAGCCAAAATAAGTTTAAAGGCAAAAATAATAGGCAAGTGCATCTCTTGTTCGTTAATCTTCTATTGCCTCTAGGTATTCTAATAACATTACTACGGCCTCATCGTGCACTATAGATCTGCCTAATTGAGGCATTCTAAAGGTAGGAATTGTACTTTGAGTTCTAGACTCAATCTCTCCTCTGTTTGCGTAGATACCGGTGTCATCAAAAGCTGTTTCATATCTAAAATCTAAATCAAACATAGTTACTTCACCACCAGGTTGATGGCAATGAGCACAATTGACATCCATATAAGCACGTGCGCGCTCAAAGATGTCATACGTAGCGTCGTCTGTCCAGTCTGGTAATAAACTTATGTCTCCAGGGCTTGATAAGCCAGTAAGAATACCGCTGTCTGTGAAAGCCTGTAATTGGTTTTGATTTACCGTACCGTTCATTGGATTGAAGTTCATACTTCTCAACTTTAAGCCAATAGGAAATGTATTTCCACTATTGTTATGACAGGTGGCACAATCTTGTTTTGATGGGATCACATAACTTACATTTTGAGTCTCACCCGCTGTGTCTATATACGATATGTCTTCCACGCTAGATGTTTCTCTGTAGGTAGCCTCTGTTTGCGCTTCGTTCCAGATATAATCTCCAGATTGCCAAAACCCGTCTATCTTTAAGAATACTCTAGTTTCAATAATTTGCTTTCCTAATGACGGTTCTCTGTCATCTATATTATAGTAAAAAGTCTTTGCAACCAGAGTGTTGTCTGGAAAATCTGGCAATAACTCACTACCACTATATTCCATAGACTCCCCTTCAGGTAGTCTTATTAAACGTTGCTTTGCTGCATAGTCTGTAAAAAGGGTGCTGTTTATTTCATATAATTGAACATCACTAGCGGGTGTGAGATTTGAGAAATCTCCTTGAAAAATGCCCATTTCAGAAAGAGAAGTTTCAAAAGTTAAATCTACAACTTCTATTATGTCATCCATATCATCTACAGCTGTGTAGTCATCATCGTCACCTCCACAACTAAAAAGCAGGGCTGCAATACTTAGCGAAAAAAGTATGCTAATTTTTTTCATATAAAATCTTTTTTTTTCAAATGTATAAAATAACGCGCACACTTAAAACGGTGACGCGCACTAATTTGTCTAGCCCAATCTCATATTTTACTCACTGAGAAGTAGCATTCACTAAACGGTCATTTTATTAACCTATTGTCTATTATATGTTTACTTCCATAATCTTAAAAAGATAATTATTATGAAAACAAAAATGCTAATGCTGGGTATTCCAGTACTGATCTTAGGGCTCACTGTCCCTTCATTACTATCTAATGAAAAATTTTTTGAAACAAAACGCACCTTAGCTTCTATCGATGGCTGCGTTTTTATGACCACTATGGGTACTCAGTCTTCCACGGGCTTTGAAGTTTACAAGACAGATCAAAATATTGAACTCGCAGTGCGTGATGGTCTGTATTGGTTATCAAAAGCGCAAGCCACAAACGGAGGGTATGGCGCCGGTAGTCATAGTTCACAACGCATAATGGATCCTCATGCTGTTAAGGCAGATCCAGCAACAACCGCAACTGTTGCGATGGCTTTATTAAGAAGCGGCAACACGATTAAAAAAGGAGACTACGCTAAAAACTTAAAAGCAGCAATTAATTATTTGTTAGAAACCGTCGAGAATAGCCCTAAGGATAGCCCTTACATTACAGAGGTGCGCGGGACCCAGATTCAATCTAAATTGGGGCAAAATATAGATGCTGTGATGACGGCACAATTACTTTCAAATCTTTTAGACCGAAATCTTAATGGTATTGATAAAAAGCGCGTCATCCGTTGTTTGGATATTTGTATTTCAAAAATAGAGGCAGGCACCGATGAGAACGGACGTCAGAAAAATGCAGGTTGGGCGGGAGTTCTTCAGAGTGGTCTCGCTACGAGCGCTTTAGAATCTGCACAGGCGGTAGGAGCAACTGTAAATGAAGAGGTGATAGAAAAATCTAAAGCATATCAAAAGGGAAATTTTGACGATGAGACGGGTACAGTGAGTACCGCAGATGGAGCAGGAGTAATGCTCTACGCGGTTAGTGGTAGCGTACGCGGAACGGCAAAAGATGCTCGTAAAGCAAAAGAGTATATCGCTAAAGCAAAGCTAGAAGGTAAAGTGCAAGGGGTAACCGTAACGGCAGAAAATCTTCAAAAAGCAGGAATGAATGAAGCCGAAGCGGCAGAATATGCCACATCCTATAATGTGTATAACGCTGCAAAGAAAAGAGCTCAAGATGAAGATGTCTTAGATGGTTTTGGAAACAATGGAGGCGAAGAGTTTTTAAGCTTTCTTCAAACAGGAGAATCGCTAGTAATCAATAAGGATAATGACTGGAAAGATTGGTACAATAGTATGAGCGGACGTATATTAAAAATTCAAAATGAAGACGGAAGTTGGAATGGACATCACTGTATCACAAGTCCAGTTTTCTGTACAGCAACGAGCGTATTACTTCTTACCGTAGAGAACGATATTGATTTTTTGAGCAAAGTAGGAGAAGATTAATTTTTTCTGAAACACTCTTAAAATGCTACCGTCTTCTCAGTATGTTTAAATGATTAGTTGGTTTGTAAAAAAGACCGTTCAGATTACTTCATTAAGTTGTAGACCACCTAAGCCAAAAGGGAGGTGTCTTGAACGGTTTTTTTTTATTGAAACCCGAATTTGAGAAATCTGTAAGACGCATTCAAAATTGTAGGTTAAACTAATCCTGCTTTTTCAGCGGGATACTTTTATTAGATTGAGAATTTGTAATGAATTTAACTATTCACAAGTTCTAACGTAACGTCATAAATATTGCGCTGTGTCATCTTCGCTTTGAGCCACGCGTAAAAACTCATCACAAAAATATCTTCTCGTTCAGAACCTATCCATTCGAAAGAGGAGGCTACTTTGTCTTCAAATACCTGGGTTGTAACTTGAGATGGATTATCATAATACAACTGGGTCAATTTTATGAAGGTGAGTGCTCGAGTTTCGCCTCCTTTTTTGAGTCGTTGTGTAAATCGTTTTTTAAAGCTTTCTAGCCGAGACCAAACCAGTTCTAATTTGTCGAGTTCTACCAGTAATAAGATTTCGATGATCGATTTTTTAACCACCCAAGTCCAGCCCATTTTTTTCTCATACCATTGATCACTATGGTTCATTTGTTTAAAAACCGCGTATCCCTCTGTAAATTGAGATTGCTGAAAATAACACATGATGAGTGTAAGTTGGCTGTCTAGCGAAGTGGTCTTCTCATTTATAAGTAATGAGATCGCTTCTTGTGAAGACCCATTATAGTTTAGGTTAAGCGCCTGTAATGCCGTCCACTTATTTTCAAAAAGACGGCTATATTTCCCTTTTTGCTTTTCCATTTCGAGTTTCATCTTTTCTGTGAATAGGAGCGAAGCTGCAAAATCTTTATTTCTGAAATAGCTCACAGCCATTAAATGCACTATTTTAATATGGTAAAATAAATGCTTCTCTGCCAGTTGCTCTTTTGCCGAAACAATCGCATATAGCTCTCTCATATAGTCTGCGATGTCATAATAGTTGCGGTGCATTTCTGCGGCCGTAACTAGCAGCTCCATTAATTGAAACAATGATTTAAAAGTAAAACCAGTATTTGGAGAAATCGAATAGAGGGCGAGTACTTCTATAATCACTCTTTTTGCTGAGACTTTTGGGTTGTTTGCAAGTCTCGCTTTAATCGTGGCGTACGCCATGGCAAGATGCTGTTCTTGATTAAAGTATATTAAGTTTTGCTCTGCAGCTGTAATGATGGTTTCTAGAGGCTCTCGAGTTTGCAGGTGTGCGTATTGAATCTTTGTGTGATATATTTCAGTAAGTATGGGATAGATCTCATATTGAAGGCCTTTTTGTTCTGCCTTGCCCAATGTTTTTATTGCAATTTTGTGGTGCTTCTGTTCAAAAAAAATGCGAGCGGCGAGGAGTAGTCTTAAGATATCGAGTTCCTCAGAGGTTTCTCCAGCAAAGCTCTGTCTTGCCACAAAATCGATCACCGAATCTTGCAACCTTTTATGCAAGGCGTGGTAAGCGTTTCTAGCGGGTTTACCATAAATTATTTCATCTAGCTTTTCAGTCTTTCCAGTTAAAAGCAATTTAAACAGTTGCAGATTCTTGGTGTCGCCTCTTTGGTTCTTTTGTTTGAGAAAACGCAAAAAACCGTGCTGCTCTTCTTCAGTAAACTGTTGAATAATACTAATAATGATGCTCATTTAATCGTAAGTAAAAAGTAGACAAATCTCTGTAAATATAGTATAAATTGATAATATGGGAAGTTTTAAAACATAAGTAATTTAAAAAATTCACATTTCCGAAACTATGAATACATCGCATATTTGTACCAGCATAAAATATAAATCATCAAAATTTAAAATTATGGAAACTACATTTTCAAATGACAAGAAACCAGTTAATGCTCCTTTGATAGAAGTGATTAATAAAAATAATGAGAAGTTTAATTGTAAACCTACACCTGCTTTTATAGGCGCGTCGTGGACCGCACTTTTTATCGGGATGACTGCTTTCTGCATAGGTTTGTGGAACGCAGAAATGTGGCTCAACGAGAAGGGCTATTATTTTACCATATTACTGTTTGGTCTGTTCTCGGTCATTTCGGTACAAAAAAGTGTGCGTGATAGGCTGGAAGGCATTCCTGTGACAGATATTTATTATGGGATAAGTTGGTTTACCACCATTGCGTCTATCCTGTTACTAATAGTTGGCCTTTGGAACGCAGACCTGGACCTCAGCGAAAAAGGCTTCTACGGAATGAGCTTTTTGTTAAGTCTGTTTTCTGCAGTAGCCGTTCAGAAGAACACGAGAGATGTGAAGTTTATAGACAGCAAAATAAAGAGCGATGAATAAATGGTTGGTTAGTAAGAGGGTGGCTTGGTATTCTAAGCTGCTCTTTTTTATGAGAATTCCTCGCGTTTTTGATGTTACAACTATAAGAGGATTAGACTTTCAATCCGTGAGAATGAAAGTCTGGTGATGGATAGAGCCACAGATTTCTTGTTCTTATTAATGACCGCAGGTAGGAGTAGTTCTCATTGGAGTACTTATATTGCTAAAAACAACTTTACTAAATAATGTATAGATGAGTTTAAAAATAGAAAAAGAATTAGACGAGCTGGTCACTGCAAAAGTGATTACGCCAGCCGTTCAAGAAGAAATACGACGGTATTATGCCAGAGATAAAGAAGCCCAACCCAATAAGCTGTTTGCAATTTTTGGAGTATTAGGCTCTTTATTAACGGGCTTAGGTATTATCTTGATCCTCGCACACAATTGGGACGATTTTACAAGAGCGACAAAAACTATTTGGGCATTTATTCCCTTAGTAGTGGGTCAGCTATTAGCGGCATACGCTTTATTGAAAAAGAAAACCAATGCATGGAAAGAAACCGCGGCCGTATTCCTGTTTTTTGCAATTGGGTCGAGCATAGCGCTGGTGAGTCAGATCTATAATATTCCAGGAGAAATGTCTTCTTTCTTACTCACGTGGATTATTCTTGCGGTGCCATTAGTGTATCTGTTAAAATCTCATGCAGCGGCTTTGCTTCACACACTATTTGTTACCATATACGCTTGTAATGTGGGCTATTTTAATGATGTGAGTCCTTATTTATATGTGGTGTTACTTGGTTTAATGGTACCCTATTATTGGACACAAGTAAAGTCAAAACCGGAAGATAACTTAACAGGTATTTTTAATTGGCTTTTCCCTTTGAGTCTTTTAATCTCTTTGGGCGCTTTTATGCAAGGGGGTGACAACATAGGGTTTGTGACGTATATCTGCCTCTTCGGATTATTTTATAACATAGGTAAGCTTCCTTTCTTTGCGAATCAAAAAATGCGAAAAAACGGGTATCTTATTTTAGGTTCTCTAGGGACGGTAATTACACTCATCATTGCTAGTTTTGAGTTTGTATGGGACGAGTATCAATATTTTATGACAAGCACCAATGACCTTGTCATTACGTTGGTATTAGGGGTCGCAGCATTAGGAGTGATAGGTTATTTGATAGCTAAAAAACAGTTAAAAGTCTTCAGCCTTTTTCAATATTCGTTTATTGTTTTTGCAGGCATTTATACCTTAATCCAAATGGGTGGAGAAATACCAATGATCCTCACC
>Ga0307492_10000595_pt1 | contig 15258 bp, 11 predicted proteins | sample SI3LmetaG_FD_202365 | JGI IMG/M metagenome (GOLD analysis project Ga0307492, IMG submission 202365) | Sea-ice brine microbial communities from Beaufort Sea near Barrow, Alaska, United States - SI3L | ecosystem: Environmental > Aquatic > Marine > Coastal | place: USA: Alaska | collected 2017-05-06 | reverse complement strand
GTTGGTGAACAGCCAGACGAGCAGACGCTCAACGCCGCCGGCAAACTGTTGAAGCAACGTTTCGCGCAACAAGCTCCTGTTGAGCGAGAATTAGATGGGAAAGATTAGTTCCGAGAAAAAGGATTAAAGGCGCGTCAATGACTGAATGTCGACCACCTTCTGAATTTTGATTATTATTTTAACGGTTGAAATACTATATCCTTCATATATTTCACTTATTTGCCGATAAAAAGCCAGTTATTACTTACAATTAATCACTTATAACAGTTAGGGCTATACAAGTTCATTTTATTTAATTAACGTATTAAGACAATAGCTGAAAACGGTAAGTATAATTTCTGTAAAAATTATTTAAATAACTTTAAAAATAAGTGACCGAAAATCCAATCATAAGTTACGAAGAAGGCATCATTTCAAATGTACATTACAGATGAATATATATTAGTTTGCAGATTTCTGGCGGATCTCGCTGTATATATAGTGAGTAATTTCAGATTGAGATTGCAGAGGTCAGTATTCGACCTCAGTGCATCTAAACAAACTAGATGCGGTAATTGATCAACATATGCTTAGTGATAAACCACGTTCGGATAAAGTAGAAACGATTAAAAATCTGATCCGTAAGAACAACTACAAAAACTCTGATAAGACTTATATGCAATGTATGGAGTATGGCATAAGTGTCAATCTCAATTCTTTGTCACGGTTCTCTGAAAAGCTAGAGTTATTAGACCGAGCGGTTCGTACTAAACGTTTAGAAAAGTTACATCAAGAAAAAAATTATGGCGCAAACATGATGACTTACGAACAAGTCAAACACAGAGAAACTGAGATCACATTTGAGTTAGGTGAACTCAGGGTCAAGGAAAACAGACTAATGGATGAACTTAACAAACTTTCAATAATGTTAGATTCAAAACAATTTAATTAATCCTAGGTTTATATACTCTTTTGAAATGTCTGGAATACAAAATCCTCTTTTGCTATTCACTGGTTTTTTATATCTATATCAGGCTTGTTTACGCCAAAATATTGAAGCCAGTGCAGGCAAAACAATAATAGCTCCCAGCATGTTTACAACAAACATAAAGGTGAGTAAAACTCCCATATCCACTTGAAATTTCAAGGTTGAAAAGACCCAGGTACTCACCCCTACCGCTAAGGTGGCGGCCGTAAACAATACCGCACTGCCCCTTTCTATCAGTGCTTCAAAATAGGCTTGGCGCACAGCCATGCCTGACTTGAGTTTACTATTCATGGTAGATAATATATAGATACCGTAATCGACCCCGATGCCCACGCCTAAAGCGATGACGGGTAAAGTGGCAACGGTCAATCCAATATTCAAATAGGTCATCAAAGCTTGAGCCATCACTGATACCACGTATAAAGGGATCACCACTGACAGTGTCGCCCGAAGTGACTTAAAACTGATTAGACATAATAAAATAACCGCGCCGAATACATAGAACATCATTGGCTCTTGTGCCGCATCAACTGCTTCATTTTGTGCAGCCATGACACCTATAGGTCCAGACGCCAATTTAAATTGCAAACTATCGGTTTGATAGTCCTGTCTCAACTCCTTGACCGCGGTAATGACACGGCTAATGGTTTCTGCTTTATGATCTTGCATAAATAAAATGATGGGCATCACCGAACAGTCACCATTAAGCAATCCTGAAGATGTCGGGATACGCGAGATAGCTTGAACTAATGTTTGTTGGTTACGAGGTAAAACACGCCACTTAGGATTACCTTCGTTATAACCAGCATTAATCAATTTGGCAACGGATGCCAAACTAACAGCAGACTGTACCCCCTGAATATTGGATACTTTCCACTGCAATTCATCAATGGCATTCATTACCTCATATGAAGTACAGGCTTCAGGTGTCGTTTCCACGAGTATAGATAAATAATCCACACTGATGCCATATTTGCTGGTGATCAAAGCAGTATCAAGATTATAACGAGAGTCGCTATGTAAGGCAGGCGCCCCAGCATGGAGATCGCCAATTTTCATCTTTTGTGCTTGAAACCAAGCAAATACAAACAATATGCTAGTGATCACCAAGACTACAGGTGCAACCTTTGGACTAGCACATGCACTTATGCTATGCCAAAATTTTGTTGACCATCGTGTTTTATGACTAAACTTATTCTTATATTTTTCTCCAAGTTTCACATAGGACATAAGCACAGGAAGCAAGATCAAATTGGTCAAAATAATCACCGCCACTCCCATGCTTGCGGTGATTGCAAGCTCACGTATGATACCGATATTAATCACCAACAAGGTCATAAAACCTATTGTATCTGATAACAAGGCAATGCCACCGGGTATCAATAATGTTCGAAAAGCCAGCTGTGCAGCCGGTCTGACCTCACTGCCAGCAACCACCTGTTTCCCCAGTGAGTTGATCATCTGTACCCCATGACTGATACCTATTGCAAAGACCAAAAAAGGCACCAATATCGACATGGGGTCCAGCCCAAATCCTAACAAGGTTAACAATCCCAGTTGCCAGATAACCGCTATGATCGAGCACAATAAAGGGAGCAGGGTTAACATAATGGATTTGCAAAAGAAAAAGACCAAAACCGCAGTGATAACGAAGGCTATGGCGAAAAACGCTAATACACCTTGAGCTCCTTTAGCCACATCGCCAATCATTTTGGCGAAGCCGATAATATGAATACTGACCCGTTCGTTTTCAAATTTAACGCGAAGTTGTTGTTCGAGCTCTTCTGCAATTTCCAAAGAGTCTAACTTTTCCCCTGTATCGGGATCCAGTTCCAGTAATTGTGCGGTAACCATTGCACACTTAAAATCATCAGACACCAGACGTCCTACTATCCCTGCTTTATTTATATTCTGGGAAACGGTTTGTAAGGCGGCCGAATTAGTCGCTTTAAAATCAGCAGGTATCACTGGGCCACCTGCAAACCCCCCTTCTACAATTTCAGTAAATCGAGTAGATGAAGAGAATAAAGATTTAACCAAAGAACGGTCTACGCCATTAATAAAAAACAGCTGGTCATGTACCTCTTTTAAGGTATTAAAAAACGGTGCGTTGAATATATCGCCATTCTTGTCACACACCGACACTAATACAGTATTTGCCCCACCAAAATCTTTGGCATGTTTAATATAATTACGCATATATTCGTGGGTCAAGGGGATGTTTTTAGTAAAACCAGCGGCTAATTTAAGCTGTGAGGCTTGAAAAACAAGAAATAGGGTGACGACCAAGAACAAAAAAATCACTATCAGTCGGTTTCTAAAAATGAGTGATTCTGAGAAATTGATGAGTTTAGACATGGCGAATTACAAATCCTTCTGTATATATTTAATACCAACTTCTGTTACCGCAACAACCTGCCCGTCCTGAAAAACACCATTAAGGATCGCTTTTCCATCATGACTTTGGGCATACGTTACCTTTGTTTCTGAGATATGAACTTGGGCACCATTATTTCCTAAAATCATTGAGTTTTTTTCATCAATAGAAATGATGGCGTTAAGCGAAGAGGTGCTACCGGAATGAATCTCACTCCATTGTTGTTCATCTTGATCCCACTCAAATAAATGACCACGAAGGCCGGCAGCAAAAACCCTCCCTGACTCGGTTTTAGCAAAGTCAAAAAACGAACCGAAGTAATCAATATCCATACGTTGCCAGGTATGTCCCATATCATCACTTATGGCCAACAGCCCTGCTTCGCCAGCTAGATATAATCGCTCTCCACTTTGTGAAACACTGTTTAAATGAGGCAGAATAGAGGCTAGTTCTTCTTCATAAAACGCTTCGTCCTCCAATCGAATTTCTTTTAAATAGTCGAGATCGTCTTGACTCAAAAACTCTGAATGCATTTCAGATACCCAACTTTCACCGCCATCTTGGGTTCTAAGGAAAGTGCCATAAGCACCAATAGTAATACCATGCACAGGATCAAAAAAATGCACATCTAACAAGGGGCGTTCTATTTGTGGGGTGTAGTAATTCAAAGACCAACTGACTCCCCCATCGTTAGTCATCAAAATAGTGGTATCGTGGCCCACTGCCCAGCCTGTATTTCCATTGAAATAGACTGCGGTCAAAGTGGCTACACTCGGCACTACAACCTGAGACCAATCCTGAGTGTTATTTGACAATAAAACATGGCCTCTTTCCCCCACAGCAATCAGCCGTGCGTCAGATTGCCCCATATCTAAAAGCAGCGAACTAGATACTAAGGGTGCCTGATAAGATTGCACCTCAACCTGAGCCCAGGGAGCGGTGTTGAATAATATGACCGAGATAAAACTAGCTGTTCTTATTTTCATATGACGCTTCTTTATGGGTAAAAAAAGGGTTGACAGTGCCAACCGTTTTTAATGACTTAACGCTTGCCTTCACGGCGTAATGCTTGGGGTGTAAACTCCCGATCATCTAAATCAATACCAAACTGGTACATCTGTTCTTGATTGTCTAAGCCTAAGGCTAAATAACGACGAGAGTTAAGATCATGTATAACATCGAGGGTTGACCACTGCGCTGGTACTTCGTAATAATTAATGCCATAGGCAATGGCAACCCGATATAATTCGTTTCGATTGTCATACATATCAGCAAGCTGAATTTGCCAACTGTCTTCGTCTATATAGAAGACACGTTTCTGATAGATATGTCTGAACTCTTCTTTCAAAGTGGCTTCGACCACCCAGACTCTATGTTTTTCAAAACGCGTTAGATCTGGATTAATATGCCTAGGCTTAAGAATATCAGCGTACTCAACACTGCTGCTATGTAACTGATAATTGTTATAAGCCACATACATTTCTTTTTTACCCTTTAATTCCCAATTATATCTATCTGGTGCACCGTTAAACATATCAAAATCGTCTGTTGTCCTTAATCCGTCAGCAGCCGTTCCTGGAGCATCATAAGCAATATTAGGCGCTCGTCTAACTCGTCGCTGGCCTGTGTTATAGGTCCATGCCTGGCGAGGCTCTCTAACCTGATCCATGGTTTCGTGCACCAACAATGCGGTACCAGCCAGACGCGCCGGCGAAGTAATTTGTTGTTTAAACTTCATCAAAATATTTTCTTCGAACAATCGCTCGGCAGTGGCATCTTTAGCTGAGTATTTGACGAATAACACATCCTCAAAACCAATAACATTATAGTCCCCGGAAGCGGTTGGTGAAGCTTGGCCTGCAAAACGTTTAATGGTTTCACCGCGATAACGTAATATATGATTCCAAATAACCTCCACACCATTTTGGGGAATAGGAAAAGGAATACCAACAACAGCATTTTTAATACCATTTCCCCCTTGCACCAATTCACCACTGAGTGCGTTTTTTTTAGTTGCATCATAAACAAACTGAGGTGATGAGGCAGAGCGACGAGTAGGATAAATAGGTAACTTATACGTGCTGGGGTATGTTTCAAATAATACTTGTTGGCCTTCACTCAAAAAAGTAGCGTATTCTTTATAATTTGCACCTGTTATTTCAAATAACAGTTTGTCATCAGGATAAGGGTTAGGATGGTTATCACCTGGCTTATATCCCTTGGGCGGGCTGGTAATACCGCCTGTCCAAGGGGGAATACTACCATCAGCATTGCCCGCTTTCTCACCGCCTAAAGGTGTGAGTTCGTTATCTAGTTTTGCGGCTTCTTCTTCAGAGACTTTTGCTTGTATGTGACTTGCGCCTATTGTGAGGGTTAAAGCGGCGAAAACCAGGTTCATTTTGTTCATCATGATTCGACGTCCTATATTGAATATTTGAGATTAAAAGAAACAAAATCACGATCTGAAAGAGCATTGGTAGTACCTATGCCTCCCCAAAAAGCATTATAATCAACTGTGGCAGACCATTTACTCAGGTAGTCAAACGTTACAGAAGCACTGGCCGATTTTCGACCTTCAACAAACAAAAACATGGGGTCAGGGGTAATGCCATCAACATCATGCGAAAAGGTGAACCTGTTATTGATGTTAATCCCCCAAAACACATTATTAAAAGTGACATTGGCTAATAATCTGTAACCCCATGAACTGTCAGTTGGAAAGGGATTGAGTTCAGGGCCATTCGATAATATTGTATGCAATGCAGTTCGAGGATCCCCGTCAGGGGTAGGTTGAAGTGACGGGGTACGCACAGTCCCTGGCCCATTTAAACGAATTAAATTTGGGTCTGGAAAATCTTCAATACTCACATAACCCAGCTCTGCTAAAATCACTAGATTATCAGTGCCTAACACGGGCCCAAATATATGAGTAGCAGTGGCCTGAATTTGAACCGTATCTGAGGTTAAATACCCCTGGGCTGTCTCGCCGGGTCCAACCACATACCCCAGATAATTATCAAGTTGAGAAATACCAGCAAATGCCGGGGCAATACCTGCTATGGCAAGTTGTTGAGGCATGGCAGCATATAACAACTCCACATCATCTATCTGTAAGGGTTCATCCACCCGATAAGCAATTTCTCCCGCCAAAGCAGTTTCACCCAAATTGGTATTAAAGCTTAATCCATATAATTTAATATCTTCAGGGTAGACAAAACGTGTTTTTGTAAAGGCTTGAAGATCCGTCACATTGTCCTTAGTCAGCTCTTGCCCAGCGATATAGGCCAAATCAGCCCCAATACCAGTAGTGAAATTCGAGGTCACACCAGAAATTAAAGGACGTTGACTATGGTAGTTAATAAGATAGAACCCAAACTCAGTTTCGTTTAAGTTTTCAGCGTAATATGACAGTTTGATGCCGTATTGCCCATTGTCATCAGCAGCATCATGGGCAGTATCGCTATAGCCTCTTAATGCGACTTTGGTTGAATGAGCCAGATAAGCCTGGCCAATTAATGATGCATCTGCACCCAAGCGAAGCGCATCACCTAAGCCATTGAGACTGGCCAACAAAAAGTCTAAATTAATATCTGGGTTGCCACTAAAACCTAGTTGAATATTACTACTTTGCCCGCCTTCCCCTGCAAAATCATTGGTTGCAAAGTAACTCCCCGCTTGGGGTAAACGGCTGCGCTCCCACTCATATTGATAATAAACAGACACACTGAATTCATCTGTTAATCCAAAGGAAGCAAAGATAGTTCCTATTGGAATAAACACCTCTTTTAATTCAGCACCTGGTGCCAGAGCCCTAGAAACATCGACTGGATTAATAGTATTAATACCGTGCTGAATAAAGGTGCTTTCTCCCCAACTGATAACCTGTTGCCCAATTCGTAGGCTCACTGGTACATCCCCTAGGTAGAAATCAGAATAAAAGAAAGCATCTAACAAACGCACATCTGAACATAACTCATCACTGGCTGTTGGCGACTCACAAGGGTCTTGTGTTTGTGCAGTGATAGGGTTCTGCCAATCACGTTTTTTATCTTTCAACTCAAAATCATAAAAATACATTCCACGTAAAAACACCCCCATATCTTGATACTTTAGGTCTAATTCGTGTACCCCTTTAAACAGAGTAGAAATGGTTTTATTTTTGTCGAAGTTAAGATTGCCCAAATCACCATTAGTAGAATAGGCCGCATCGGATTGTGCCCACACTTCTGCTGAACTGTATAAAGGGTTAGTGGCTGGATTATAACCAGTCCAATTAAATTGTAATTGGTTACTGTTACCCACAATAGATAAGTCACGCTCTTGTGTTCTGATACTGTTACCAAGTGAAAAATTGGAATCAAAACTGACTGACCAATCACCACTACTCCAACTAGCGGCAGAAACACATTCTGCATTCACTAAAGAAATTATGCCCAGTGCAATAGAGGTTTTTTTTAATAGTGTGAACCCACAGTTCATGCTGACTCTCCCTGATTTTCTAGCATTAAAATTAAATATCTCGCGATAATATATTGAACCTCCTTAATAAAATTGACTGAGATCAAGAATTAGTTTGAAGAAAATAATTCGGCCCCATTCACTGACACTTTTGAACACCAACAAATGATTTATTTGGTCTCAATCACTAGATCCGCTAACAATTGTGGTTCAGATATTGATGATATTGATGATATTGATAGGGATGGTATTAGATATCATTTTCAGTGAGGGCTTTCACTTTCAGGCATTGCATGGTTGAAGTGACTATTTCCGGGTAGCAATATATTCAGTCAAAGATTGTAACGAATTCACTTTTACATAATCTCTCTCAGGCACGTTCACTCCCGTTTCTTTTGCGATTGCATCCAATAAATTCATAAAATCCATCGAGTCCAAATCAAGCTCTTCTCTAAATTCCTCGTCAGGATCGAGACCCTGCACATCTGCCTCAGGTGCAATATCTAATATCAGATTACATACTAGGTCTTTCAATGATTTGTTGTCTTTCAATGATGAGTGGTTATTCATACTAGTCTCTCGGGTGTTTGTAAAAGTGTATTAATTTTGTTGAGTAAGCGCGCCCCAGAATGACCATCACTGACTCGATGATCGGCTGCAAGACTCATGCTGACAATGGTTGCACTGGTGACCTTGTTATCGATTACCCAAGGCACAGTGCGCGGCCTACCTATGCCAATGATAGCCACCTGAGGCGGAAAAATAATGCTTTGAATAGTATCTGAGCCTCTGTCCCCAAGATTGGATACGGTGACTGTTGCATCTTGCATTTCAGACATGCGTAGTCCTCCATTTCTGGCTCTGTTTACTTGGTCTTTGATTTTTTCCATCAACTCGGCAAGCCCTAGACGTTGCGCATTATGGATCGCTACCACCATTAAACCGCCTTGTCGTAAACTAATCGCATTACCCAAATGTACAGAGTCAGATGGCTGATAATGGTCGTCACGATAAAAACCGTTAAACGCAGGAAACTCACTTAATGCACGAGCAATAGCTGAATAGATAACGGCGTTACTCAATATACGTTTACTGGGAGGCAAATCAGCATTGTGAAGACTTAACCAATTTAATGTGTTGTCTAGCACCATATCCAATTGCAGGTAGTAATGAGGAATTTCTCGATTTGAACGACTGACATTGGCAGCAATGGCATCACGCATCATATCCTTAGAGTCTTTCACTCTGTCCAATGAGGGCTCTGCAGATTCCCTATCTGAAATATTTATATCATCTAACAACAAAGCGCCATCTGGCCCAGTTCCTTCAGAAAGTTTTCGCCAATCAATGCCTAACTGTTCTGCTTTGCTTCGGGCTGCGGGTGATATTTTTGGCCGTTGAGTATTTAGACTACCCACACTTTTGACTTCTACGTCAGTGAGCACCCTACTCGCTTTAGCTACATCATTTTGACTATCTGGTAAGTTGCTAGCCCCCTCTTGATTAACAACTGTATTAGATCCAACGTCAACGCTATCAGCATCATCACTTTCCACTATTTGTACAGAACTATTATTTGAGTCTTCTTCGTTTTTTAACTGAAGTTCTGCGATAGGACGGCCAATTTCTAACTCATCCCCCTCAGCCGCGAGTAATGTAACAATGATACCATCGTCAAATACCTCCATATCAATGAGACCTTTCATGGTTTCAATACTGGCAATGATATCGCCTCTAGATACTGGGTCGCCAGGTTTCACGTTCCATTTAACAATAGTGCCCACAGCCATATCAGCACCAAAAGAAGGCATAGTCAGTATTTTCATTAAGTGACATCTCGGTTTAACAATGTCAAAGCAGCCACGACCACTTGAGCAACTTGCGGAGTTGCGGCGCGCTCTAAGTGTTGCGGATAAGGAATAGGGACTTCTTTACTGCAAATGCGGCTTGGTGGCGCATCCAGAGACCAAAAACAATGCTCTGCTACTAATGCACATATTTCACTTGCTAAACTTCCGGTGCGCCATCCCTCGTCAACCACTATCACACGATGGGTTTTATTCACCGATTTAAATAAGGTTTGAGTATCAAGTGGGCGTAAACATCTTAAATCAACGACCTCTGCACTGATCCCCTGCTCCTCTAAGTCGCTAGCAGCCTGCAATGTTTTAGAAAGTGAGCCACCATAAGTAATTAAACTAATATCATTACCACTTTTTCGAACACAAGCTTGATGCATGTCGGGGCAATCTTCTGGTTTTGGAGTAACAGCTGAATCGTTATACAACATGACATGTTCAAAGAGTATGACGGGATCTGGGTCTTTCAGAGCCATTGACAGCATGTACCGAGCATCTGCAACAGTAGCAGGCGCGAGTACTTTGATGCCTGGAACATGTGCGTACCAATTTTCCAAGCTATGGGAATGCTGAGCAGCTAATTGTTTACCCGCTCCGGTGGCCATACGTATAACCAAAGGTACGCCAATTTGATTCCCAGACATATGCCGCAATGTGGCCGCATTGTTAACAATTTGGTCGAGTGCCAACAAGCTAAAATTAACTGTCATCACTTCGATTATCGGACGCATTCCACCTATAGCTGCACCTATGCCCGCGCCAACAAAGCCTGATTCAGACAAGGGGGTATCAATGATCCTATCAGCTCCGAATTCCTCTGATAGCCCCTTGGATACGGCATAACAACCACCGTAGTTACCCACATCTTCGCCCATCAGAAAAACACGTTCATCGTTACGCATTGCCTCACCAATGGCGATTTTGAGTGCCTCTCGATACGTCAAATTTTGATTTTTCAAGATGCTGACTCCCCATAAACGCCCAGATACAAGTCAGATATATCTTCAATCTCACTGCGCTCTGCAAAAGCTATGGATTGGTTGATCTCCTCTGCAACCTGATCTTCAATCTGTTTTAATTCAGCACTACTTAACTTTCCATTAGCTTCAAGCCAGCGCTGTAACTTCATAATAGGGCCTTTTCTTTTCCATGCTTCTACTTCATCAGACTCTCGATAAAGCTGAGTATCAAACATCGAATGACCGCGAAAACGATAGGTATTACATTCCAATAAACAGGGTCCATCACCTTTTCTAATTCTTTGACAATATTGGGTGGCAGCTGATTCAACCTCTACCACATTCATTCCATCAACCGCATGTGACTTTAAACCATAACTTTGTGCTTTACGGAATATGTGTTGCTCCGACTCTGAAATAGCCAGAGCTGTGCCCATTGCATAGCCATTGTTTTCACACACAAATAAGATGGGTAGTTGCCACAGCTGAGCCAAATTAAGGCTTTCATGAAACTCCCCTTCTGCGACTGCACCTTCACCAAAAAAACACACCACAACATCATTTTTTTTCTGCATTTTGTTGGCTAACGCTAAACCGACCGCTAAAGGCAAGGCTCCGGCAACAATGGCATTGCCTCCATAAAAGCGTTTTTCTACATCAAAAATATGCATCGATCCACCTCGACCTCTACTGCTGCCTGTGACTTTGCCAAACATTTCAGCCATTACTTTATCCATACTTAAACCACGGGCTAAGGCATGTCCATGCTCTCGGTAAGTGGCAAATACTGCATCCTCGGCTTTTAATGCTTGCATCACACCTACTGCAACCGCCTCTTCACCTATGTAGAGGTGTAAAAATCCACGGATTTTTTCTTGAGTGTAGAGTTCGGCACACTTCTCTTCAAAACGCCTTATGCGCAACATTTGCTTGAACAGAAATTGCAGGTGTGCAATGTCCATATGGACTTTACTGTCATTAATATTCATGTTGTTTTTTCTTTATTGTTTGGTTTAATGATGTCGTCTTCGTCACTTTCTAAAGTGGAAATATCACCTTCAGGCAATCCAAGTTCACGGGCTCTTAACAATCTGCGCATTATTTTCCCACTACGGGTTTTAGGTAGATTTTGTTTAACAACAATTGCTCTTGGCGCTAAAGCCGGCCCCAATTTTTTTCGTGCATGGGCCATGATGCTTTTAACTAAAGCATCATCCGCTTCGTAACCAAATTTGAGTGACACAAAGGCTTTGACTATTTCACCTGACACTGGGTCAGGTATGCCTATGACACCAGCTTCCACCACTGCAGGGTGCTCGACTAATGCACTTTCAACTTCAAAGGGTCCAATTAAATGACCGGCAGATTTAATTAAGTCTGAACTGCGACCCACAAACCAAAAATACCCGTCCTCATCCTGATAGGCTAAATCACCGCTGAGGTACCAATCATCTTTAAAGCAAATCTGATAACGTTCTGTTTCGTTAAGATAATTACGGAACATTGACGGCCAACCTTGCTTAAATGCCAACTCTCCCGATTCACCAGGAGTTTTCACTTTAATGATATGTCCTTGTTTATCGGTCTTAACAATCGCGGTTTGAATTCCTGGTAATGGTCTGCCCATTGAACCCGGCTTAACATTTTCGCCGATAAAGTTGGCCAGCATGATCCCACCTGTTTCAGTCTGCCACCAATTATCATGAAAAGGTTTTCCTAGGAATTCTTGACTCCAAACGACGGCTTCTGGGTTGAGGGGTTCGCCTACGCTGGCTAAAAACCGCAGTGCGGATAAATCATACTGTTGGCATAATTCGTTACCTGACTTCATTAACATCCGAATGGCGGTGGGTGCGGTATACCAAATATTGACTTTTTCTGTTTGCAAAATGCTATACCAGCGAATTGGGTCAAATTCAGCATTGTCAACGATAAGTGTGGCCCGGTTACATAATGGCGAAATGACCCCATATGATATTCCTGTCACCCATCCCGGATCAGCGGTACACCAGTAAATATCTTGAGGATGAATATCTAATGCACAGTAGCCTGAATATTTATGATAAATAACAGCTTCATGGACATGAACCACGCCTTTGGGTTTGCCCGTTGTGCCACTTGTAAAATGCAAAAGAGCAGTATCTTGTGCGGCTGTTTCACATATCTGGTAGTCATCACTGTATTGGCTTAATACTTGGTCTAAATCAACACACCCCTCAGGGCATTGGCCTTGACAGTCATAAAGTAATATTTGTTGTAACGACTGTAATTCATCGCGCCAAGAGGCAATTTTTTTACGATAAAGTCGAGCGCTTGTAAGTAATACTCTGGCGCCCCCTATTTTCATTCGAGATTTTATTGGTTCAGGCCCAAATGCAGCAAACAATGGACAAAACACTACGCCGGATTTTAAACAACCAATGATAGCGGTATACATAGTTGAGCTTCGGTCTGTCAAACTACAAAGTAAGTGTCCTTTTTCAACCTGTAAATTATTAAGTAGGTTAGCAAACCGATTGCTACTTTGTTGCAGCTGTCGATAGGATAAGGTTTGTCTTTGGCCTTTTTTCCCTAAAAAAATTAATGCAGTTTGCTCACCGTGTCCTTCCTCAACATGACGATCAACCGCTTCGTAACCAATGTTAATCCCGCTTTTGTAGCCCTTAATTAACCCACTAGCCTGTTGCCAAGTAAAATCCACATAACTTTGCTGATAATCTTGCATATTTGGTGGCTTATCTAGTGTATTTATCTCTTTCTCAATCGTGACATAATCCATACAGGCTCCAATTTCCCAAAAGCTCTAGTAAGCCTAACCAAACAAGGCTTGGGCGATTTGATCTGTATCAAAATTCGCCCAAGTAAAATTGCTCTCATGGCAGCTTGTTTTAGTTGATGAAGCGGTGATCAATGCTGGAGGTTAAGAATTTTTTTGAAGAGCGAAAAGCCGGGGATATTTTAATAAGTATTTAAAAACGTCATGCAGACAAGGGAAAATACTTGCAACCCTAAATCGGCTCTTGTGAGTACTGGTGCATTTTATGTACTTCATCCATTTTACAACTGATGACACTGACATTTGTATAACCAACTCTGGCTAATTGTTCGGCTGCTAATGCGGCGCGCAGTGAAGATGCACAATGAAGGTAAATGGGTCGCTTGGGGTCCTTTTCTATTTCCAGCATTTTAATTTCTAGTACACCTCGAGGTATATTGATCGCGCCGATAGCAGGTGAAGCGAAATGTTCTGCGGACTCCCTCACATCTATCAATAATCCTTTGTTGTGACTGCGGTCTTCGGCTGCTTTTCTGGCGGTAATAAGTTGCACGTTTTGTGTCGCTTGCTGTAATAACAGTGAAAGAGTTTTTAACATAATCAATCCAGAACGTTTATATAATTGATTTATAACCTAAAGAGGCTATTTTATTGAAGAACATGTTGGTCTTTTTCCTTGGATACAAAGCTTTTTTCTTCCTGTACATCAGTACCCTTTGAAATAGAAGATGGTTGTTGTTTTAACGAGACAATGTTTGACCCAGGCTGAGCGGATGGGTCTCTAATTTTACGTTGGGCGAGCTTATCTAACATTTTTTGTGTCACAAGCACTACACCCGCTTCACTGATCCTAAACCCATTTTTCATGTCAACTCGCACATCTACCCCAATTTGCATCTTATCAGGGATATCACCACGACTGTCAGACCCACCACTAACGAATTTAACTGGAGGTAAGCAACTTGGTGCACTCCATATTGGCCAACTTGAATCACATAGCGTAATCGCGGGGTGCTTTTCTAACAATGCCATATTAGCTTTCCAATAAGCATCTAAGGTGCCTACATCCCTCCAAAAAGGTGAAGAGTCTTGGTTTGATGATCTAAAACGAAAAGCCTGTATTTGTTCGGTGCGTAATAATTTTGGAATAATATCCTTGCCAAAATCATGAGCAGATTGATGATCTAACGCGTCTTGTTGTAAATGTTCTATTAGAAATTCAGTATTAAAAATGTAATTACCCATTGAGGCTAAAGCGTAACCAGGCGTGTTGGCTAACCCCTGAGGGTGAATGGGCTTCTCTTCAAATGACATAATACGGTCATTTTTATCAACATTCATTACCCCAAACTGCCCTGCAGCCTCTTTAATCGGTACTTCAATACAAGACACCGTCATATCTGCACCGCTACTTACATGTTTCTCAAGCATATCCCGGTAATCCATTTTGTAGATATGATCACCAGACAGCACCAACACATACTTGGGCATCACTGATTTGATAAACTCGATATTTTGAAATAATGAGTCAGCTGTGCCTCTATACCAATCTTCAGATGTTTGTTGAGACGCAGGCATCAGCTCTAAAAATTCACCCAAATTTTGATTAAATTTAGCCCAACCATTTACAAGGTGGCGTATCAGGCTTTGTGCTTTGTATTGGGTCACTATACCTATTTTTTTAAATCCTGAATTAACACAGTTGGACAAAGGGAAATCGATTATTCGGTATGCTCCACCAAACTCTAGCCCGGGTTTTGCACGAGACTCTGTAAGTTCATGTAAACGACTGCCTTGACCTCCTGCCAAAAGCATCACTAGTGTGTCATTAGCCAATTGATTGATGTTGGGTTTATCCAAAG
>Ga0307492_10000594_pt1 | contig 15259 bp, 12 predicted proteins | sample SI3LmetaG_FD_202365 | JGI IMG/M metagenome (GOLD analysis project Ga0307492, IMG submission 202365) | Sea-ice brine microbial communities from Beaufort Sea near Barrow, Alaska, United States - SI3L | ecosystem: Environmental > Aquatic > Marine > Coastal | place: USA: Alaska | collected 2017-05-06 | reverse complement strand
GGTGTAAATGATAAACCCCTATTTATTACAACGGCAATTGTATTTTATTTGTTGCTGTCCTTTGTTTTTCTTTTGTTCTTTAGGATTTTTGTAAAAGAAGTTTATCAATATCTACGTAAGAATAAGGATGGACTACTTAAGGAGCGTATTGCGATAATTGGGATCGAAGACGAAACTATATCTTTAGGACAAGCCCTAACGCGTGAGTCTAATTTCCCATTTAAACTGGTAGGGTTTTTCACTGAAAATATTAGTTCAAAAAAACTAATGCTTTTAGATAAGCCTGTTTTTCAGGTAGATGAAAATTTTGCAGAACTACTAACACAACATAATATTGAAGGTGTTTTGTTTATAGGAAATAACACTTCCGTAGTTGATAAAAATAAGATAGTAGAAATTTGTTTAAAAGAAAAAAGAAAAGTTTACAGTATGCCTTCTCTAAAGGAATGGAACAGACTAGAAGACATTCGAGCAAATATAAAGCCCATACAGATTGAAGACTTATTAGAAAGAGAAATAATTTCTATTGAGGACGGTATCATCGAGGATCATTTAATAGACAAAACTATTTTAATTACGGGTGGAGCTGGTTCTATAGGTAGTGAGATTGTAAGACAAGTGGCTACTTTTAAACCAAAATTAGTTGTCATTGTTGATCAAGCCGAGTCTCCGATGCACGAACTTCAACTTTTCTTAGAACAGCATTTTCCAAAATTGAACTTTATTACTGAGTTAGCAAACATCAGTAATATGTATCGTATGGAGATGCTATTTAAAAAATACAAATTTAATCTAGTGTATCATGCCGCTGCCTATAAGCACGTGCCGCTAATAGAACGTAATCCTCACGAAGCAATTTATGTAAATATCTTGGGAACCGTAAATCTCGCTGTACTAGCAGTTGGTTTTGACATAGAACGTTTTGTAATGGTTTCTTCAGATAAGGCTGTAAATCCTACAAATGTGATGGGCGCTTCAAAGAGAGTTGCAGAGATATATGTGCAAGCACTCCAATATAAAGACAAGTCAGTCAAAACAAAGTTTATAACTACTCGCTTCGGAAATGTGCTAGGTTCAAATGGATCTGTTATACCGCACTTTAGAAAGCAAATAATGGAAGGTGGACCAGTAACAGTAACTCATATGGATATCATTCGATACTTTATGACTATTCCAGAAGCGTGTCAACTCGTGTTACAAGCCGGAACTATGGGGGACGGTGGAGAGGTTTTTATTTTTGATATGGGTAGCCCCGTAAAAATTATCGACTTGGCAGAAAAAATGATAAAACTATCTGGTTTTATTCCTTATAAAGATATTAATATAGAAATTACAGGCCTTAGACCAGGTGAAAAATTATATGAAGAGCTCTTAAATGATTCATCGACAACGCTCCCTACACATCATCCAAAGATCATGATAGCCAAGGAGACGTTACAAGATTTTGAAGATGTAAGGATAAAGGTCAAAAAAATAATTAAAGCAGCAACCCGTTTAGAAGACAGAGAAGTTGTAAAAATGCTGAAGGAAATAGTACCAGAATTTAAAAGTCAAAATAGTTTGTTTGAAACATTAGACGAGTAACTCAGCTCTTCGATTAATTAATGCTATTCCATGTCGTCAAAACTGCTTTTATATTTTTTCACCCTCTTTTTAATGTCGCTAGGTCTGAGAGCGCAACAGGATTCGATCCCTACGATCAATAGTTCTAAATTTATAGGTTACGCAACATTATACGGTTTTTTCCATTCAAATGATGACCTGCCTTTTTGGTTATATACAAATACAAATGCTACAATTAACTCCAATAGTAACGTAAGACTTCGTACGGGTATTTCTAGAGAGTATCAATTTAATAATAACGATACACTTAGCATAGGTGCTGGTCTTAACGTTGCAGATGGATCCTCATCAAAGGTGCAGATTGAAGAACTGTACGCGAGCTATACAAAAAAATGGCTCCATATTATTGCGGGAGTAAAGCATAATGACGTACCATATGATGGGCTTTCTGTTATTAACGGAAACATATTGTGGACGGGTAATGCACGGTCAATTCCGGGTGTTCAGATAAAAACTTCAACGCCTATTAAAATAAACGATTGGTTTTCCTTTACATCATCATTAGCGCATTACGAACTAAATGATGATCGCTTTGTAGATGGGGCTAAAATCCATCATAAATCTTTACATGTAGGTTTTAGGTTATCTTCAAAAAGCAATATTTCTGTAGGGTTAGAGCACTATGTACAATGGGGAGGTGTATCACCAGAATTTGGACAACAAGCGCAGTCTTTCAGGGATTATATTAAACTGGCTTTAGGTCAGAGTGGTGGAAATTCGCGTAATGATCAAATTAATTCTTTAGGAAATCATCTAGGATCTTACCAGCTTAAATATCTTTTAAAAACGAATAAACTAAACTATACTTGGTATTACCAAACACTTTTTGAAGATCGTTCTGGCAGAGAACTAAATAATTTTCCAGATGGTGTGTGGGGTATAGTTTTAAAACCTAATGAGTCTAGTTACATTAATTCTATTCTATTTGAGTATGTGCAAACCGTATCTCAAAGTGGTAATCCACGAGAAGTAGAAGGGGAAAACCAACAAAGTGGTGCCGACAATTATTTTGGCAATAGCATCTACAGGTCAGGATGGACGTATCAGAATGCTGTCATTGGACTTCCATTTATTCTTAGGAATGCTACAAATACCTTTACAACAAATAATAGAACATACGCCCTGCACGCTGGTGCTGCGGGTAGCTATAATCGTTTTGACTATAGTCTTAAATCATCACTGGTTAAAAACTTAGGTACGTACGAACAGCGGTATGAGCCATCAGAAAAAGCAATGTATCTATTCGGCTCTTTGTCCTATAATTCAAATTATGGTATTTTCAAAGTGCTTTCTGGACTAGATATGAGTAATATAAAAACGAGCACGGTAGGTGCTGCGGTAGGATATGAATACCGGTTCAAATAAAATTTATGAGTACTCTTATTCAAATAGCAATTCTGCCACATAAACAAGAAGATCTTGACTACATACTCGAGTTAGCGCTCGATAAAGGAAAGTTAAGAAAAAATGATATTGTAGACTGGCGCATAAGAAAAAGATCTATTGACGCTCGCAGAACCCCTGTTAAACTCAACTTACAAATAGAATTCTTTCATACACAAGAGGATAAAAAATCACTTGCTCAATTCTCTCCACAAGATGTTACTAATCAAAAGGAAGTAGCCATTATTGGTTCTGGTCCCGCTGGTCTTTTTGCAGCGTTAAGGGCTGTAGAGGCAGGTTTAAAACCTATTGTTTTTGAGCGTGGTAAAGATGTAAGGGAGCGCCGTAGGGATCTTGCTGCCATCAATAAAGATCATATTGTAAACCCAGAATCCAATTACTGTTTTGGCGAAGGCGGAGCTGGTACCTACAGTGATGGTAAATTATACACACGTAGTAAAAAAAGAGGGAATGTTCTAAAAGCATTAGAATGGTTCGTTCATTTTGGTGCAGAGCCAGATATTCTTGTCGAGGCACACCCGCACATAGGGACTAATAAATTGCCTAAAATAATCACAGCAATGAGAGAGGCGATTGTCGAGGCAGGAGGTGAAGTTCATTTTAATAGCAAATTAACTGATATTACTATTTCCGACGGAAATATTACAGGCATTACAATCAATGATACTATAAAACACAATTTTGATAATGTGATACTCGCTACGGGTCATAGTGCTCGAGATATATTTTATCTATTGCATAAACGAGGCGTCAAGATAGAAGCAAAGCCTTTTGCAATAGGAGTGAGAGTAGAGCACCAACAGGAGTTAATAGATTATATACAATATCACGGGGATAGTGATAATCCTTATTTGCCGCCAGCTTCTTATGCTTTAGTTGAGCAAGTAGATGGGATGGGCGTGTATTCTTTTTGTATGTGTCCAGGTGGTATTATAGCGCCTTGTGCTACAGAACAGGAAGAAGTAGTTACTAACGGCTGGAGTCCAAGTAAGCGTAATAATCCCTACGCTAACTCAGGGATTGTAGTAAGTGTTGAACCCAAAGATTTACCTAATTATACAAAAGATGATCCGTTTGTATGTTTAGATTTCCAGAAGAAAGTAGAGCGTGATTGCTGGGAAGCTGCAGGTAAAACACAGAAAGTACCCGCACAAAGAATGCAAGATTTTATACACGGAAAAGTGTCTGAAAGTTTTCCGAAAACCTCCTATCAGCCAGGTATCGTGGCTGTAGATTTAAATGATGTGTTGCCGCTCCTTATATCAAAGCGTTTAAAAAAGGCCTTTGTCGCTTTTGGTAAAAAGATGAAAGGCTATTCTTCAAATGAGGCAGTAATACACGCACCAGAAAGTAGAACATCTTCTCCTGTGGCTATCCCTAGGGATGCTGTAACTTTAGAACACGTTGAAGTACAGGGCTTATACCCTTGCGGGGAAGGTGCAGGCTATGCTGGCGGTATCATATCTGCGGCGATTGATGGTATTAACTGCGTCGATGCTATCGCTTTAAAGACCTCCGTACGTGAGGCAGATTGAGAATAGAAATGGCTGTAGGATATTTAACGTTTTCTTCACTATTTATCAATAGCGTTTGATACCATAGCTTCTCAAACTGCGTTATCTTTGCACGTGAATTCTTCAAATGGTTAAAGAAAGTATTATTACATTTTTATGGAGTATCTCTCCCTTTGGTGAAGCAAAGGTTGGGATACCTTATGGTCTTGCGCAACCGGAGCTAAATAAGTACTACGTTTTTGTTTTATGCTTTGTTGCAAATATTTTGGTCTTCCCTCTTATGGTGTTCTTTTTAGAAAGAGTTAATAAGTACTTATTGCGATGGAGGTTTTACAGAAAAATCGCGATTAAATTAGCTTTAAGAGCCAAGTATGGTTCTAAAGAAAAAATTAAAAAATATGGTTATTTCGGACTCATATTTTTCGTAGGTCTTCCCATACCTGGAACAGGAGTCTATGTGGGAACTATTGCAACTTATATACTAGGATTAGATAGACAGAAGGCGTTCTGGGCTAATGTAGTAGGGATTTTCTTTTCTTGTGTAATTGTCTGGACAGGTACAATTTTAGGCAAAGATTTATTTCATCTAATTTTTAATTAGCGTCTCGCTTTTTTAGAATAGCTTTCAATCGATCTTTACGCAGCTCTTTTTCGCTTTTTACTCGATTCTTTTTTTGAGCCATCAGCCTGGAGTGCTTTGCTTTATTCTTCGTGTTCTTTTCCTTTCCTTTTTTGCCCATTATTGCATCGAACTATAATGAAAATAAAATGCAACTATATAGCTAATGATAGAGATGATGAACCCAAAGATTAGTAACGTATATGTAATGTTTAGTAATCTAAACTTCTTGTTTAAAACGCCTCCTAGAAAATATAAATCTGTGGTGAGCATTTTGTAAATATCGTGTGCATCTTTCTGCATGTATTCAACCGCCCACTGATAATCCTCAAGTTCCATTTTATAAAAATTTCCGAAGAAAGCAAGGTTCGTATTATTGTCTTTGAGCGTTTCTTTATTAAAAGTACCAGCACTTAATTTAGGCATCGTAGTGTAAATAGAAAGGATCATCACAGTTAGAATGCAGACAATAAAAATCGATGTAGGTATAAACAGAAAATTGTCGAAATCTCTTCTGAAAACTAAAGCACTCCCCGTCAATACCGCCGAAATCATAATAGCACAAATGGCAAGGACCATATTTGCCTTTTTATCTGCAATGCCACTCAACTCTATATGATTACGATGCGCCACTATGAGGAAGGTGTCTATTGACCTTTCTGAGTATTTAGCCGCATTAATTGGCTTAGTTTTCATGAATGTAATAGCTTAGTGAATAGAAAGCGATTAAAGATACGACTGTTTTTGTAATTAATTTCTGGTAAATATAAAATAAGTGTGCCAGCTCTTCTCTCTAAAAGAGGGAGAGGTGGCTTATAAATTTTTGTAGAAATATCTTACATCGGAGAGGGTACGTTGTGATTTTGAAATTTTATGTTGCTTGCATATTTATATAAGATTTTTGAAAATCTTTGAGGGACTACTGCTGTGCATTATTTTTTATCAGAAATCTGATCCATCGCTCTTTCTGCAATGGCAGTTATCGTTAATGATGGATTCACCCCAGGATTCGCAGATATCATAGCGCCATCTATGATAAACATATTTTCGTAACCGAAAATTTTGTTGTTTTTATCAATCACTCCCGTGGTGCTATCTGCTCCCATCACTGCGCCTCCTAAGATATGAGCAGTTGAGGGAATACCAGCTAAGGTCTCTAATGCAAAAGAAGTACTCACTCCTTTTATGGCCTTACTGTACTCTTTTACTAATTTTATAGATTCTGGGATGAATGGGGTGGGAGCTTTTCCGGTGCTAACCGTCGAGGTCATCTGTCCGAAAATATTTCTTTTAAATTTTAAGGTGCTGTCAAGCGTTTGCATAAAAAGAAGCACCACGGTGTTTTTTGCCCAACCATTCACAAAATATATTTTAAAATAATCAACTGGGTTTTTTAAGAGTTTAAGAAACGTTTTTAATAATCGAGAAAAAACATTGGAACCAGTTACATAAGGTAAATGTGCTAGCTTCCACGCATCAGAACCTTCTCCATACCTACAAATTTCGAGATGGCTATTTTCATCAGTGTCAAGAATGCTACCAATGGCAATACCTTTTGAAAGGTTTTTATCTTTCTCTAGTCCAGAAACACTTATTAAGGTCTCATTATTACTACGGATATCTTCACCAAGCTTATTTGATAGATTAGGTAATGACTTTAATTTAAGTTTGAGTAATAATTTTACGGTGCCTAAAACACCACCAGAAAAAATGACCCCCTTCGCTTTAATTTTTTGATGCTTGCCAAATATTCTTGTACTCCTTTTCATTGAAACTTCATAGCCTTTGTCGCCATCAGCGTTATCTATGGGTACTACATCATATACTTCATGTTCAGCTAGAATCTCTGCGCCATTTTTTTGAGCGAGATACAGGTAGTTTTTATCTAGCGTGTTTTTTGCATTATACCTGCAACCCGTCATACAGGCTCCACAAAAGGTACAGCCAGAACGATCCGGTCCTTCTCCATTAAAATAGGGGTCTTTGACCGCTTTTCCGGATTCGTCAAAAAAGACAGCAACCCTAGTGGCTTCAAATTTCTCCTTAATTTCTAAATTTTCTGCTACCTTTTTAAGGCCTAAATCTCCATCAAATAACTTTGGATTTTTCACAGCTCCCAGCATCCGTAATGCTTCGTCGTAATAAGGCTTCAATTCAGTTTCCCAATCATTTAAATCTTTCCAACTTCCAGAATTAAAGAAGGTAGTTTTAGGTGTTGGTAATGTGTTAGCATATACTAAAGAACCACCGCCAACTCCAGTTCCAGAGATGATAGCAATGTGTCTAAAAATGGTGAGTTTCATAATCCCGAAAAATCGTAGATAGGGCATCCATAACCATTTTTTAAAATTCCAATTGGTTTTAGGAAAGTCATTAGCCTTGTACCATTTACCTTTTTCAACTACTAAAACTTTATACCCTTTTTCAGATAACCGTAAAGCACTTACAGATCCTCCAAAACCACTGCCAACTATAATGTAATCGTATTCCATTATTTTTTTCTAAAACTTTTGCGGGAATTTAATCTTTAAATTTTAAATTTAATTCTTCAACAATCTCCTGAATCTTCTTGTTGTTAGCACTTTTGTTGAGCTCAATAGCAGGAGCTTGCCGTAACTCACAATCTTTAATGGCACAACGTTCACAAGTCACACCCACATCTTTTGTCACAAGCTTAGGGTCTTTTAAAAACTTTAGCTTGCGTTCCAGTTGTTTGTTGATCAATAAGCCTATACTGATGCTGCGATATTGATCTTTCTTAAATGGATCTTTTGTGGCAGATGACAGTACTAGATATTTCATCTCACGAGATGGATAATTAGAAATCTGAATATCAAATGCATTCTCTTTTTTATGAGTGCTAATGTCTTTTAAAACTTGTAAGGATGCCCATCTGCGACAATAATGTTCGTTTGCCTCATTGGCACGCGGTGCATGGTGATGTGATAAATGCAGCTCTTTGTTGAGCTCAAAGTGATTAGATGCTGCAGTATGTGTAAATCGTAAAAAGAATAAATTTTGAAGGTTAAACTCTTTTGGTAAAATATTTGTCAACCGTTGATAGAAGGATTCTGGCGAAGCATTAAATCGAGTAATGATATTTAAAAACTGTTCTTGGTCAAAAGTGTCTTTTTTAAATAGGTCGTTTAAAAGCGTTGTGATTTTTACTTTAGGAATTAGTAGGGCACCAGCAAAATAAGAGGCGTAAAAGTTATTGAGCACTTGGTCAAATGTTTCAAACTTTATCCAGGGAAATGTATAGAGGCGAAGCTTAATGTTTAAGAAATTATAGGCTATTTCTTTAGCATAAATGAATGCGCGCTGCGCTTCATCTATTTCGTTCGCCAACAATAGGGTATTCGTTTTTGGCACGAAGACAGAACGTAAATTACCAAGCGCCTCGTGTTTATTTAACTCATTTCCCTTAATAATGTAGTTATATTCTTCTACTAATATTTCTTCTAAATCTTTAGATGAAACGGTTTCAGTTAAATCAATTTGATACGATTTTGCAAACTTTAAAACGCTTTGCTCCAGGTCATCAAAATAATTATTATTTGCTTCTTGAAACGAGCGAACAGAAGCAAGAAAAAAACTTTCTCTACTGAAATTATAATGTTGTGCAATTTCTATGATGGTGCTAATAAAAGCGTTCACTTTTATTGGAGCATTTGCAACGATATCGATGAGCTTGCTTTCTTTAATCCCGAAGAGCTCTAAAGGGATTTCCTTTAAAATCTTTGACCGTAATAAATCACCTATGGGTGCTAAGTTCTTATCTAGCTTTAAAGAAACCATTTGATCATAAGGAACGTCTAGTTTTTCTGAAAGAATAACAATCTTATCTGGTTTGGGGTATTTTTTTCCGTTTTCAATTTCGTTTAAATATGACTTTGATAAACCAGAAAGCTTAGAGAGTCCAAATAAGGATAAACTCTTGTCAGTGCGTATCTGCTTTAGTTTCAGTCCAAATATGAGTTTGATATCTTCTTCTTCCATAGTAACAAATATACCCTTTTTTGCGAATAGTTAGTTTTAGCGAAAAACAATATTTAGCGAACGTTCGCTTTTTTTATTCAAATGTTTGCAGTACTATTGTCGTGTAGAAATTAAATAAGAACACATGGCATTTTTAGTAAATCAACATACATTAAGTTTTAGTGATAATGTAACTCACTACTACAATGAAGTACTGACAGATGAAGCTTTAGACTTTCTGACCGAACTTCATGAAAAATTTAATCAAACCAGATTAAATCTATTGGGTAGGCGAGTACAACAGCAACGCCTTTTTGATGCAGGTAAAAAACCTGCATTCCCATTGGCCACTCGTGCGATTAGAGAACAGGATTGGACTGCAGGGAAAATACCAAAAGATCTTCAAGACAGACGTGTAGAAATTACAGGTCCGACAGATCGGAAAATGATGATTAATGCGCTCAACTCTGGCGCCACCACATTTATGGCAGATCTTGAAGACAGTACTGCTCCCACTTGGCAGAATGTGATGGAAGGGCAAATCAATCTTCGTGATGCAGTGAATAGAGAGATATCATTCCATCATCCTAGTAAAAATAAAACGTACACGTTGAATGATGAAACAGCGACTTTACTGGTACGTCCTCGGGGGTGGCATTTAAACGAGCGGCATATACTAGTTAACAGTGAAGAAACAGCTGCATCCTTTGTAGATTTTGGATTGTATTTCTTTAACAATGTGAAACAACTGATAGAAAATGGTACAGGACCTTATTTCTATCTTCCTAAAATTGAGCACTATCTGGAGGCAAGACTTTGGAACGACGTATTTGTATTTGCACAAGAATACTTGGGCGTGCCGGTAGGAACTATAAAATGTACCGTACTTGTAGAGACGATAACTGCAAGTCATCAATTAGATGAGATTATCTTCGAGTTAAAAGACCACATTGTAGGCTTGAATTGTGGGCGTTGGGATTACATCTTCTCGTACATTAAAAAATTTAGAAATCATCCAGACTTTTTAGTACCAGATCGCGATCAGGTAACGATGACGAGTCCTTTTATGGATGCATATTCTAAGCTTGTGATACAGCGTTGCCACAAAAGGGGCATTCTCGCCATAGGGGGTATGGCGGCGCAAATTCCAATTAAAAATAACGAAAGCGCCAATGCAGCAGCTTTAGAAAAAGTACGTAAGGACAAGGAGCGCGAAGTTAAAAATGGTCACGATGGCACTTGGGTGGCGCACCCTGCCCTAGTAGCGGTAGCAATGAATGAGTTTAACAAACACATGCCAACTCCCAACCAACTGCACATTAGCCGTGATGATTTAACGATTACAGAGGCAGATTTGGTGGAGCTACCTATAGGGACGGTTTCAGAAGAAGGAATTCGTAAGAATATCAACGTGGGAGTTTTATATACAGAGGCGTGGCTGCGAGGTCATGGAGCGGTGGCGCTTTACAATTTAATGGAAGATGCCGCAACTGCAGAGATTTCTAGAACACAACTTTGGCACTGGATAAAAGTGAATGTAACACTTGAAGATGGAAGGGAATTTAATAAGGAGTTGTATGAAAAGTTATTTGATGAAGAACTAGAAAAGATCATTATTGAATTTGGAGGGAAAAGTATGAAAGACACCAAATTAAATTTAGCCAGCGAGCTTTTTAATAATTTGGTGTTGTCAGAAAATTTTGAAGAGTTTTTAACCCTTCCTGCATATCAATTCATTTAATATAACTGCTTCGGAAATTTTAAAACTTGAGTAGAAGTATATTTTTTTGATGCATATCAAATTTTAATATTTCCACAGAAAAATAAAACAAATAGAATTTCCGAAGAGAAAATTTAAAAAAAATAAATCTTAATTAAATCTAATTTTAAACTGTAGTATTATGACAAATTATAATTCGGCTTTAGACGTTGTACGTAAATTAAAGGCTAAACACGGCAATACCTGGGCAACCATTAGCCCAGAGAATACGGCCCGTATGGTCTTGCAAAACCGTTTTAAAACGGGATTGGACATCGCTAAATATACCGCAGGCATTATGCGCAAAGACATGGCAGATTATGATGAAAACCCTGCTAATTATACACAATCATTGGGTTGCTGGCACGGGTTTATTGCACAGCAAAAAATGATTGCTGTTAAAAAGCACCATGGTACGACAGACAAGAAATACCTATACTTATCTGGATGGATGGTAGCGGCTTTGCGTTCAGAATTTGGACCTTTGCCAGATCAATCAATGCACGAAAAAACAGTGGTGCCTAAATTGATTGAAGAGATTTATACTTTTTTACGACAAGCAGATGCGGTAGAAATGAATGACCTTTTTCGTCGCCTGGATGCAGGTGAAGATGTACAAGCAGAAATTGATACGTATGAAACTCATATCGTTCCTATCATTGCAGATATAGATGCAGGTTTTGGTAATGAAGAGGCAACTTATTTATTGGCAAAAAAAATGATTGAAGCTGGTGCTTGTGCACTGCAGATTGAGAATCAAGTTTCAGACGCTAAGCAATGTGGTCATCAAGATGGAAAAGTTACGGTGCCACACGAAGATTTTATAGCAAAATTAAATGCACTTAGATATGCGTTTTTAGAGCTTGGCGTTGAAGAAGGAGTTATTGTAGCAAGAACAGATTCTGAAGGCGCTGGTTTAACTCAAAAATTACCAGTAAGTCAAGAGCCTGGAGATATAGCTTCTCAATATTTAGCTTTTGTGGAAGCAGAAGAAATCGCTATAGATGATGCCAAAGAAGATGATGTATTGCTTAAAAGAGAAGGTAAATTAGTACGTCCGGTACGGTTAGCAAACGGTTTGTATAAGTTTAGAGAAGGAACGAATATAGATAGAGTCGTGTTAGATTGTATCACGAGTTTACAGAATGGAGCAGACTTATTATGGATTGAAACGCCTACACCTAATGTGCAACAGATTGCACATATGGTAAATAGAGTTAGAGCGGTGGAGCCAAGTGCAAAACTAGTCTACAACAATTCTCCATCCTTTAATTGGACTTTAAATTTCAGAAATCAAGCATATCAAGAGATGTTGGTTTCAGGAAAGGATGTGTCTATTTATAATGAAAACAGTTTGATGGACGAAGCCTATGATGGTTCTGAACTTTGTAAACTAGCAGACCATAAAATTAAGACCTTCCAGATGGATAGTGCGATGGAAGCGGGTATTTTTCACCACTTAATTACATTACCTACGTATCATACGACAGCGCTTCATATGAATGATTTAACCGAAGGTTATTTTGGTGAAGAGGGTATGTTGGCATACGTGAAAGGAGTACAGCGTAAAGAAATACGCAAAGATGTTGCTTGTGTAAAACATCAAAGAATGGCAGGATCAGACCTTGGTGATGACCACAAAACTTTCTATGCAGGAGATAAGGCGATGAAGGCAGGTGGTGAGAATAATACAAGTAATCAGTTTGAGGTTAATAAGAAGGTAGTAAAACCAGAACCGATACTTAATTAATTTTTGGCATTATAGAGATTAGAAAGGCGACCTTTGATAGTGTCGCCTTTTTAGATTTTAGTTCTGAAACAGATTAAGAAAAGGTATTTTTGAGTCTACGGAAATTTTAAAGAAATATACATGAAGCGAAGAAAATTACTAATGATTCCTGGTCCTATAGAGTTTGAGCCAGAAGTATTGCAAGCAATGGCAGTACCTACCGCAAGTCATATCGCGCCAAATTTTATTGAAGTCTTTGGAAATAGCCTTGAGCTTATGAAGAAAGTATGGTTGGCGCCTAGCGGACAGCCTTTTGTTGTTGCCGGAAGTGGAACGCTAGCGATGGACATGGCCGCTGCAAATCTAGTGGAGAAAGGAGATGATGCTTTAGTGATTTCTACGGGTTATTTTGGTCAACGTTTTAAAGACATATTAGAATGTTACGGCGCACATACGACGCTATTAAAAGCGCCTATAGGAGAGGTGGTTTCTCTTGAGGCCATAGAAGCAGCACTTCAGCAAAAACAATTTAAGGTAGTAGCTTTTACACATGTGGATACCTCGACAGGTGTACTCGTGCATCCAGAGCCAATTGCTAGACTTGCAAAAAAATACAATGCATTAAGTATCTTAGACGGTGTTTGCTCGGTAGCCGGAGAAGAGATAAAGCAAGAAGCATGGGAGATTGATGTCGTGCTCACTGGATCTCAAAAAGCGATTGGCGTACCGCCTGGATTAGCATTGTTAGTGGCCTCACAGAAGGCGATGGCTGTTTGGCAAAACAGAAAATCACCGGTAGGCAATTACTATGCAGACTGGAGCAATTGGCTCCCTGTGATGAAAGCATATGAAGAAAGACGTCCGTCTTATTTTGGCACACCTCCTGTAAATTTAATTTTGGCATTAGAGATTAGCTTAAAGATGATATGTGAAGAGGGAATGGCGCAGCGGGTTCAAAGACATCAAACATTAGCAAAAGCTTTTAGAGCGGCCATCGTATCGTTAGGCTTAGCAATGTTGCCACAATCTGATACTATTTCTGCACATACATTATCAGCAATATATTTTCCTGAGGGTATTGATGGAGCGGCTATGCGCGCAAAAATGGTGGAGAGCGATGTGATTATCGCTGGAGGCTTATTAGCCGAAATAAAAGCTACCTATTTTAGAATTGGTCATATGGGCTCTGTTTCGTCAAATGATTTATTAGCAGTGCTAGGAGCATTAGAGCGAGCATTATCAGCACTTGGGCATCCCGTTGAACTTGGTAGTAGTTTACAAACTTTTCAAGAATCACTGATACAAGACGCTTAATCTTTATTCTACTATTAATGCACAAATGAAATAGTGTTATGGATTTGAATCGGCTTATTTTTCAAATATTACTTCTGAAATAATTTAGATGAATTAATGTAACATCTGTTACCAAATACGAAACCTAATTTTTATATTGTTGTATAAAATTTAGCATGTTCAAAAAACCAAAATTATACAGCATCTTATTCTTAAAATGCCCACAATGCCGCCAAGGTAAATTTTTAGAAGCAAGTCCTTATAAACTTTCAAATGCAAATAAGGTAAAAGAATCTTGCCCTAAATGTGGTTTAAAATATTCTATGGAACCCGCTTTTTATACCGGTGCAATGTACGTTTCTTACGGTGTAGGTATCGCCGTTGCTGTGGCAACCTATCTGCTGACTCTTATATTTGGTTATGATTTTGGGCCTACAGGTATATTGTTAAGTATTATTGGGGCGCTATTAATTACTATGCCGTATATTGGTGCTGTATCTAAGGCAATATGGGCACACTTCTTTTTTAAATACAATCCAGAAATTGCAAAAAAAGTAAACAATGATCCAAGAACTTAAACAACACTATGGCTCTCTATTTGAGCCTGATCTTTTGGAAGAAATTAACGGTGTTGCTACTTTTATGGAAGTGCCAGAAGGGCACGATTTAATGAAGCCTGGACAATATATTAAGTCAATGCCCTTATTACTTTCTGGAAGTATTAAAATTTTGCGTCCGGATGTGAATGGAGACGAATTACTTCTGTATCATTTGGAAAGAGGCGATACGTGTGCAATGACGATGACCTGTTGTATGGGAAATACTAAAAGTGAAATTCACGCAGTCACAGAAACAGCATCTAAACTATTGATGATTCCTGTGAGTAAAATGGAAGAATGGTCTAGTAAGTATAAAACGTGGCGCAACTTTGTATTTGCGAGCTACCATAACCTTATGATGGATTTGCTAGAGAGTGTAGATAATATTGCCTTCAATAATCTAGATGAGCGATTGGAAAATTATCTCAATGATAAAATTCAAATATTAAATAGTAAATACATCTATAAAACACATAAAGAAATTGCTGCAGATCTTCATACGAGCCGTGTAGTGATCTCACGTCTCCTTAAAAAAATGGAAAACAATAAGACAATTGTATTACACCGCAGTTTTATTGAAGTCCTGTAACAGCGGTTACAGACCTTCGCAGTTTAGCCTTGTATATTTGGGCTGTAAATTATTTTACAAATGGAAATAGTTGAAGTTTTCGGATACATTGGTGCCCTGTTAATTGGACTTGTTCTTGGTTTGATAGGCGGTGGTGGCTCTATTCTTACCGT
>Ga0307492_10000593_pt1 | contig 15287 bp, 13 predicted proteins | sample SI3LmetaG_FD_202365 | JGI IMG/M metagenome (GOLD analysis project Ga0307492, IMG submission 202365) | Sea-ice brine microbial communities from Beaufort Sea near Barrow, Alaska, United States - SI3L | ecosystem: Environmental > Aquatic > Marine > Coastal | place: USA: Alaska | collected 2017-05-06 | reverse complement strand
TTACGTCGCTGGGCTTTCAGCTGCTCGATATACGCTCTCCTTTTGTGATCACCATGTTGTGGCTGGTAGGCGGTGTCACGGCCTTGTGTGGCGCCTTGAGCTATGCGGAATTAGCCGCGAGACTGCCACGGTCGGGCGGTGAGTATAATTTCCTGACGCGTACCTATCACCCTCTGGCGGGTTTTATTTCAGGTTGGATCTCAGTCACCATTGGTTTTGCGGCACCCACCGCACTGGCGGCAATGACTTTTGCGGCCTATCTGTCTGCCACGGTTGAGGGGTTGTCACAAACAGCCTTTGCTGTCGGCCTGGTATTATCGCTGACCGTGATGCACAGCGTGTCACGTGCCGCCAGTGGCGGTATGCAGCGACTCATGACGGGGGTAAAAGTCGCTCTTATCGTCTTGTTCTGCGCCCTCATCGGTTTATTTGCCGGTGACCCCCAATCGATTTCTCTGCTGCCTCAAACGGGTGACGGTGCGCTCGTTTTCAGTGGTGCCTTTGCGGTCTCGCTTATCTATGTCAATTACGCCTACACGGGTTGGAATGCCGCCACCTACATTGCCGGCGAGCTCCATGAGCCCCAGCGAAACCTTCCCCGAGTATTGATTGGCGGCACCCTGATTGTCATGGTGTTATATCTGCTGCTGAATTATTTTTTCCTTGTAGGTGCACCCATGGAGGCCATGGTAGGCAAGATTGAAATTGGTTTCATCGTCGCTGAACATGCGTTTGGTGCCGAGCAAGCCAGTATCATGGGGTTTGTATTGTCATTGATGTTGATTTCCACCGTCAGTGCCATGACTCTGGCGGGGCCTAGGGTCTTGCAGGTTATTGGTGAGGACTTTCATGCCTTTCGTTTCTTAGCTGGGGTGCGTAATGGTGTGCCCTTCAAAGCCATTTGGTTCCAGTCACTGCTGTCGATTGTGTTTATCCTGTCGGGCAGTTTCGAGTCCATTTTGGTTTTTTCCGGTTTTGTCCTAGGTATCAACACCCTGTTTGCGGTGCTTGGTGTGTTCGTGTTGCGCTATCGAAAAATAGGTGAGGAAAGTCGCTATCGCACCTTTGGCTATCCCCTGACGCCGCTGATCTACTTGTCGATCACGCTCTGGACGCTGATTTATATTTTGGTCAATCGACCCATGGAGGGGCTGGTAGGTCTGGGCTTGCTCGCGGCAGGGACCTGCGTCTACTTTATTTCACGGAGGGCAAGCGTTGCACCCAAAGCTGGCAGCACTGATTGAAAGACTCGACCTAGAGCGGATTGAGGATAATATTTTTCGTGGGTACCACCCGCCGAAAGAGACGGGTCGACTCTACGGTGGCCAGATCATGGCCCAGGCATTGATGGCGGCGGGTAGAACCGTGCCGCAGGATCGTCCGCCTCATTCCCTGCATGGATACTTTCTGCGCCCTGGCGACCCATCCGTGCCCGTCTTGTTTGAAGTAGAGCGCATTCGTGATGGTCGATCCTTCAGTACCCGACGTATTGTCGTCATCCAGCATGGCAAGGCCATATTCAGTATGGATGTGTCTTTCCAGCAGGTAGAAACAGGGCTCGCCCATCAGATCAGCATGCCGGATGTTGCTCGTCCCGATGATGCGGTTGTGGCGCGGACCAATCAGGATGTTCACTTCCTGACATTTTTAATGGAGTACAAGGCTAAGCTGGCGCGACAACCATTGCCGCCGGCTCAGCATCACTGGTTTTGCGCTAATGGTGATATCCCCTCCAGTGATCCTCTGCTGCATGCGGCCTTGTTAACGTTTCAGTCAGACGGTGCCTTGCTATCTACTTCAAGACTGCCTCACGCTGACAAGTTTGAGCGCCAAGACATGCAGTCTGCGAGCCTCGATCATGCGATGTGGTTTCATGCGCCGGCAGTGCGGGTTGATCAGTGGATTCTGTACGCTCTCGATGCGCCACGGGCTGCAGCCGCTCGAGGCTATAACCGCGGCATGATGTTCACGGAGTCTGGGCTGCTTGTCGCCTCGACAATGCAGGAATCCTTGATGCGGTTACGCAAGAATCCTTAGCATACATGCGCTACACTGGGCGCTTGATAATGGGGATAGAGGTTGATTCATGGGTCGCTTGCGAACCGCGTACTTGCGGGAAATGGGTATTGATGTCTGGGTATTGCGAGAGAATGTCGCTGCCGATGGCGGAGCCCTGTCGCGACTCAGCACTCAAGCCCCAGTGGCAGTCAAGGCTGTAGCCGCCGCGGCAGAAATGCCGCGTCCGAGCGCGCCAGCGCCTTTGCCAACAGCTTCACCAGCGCCTTTGTCAGCCCCTTTGTCAGCAGCAACCACAGCGCCGCAGAGGGTGCCTACTTCAGGCCCAGCGTCACCGTCAAAATTTGCACAGGCCATACCCGCCGTTGCCGTCAAGAAAGCCATTCCAGCTGAGGCAGCAACAAAAACTCAGGCTGTTGCTGACCCAGAGTTTCTTATGTGTCTGCTTGATTTTACCCGCGATGAGCGCGAGCTCAGCTGCTTGTTTCTTCTGCCTTATAGCGCAACGGGGTTACCGCCAGAGATTAATCGATTTGCGAGCGATGTGGCTATTGCTTGCCTCGGTGGGCCTTGTGAGCCTCGGCGCACTGACCTACGCTGGCCCATGGTGAAGTCATCGCATATTGCTCAGTCGGCAGATGATGCCAAGCAGGTAGTGATCAGCAAGGTCAAAGCCTGTGGTCGCGATGTGTTGGTGTTTGGATCAGAGGCACTGACTTATTGTGGCCTTGAGCCAAGTGTTGAGTCAGGCGCAGCAGTAGGTATCGCCGCCCATGGCAAACGTCTGTGGCCGCTGGGCGAGTTTGACCATTACAGCCCTGTCGCTAAGGCTAAGGTGGCGCTGTGGCGTACATTGTCTGCTATCAGGACGCGTGACGAGTGACGCGGGTAGCTGACGATGTCGGTTAAGGCGCAGGGCTATCGACTCTTGCCCATGCTGGCTGACCAGTTGGATAGGGTGAAGCATAACGAGCGGCGTGCCTATTCCCACCCCTGGACCGAAGGCATTTTTAAGGACTGCATCAACTCGGGTTATGAGTGTTGGCTGATAGAGGTGGCCGATGCGGTCATCGGACACGGGGTTTTATCGACGGGGGCTGGTGAGTCTCACCTACTGAATATCTGCATTAACCCTGAGTATCAAGGGCTTGGCTATGGTGCCCTGCTGCTGAATCATATGGTTTCCCGGGCCGAGTTTCATGAGTGCCTGTGTGTCTTTTTGGAAGTTAGGGCGTCAAACTTGGCCGCGTACAAGCTGTATGAGAAGTCCGGATTTACGGAGATCGGGGTGCGTAAAGGCTACTATCCGGGCCATATCGATGCTGAGGATGCGCTGGTGTTGACCAAAGAATTATTGCAGACGCCACCGGGCGACGCGCCACCCGACTGACGATTCGAAGCCGGCCAGCATCGGTGTCATAGTTCGCGCTGTTCTGGTCTATTGGAACAGGACATTAGTTAGTGGCTTAACCAGCCGAACTTTTGGGACTCAGCGGCCTATCGGCTTTAAACGCTCATACTTCGCTCATTCTGTCTCCTTTCCGAGCCAAACTGAGCCTCGAAAGTTTAAATAATGCTGGCTTTGGGTGTTGTAAGTACCCAGAAACGTTTTTTATTAAACCTTCCTGTTTGTTTTTTGATTCATTCACGGCGTTTTCCACCGTAAAAAACAATGTTAGTAAACTTTTTCGATTTGTGTTGGTTTGCCGTACGTAAATGATACCGCGTTTTTCGCCGTAAATATGGACGACGATAAACTGCTAAGCGATTTTAGCAGGTTTAACGGCCAAAAAAATAAGAGAAACATTAAGAAAGGTAAGTGCGCTTGGTTGATAGCTGCCGTAAAAACAACGATATTCAAACAATTTGTCAATTTATATGTTTACCGTTCTTGGTCAGCGGTAAACATATATTTATACTATATGGCGCCTAGAGTAGGCATTTAAGTTGGCTTTTGTAGGTTTCCGGTATACAAATATATTGACTAGCATGTCGTCATCGTAAACATAAAGGTTGACAATGAGTATAGAGAAGATAGTTGCTAAGCAATATCGAGATAAAGTTAACCAAGCTGTTAAACAGTTTGGTGACTTCTCTATACATCCACAAGAAGGATGGCTAAGAACCGTGAGAACGGCGCTTGGTATGTCAGGTACTCAATTGGCAAAGCGGCTTGGTGTTACCAAGGCCAGAGTGTCAAAGGCAGAACATGACGAACCCTCAGGTAGTGTAACATTGAAGACAATGCAAAGTATGGCCGAGGCCATGGATTGTAAGTTTGTGTATGCGGTCGTGCCAAATGAAAATGTAGAGGCAATCATCCAGCAGCGTGCAAAGAAGAAAGCACGATTACAGGTAAAAGCAGCTTCTACTCATATGGCGCTTGAAGCACAGTCATTGAACAAAGAACAACTTGAATTTGAAATTGAACGAATTGTAGCGCAAATCATTGATAAGATGCCGTCAAATTTTTGGAATGATGAATGAGTGATGATCATTCCAAATGTGGGGATTACCCAGAAGGCGCGACGCCTCTAGATCCGGATGAGCTTGCAGGCCTTCGTTTTAAGCATGTTTCGACAAAAGGTGAGCTTGACCAACTTGAGCAAGCGGGTATCACAGACGGTATCAAGTGGTTGGCCAAGCAGAAAACGCCAGATGTATTATCGGAAGCTTTTGTTTGTGAACTACACAGAAAGTTATTTGGTGGCGTTTGGCTTTGGGCGGGTACGTTCCGCCTAACTGAAAAGAATATTGGTGTTGACCCGATTCAGGTGGCCATCCAGCTAAGACAATTACTGGATGATGCAAAATATTGGATCGAACATGGAACCTATGAGCCCAAAGAATTGGCCGCAAGGTTTCATCATAAATTGGTTTATATTCATCCGTTTCCTAATGGTAATGGTCGTTATGCCCGAATAATGGCTGATGCAATATTAACTAAACTATTAAATGAGCCTGGCATTGATTGGGCGGGTAATTACAGGCTGGAAGCTATGAATGAACGCCGCAATCAGTATATTGCTTCGCTTCGAGCCGCCGATGGGCATGAGTTCAGTCCATTACTGACGTTTGTCGGCGCTTGATAGATCGCTGGAGCTTGATAAATATCTATCAACCTCCAGATCACAAGCCACCTTCTGGCAAGATTTAGACGGTGTGTTATTAACAGGTGTAAATTTAGGTGTATAAAAAGGTTTTTTGGGTATGAGTGATAGCAATTTTATCAATGAAATCAACAAGAGGCGCACGTTTGCGATCATCTCCCACCCGAATTCAAACCGATAAGGCACCCTGAGTCACCTTAAGACACCAACGTCCCCATTTGTCATGCTGAGTCACGCAAAATAAGTATAAATTTAAGTGCAAATTTTGCGATTCAATGAGTACTTAAATTTATTTGTACTTGTTCATTGGAATCAATGACTTGGAGTGCAAAGTATGGCAATCACTGAATCATGGTTAAAAGCAAACCACGGTAAGGCTCGAATAAAGTCACTCGTGAAATCAGATCGTGATGGTGTGTGTTCGTGTCTCTCCCAAAGGAAAAACTACCTATAGCCTTCGATACTATTACAACGGAAAACAAACCATCGTTGATATTGGATCGTACCCGCTACTATCATTGAAGGAGGCACGAGCGGAAAATCAACGGCTTCGAAAAAAGCTCGAACAAGGTCATGATCCTAAAGTCGTTCGCCAGCTTGAAATGCAGACGATTGTTGCAGCCAAGTCTTTAGAAGGCTTGTTTGATCTTTGGTATGAAAACTACTGCGTCAAAAACAAGAAAGGCCATTTTGAAATCAAGCGAAGCTTCAATATTCATGTTTTCCCCAATATTGGTAAGCTGCCAGCAGAAAAGATCACTCTGCATGCTTGGCTCGATATCCTTGAGAAGCTGGCAGAGACTACTCCAGCCATTTCTGAGCGTATTCTGGTCAATGCAAAGCAGATGCTGAAATTTGCGGTTAAGCGCAAGCTTATCCCTTTAAACCCTTTGTCTGACATTTACGCCAAGGAAGATTTGCAGATTAAAAAGCGGTCTGTAAATCGACACTTGTCTGATGAAGAAATTAGAATGGTGTGGCTTGCGATTGACGGTTCACGTATCACACCTAAAAACAAAGTTTTCGTAAACTGTGCCTTATCTATGGGTGCAGAAATGGTGAGTTACGCCAGTCAGAGAAGGCGCAGTTTGATTTTGATAACAAGGTTTGGACGATCCCACCTGAAAACCATCAGTTGGGAAAGAGCACTGGCAAGCCATTACTTAGACCAATTACGCGAACTATTGAAGGGTATTTAAAAGAAGCCTTCGAACTGAGTGCTGGGAGTAAGTACGTTTTTACCAATGATGGTTCAGATGAGGTTATGGGCATTCGTGCACCACTAGCCATTCCTTATAATATTATGCAGTATCTCAGGCGCAAAGAGTCCTTTGAAATTGAGCGTTTCAGCATGCGCGATTTACGTCGCACTTGCCGCTCAAATTTATCGTCCCTTACAGAATTTCACGTCGCTGAAATCATGTTGGGGCAAACGGTAAATTGCATGGGTGCTGGATTGACGCGACGCAGGAGCTGGACGACATACAAGACCAAATTAATTCTATGCTGGCATCAAGCCTCGAAGAAGACGCAGAAGAATATGCAATTCATGATTATGAGGGCTTTGGCAGTTACAGCTTGAGAGAGTATGAAGGGATAGACAGCGCGCAGGAGGTTGCTTGTTTTATCGAAGAGCATGGAGAGCTAGGCGCGGAGTTACTAGGTTACTACAGCGATATTGAAGACGCTAGAAAAGCCATAGAGGAAAGTTATTGTGGGTGTCATACCAGTGTGGCGGATTATGCCCAAGAGCTAGCCGAGGATACAGGCAATATTCCAAGCCGCTTAGAAATGTATATCGACTATGAACGCATGGGGCGTGATATGGAGCTAGGCGGCGATATCTTTACAATTGAAACAGGCTATCAGGAAGTGCATATATTTTGGAGCCATTAAATAGGTGAAGCCCCTGTTAAGGCGGGGGCTTCAATCTACCGCGCTTTTAGGGTTCAGCGGCCTATTGGCCTTAGTTGCTTATGCTTCGCTTATATTGTCTCTTGTCGAGCCAAACTGAGCCCCAAAAGCAGCACTTGTGCCTAGTGTGTTACAAGGGTTAAAGCAATGTTGATACAAGTATCGCTCTTTTTGTTTAAAAAATAGTATATTTAAGTATTTAAAATACCTAAATAATGAATAATATAAACCTTTTGGTTGATATAGTTTAAAAAAAAGATATATTGGAATTATGAATACCGAAAGAGAGTCAAAATTAAACACCCTGCTTAGCACTCAGCCTTCGTGCATAGTCCTCTCTTCGGCATGGTTGACAGAACAGGGTTACAGCCTTGATTTACAAAAGCAGTACAAGAAAAGCCAGTGGTTTGATTCTATCGGCACGGGTGCCCTGATACGCCACGGCGATCAAGTGGACTATTTAGGAGGCATCTATGCGTTGCAGTCCCAGCTAGGCCTCTTTGTGCATCCAGCGGCTAAAACCGCGCTGTCATTGCAGGGGAAAGCCCACTATTTGGAGCTTTCTGCTAAGAAAGCTCAGCTCTTTGGTGGTAAGGATGAGAGCTTGCCGCTTTGGTTTAAAAAGCGGGATTGGGGTTTAAGTGTAGAGAGTAAGTCAACGAGCTTTTTGCCGCCTGAGCTTGGCTTGGTTGAGATCGACCATAAAAGTTTTAAAGTAAAGATATCCAGCCCTGCGCGAGCAGTGATGGAGTGCTTATATTTAGCGCCAAAGTCTCAGCCGCTTATGGAAGTGTTTGAGCTTATGGAAGGCTTGAATAATTTGCGGCCAGCGACAGTACAAAAACTATTGGAAGAGTGCACTTCTGTGAAGGTGAAGCGCCTGTTTTTGTATTTGGCAGATAAAGCAGAGCATGAATGGCTCAGCTATATCAATTTGGATAAGGTTGATTTGGGGTCAGGTAAACGTGCCATAGTGAGCGATGGCGTTTATGTCTCGAAATACCAGATAACGGTTCCCAAGGCTCTCGATTCAATCAATGGCGAGGCAGCGGCATGAATAACGCCTACACCAAACAGGTGAAGCTGCTTTTGGATGTGTTGCCAGAGGTCGCCAAAGAGACATGTTTTGCCATGCATGGCGGCACGGCAATCAATCTCTTTGTGCGTGATATGCCAAGGCTATCGGTTGATATCGATTTAACCTACGTTGAAATAGCCGAGCGCAATGAAACACTGGAGGGCATTAACGTAGCCCTTATGCGTATTAAAGAACGTATCGAAGGCTTGCGCCCATCGATACGTATTGAGCATAAGGAGAATATCTGCAAGCTCCAGCTTGATGAGCGTGGTGTGATGATCAAAATTGAAGTAAATATGGTGGGGCGTGGCTTGATAGGTGAGGCTACGAAAGCCCAGCTCTGCGAAGCTGCACAAGAACAGTTTGACGCTTTTTGTGCCATACCTATTGTGCCGTTGGGACAGCTATATGGCGGTAAGCTTTGTGCGGCGATGGATAGGCAACACCCAAGAGATTTATTTGATGTAAAACTCTTGCTTGAAAACGAAGGTTTTACCGATGACATCAAGCGCGGATTTATCTTTGGGTTGGTTGGCAGTAATCGCCCGACCCATGAAATGCTCAACCCTAATTTACTTGATCAACGAATGGCGTTTGAAAACCAGTTTCAAGGTATGAGCGCAATAGAATTTAGTTACGATGAATATGAAGCCACAAGGCTTCAACTAATCGAAACGATACAGTCCAGTTTAAATGAAAGCGATAAAGCGTTTTTGCTAAGTCTTACTGGTTTGGAGCCAGACTGGTCGATTTATGATTTTCAGTATTTTCCATCGGTGAAATGGAAACTCTTGAATTTAGAGAAGTTTAAAACGGAAAACCCAGAAACTTACCAGCAGCAATTGAGCGAGCTGGGCAAGGTTTTGGCGCAATAATGTATAGCGTGGCGCTTATTCTGTAGAATAGTGCGCTTTTCAGTCCCCCAAGTGGGTAACTTTATAAACAAGTACAAATTTAAGTACAAATTAGGATTTTGAAGGTATGGGTGATAGCAATTTTATCAATGAAATCAACAAGAGGCGCACATTTGCTATCATCTCGCACCCCGACGCTGGTAAGACCACGATCACTGAAAAGCTGCTGTTGTTCGGCAAGGCGATTCAGCTCGCCGGCACGGTAAAATCCAAAAAGTCTGATCGTTATGCGACCTCCGACTGGATGGAACTGGAAAAACAGCGTGGCATCTCGATTACCACCTCGGTCATGCAGTTTCCGTATCGAGACAAAATCGTCAATCTGCTCGATACGCCAGGGCACGAAGACTTCTCGGAAGATACTTATCGCACGCTGACGGCCGTTGATTCGGTGCTAATGGTGATTGATGGCGCCAAGGGTGTCGAGGCGCGCACGATCAAATTGATGGACGTTTGCCGCCTGCGTGACACGCCGATCCTGACATTTATTAATAAGATGGATCGCGAGGTGCGCGACCCTATCGATTTGTTGGATGAAGTTGAAGATATCCTCAATATTAAATGTGCGCCCATCACCTGGCCTATCGGTATGGGGCAGAACTTCAAGGGTGTTTATCATCTCAAGAATGATGAAATAGTATTGTTCAAATCCGGTAAGGGTGAAAGCTTTGCCGAGACCGAAACCATTGCTGGCCTGAATTCTGATGCGGCCATCGAAGCCCTCGGTAGCCTGCACGCGGATGTGCTGGCAGAGATCGAATTAGTCAAAGGTGCGAGTCACCCGTTTGACCTAGATGAATATCTGGCAGGGCGCCTGACACCAGTTTATTTTGGTACAGCGCTGCGTAATTTCGGCGTAATGGAAATGCTGGATGGTTTTATTGACTTCGCGCCGTCACCCCTTGAGCGGGAAGCCAATCATCGCGTGGTGGATGCCCATGAGCCGAAGTTCTCTGGCTTTGTTTTCAAGATCCAAGCGAACATGGACCCTAGACATCGTGACCGGATTGCCTTCTTGCGGGTGTGTTCAGGTAAATATGAGCAAGGTATGAAGATGCGTAATGCCCGTCTTGGCAAAGATATCAGGGTCAGCGATGCGGTGACTTTTTTGGCCGGCGAGCGCTCCCAGGCAGAAGTCGCTTGGTCAGGCGATATCATCGGTCTGCACAATCACGGCACGATCCAGATTGGCGATACCTTTACCGAAGGAGAAGACTTCAAGTTTTTAGGTATACCCCACTTCGCCCCAGAGATGTTCCGTCGCGTACAGCTTCGTGACCCGCTGAAAAGCAAGCAGTTGCGCCAAGGCTTGACCCAGCTATCGGAAGAGGGCGCTACCCAGGTTTTTATGCCGCTCGCAAATAATGACCTGGTTCTCGGTGCCATCGGCATACTGCAGTTTGATGTGGTGGCGTTTCGGTTGAAGGATGAATACAAGGTGGATTGCAGCTATGTGCCCGTCGCCGTCAATACAGCGCGCTGGGTCGAGTGCGATGATGCGAAGATGCTAGCGGACTTCAAGCGCAAGGCTGAAGCGCATCTGGCGATTGATGGCAGTGGCCATTTGACCTATCTGGCACCGACCCGAGTTAACCTGAGTTTGACAGAGGAGCGTTGGCCCGATATTCGCTTCCGCGCGACCCGGGAGATATTTTGAGTTATGCGGCCAACGTCGCTAGCCTTCGCTCATATCCTCGTAGGGATTTGGCACGACCATGCTAATGGGTTGCGCCAGGCCGGGAATGTTGATGGCCTGATCACTGAGCGTTAGCTGTGCGCCCTCGATCACACCCACGCCGAAGTTGTAGATCAGCGCGTTCTGGCCGGCTGTGGTCGCCGCATCATATTGGGCGATGGATGTTTCCACCGCCGCATTGCGTTCATCGCGTGCCAGCAAGCGCGATTTGCCATGTTTGGTTTCCAGCATTTTGCGTGTCACCGACGGCGACAGAATGGTCGCCGTGGCATTGTTGCCGCCAAAGCCCTTTGAATTGATCAACGTGGCGTCCATCTGCGCGGGATCGAATTGGCGATGATCAAGCAAGATATCGAGGTGACTGTGGTGAACGTCATCAGCAAGTTGCTCGACAGTTTTGATGCCCGGAATAATGCCATGCTCCCAGGCGCCCAGGGACGCCGCTATCTGGTCTCCCGCGGCGGTTGCCAACGAGTGGCCTACATAGGACTTGATGGCGGCAACAGGCCATTTTTCGAGGCCAAACGTTTTCGCCATTTCATTAAATATATGGGATTCCGTGACACGGTTTTGAGGCGTGCCGGTACCATGGGCCTGAATGTAAGTACGACGTTGCATAGCCTGCTCGCCGAGTATGGAGCGGACCACGCCCAGCGCCTTTCCTACGGTGATGTAGTTGCCAATACCGGGGCCGGGAATCGATTTCTTGAAACCGTCAGCATTGATAAAGACATCAGCCACCGAGCCGTAAATATGTGCGCCCATCTCCAGCGCTAGTTCATCATCAAACAGCACAATGAATTGCGAGCCTTCTGCCAGCGTAAATCCACAGTTATCACCAAAGGGTCGACAAGCACGGTTATGATCAGTGTTGCCGCTACCGTCCAGCTTGCGTAGCGCCTCGTCTTCAGCCAAAGCGCCCATGGTGCGATAGCCTTCGATAACCTCGGGTGTCAGGGGGGCTTCGCTGGCGCCAACAATCACGGCTCTGGATTTGCCAGAGCGGATGTCCTGAATGCCTTGTCGCAAGTTATACAAAAACGTCGCGCAGGCACCGACATTGGCGCCGGTCGTTCCTACGCTGCCGAGAATATAGGCATTCACAAAATCGGCGGTCATTTCAGCCAGGCTCAAGGCGCAATTTTTTGAGCTGACACGCTTGCCCATCAAGGATGCCTGGAGCATGCCGCCAGCACCGTTAAAGTCGAGTTGGCCCATGGCGCTGCTGGCATAGACTGAAATTTGGTCAGCAGGTACTTTCTGCCGAATCAGGTCCCAGTCAAATCCCAAAGAGTTGATCGCGTCCGAGGCGGCGTAAACCGTTAGCTGCAGGCCACGAGGATGGTTGCGGGATTGGTAGAGCTTTTCAGGTTCAAAGCCAGTGGGTAGTTGGCCGCCGGAATTGACCTTGGAGATGCGCGAATCAGGAAACAGAATGTCGAGGTTCTCGCCGGTGGTGACCATGACATTGACCGCATCCACCGATTTAACCTCCCAGTGTGGCGGCAGCGTATCGGGCAGTTGATTGCGTTTGAGTATAAAGGTTAGGGGTTCTGCCGCAGCCGCTCCTAGTCGAGCGCTCTTGTGCAAAAGAATATTGGCTGGGTCGAAGAGATTATTCTCAATCTTGCGTACCAAGGTGTGAGAGCGAATGAGCTGCTTACGCGCTTCATCCATCTGCCCGTCGAGGGTCATCAATGCGGCGAGAGATTGCCAGGTCTCATCGGCCGGTTGCGCGCCCAGCTGATCGATGACCATGCGCCTGTAGCCATGGTGTCCGGAGCTTCGGCCCGCGGGATTGATTCCACCAAAGCCAACGATTACTGGGAGGCGGGACAAGTGTTTAGCTCCTGAATGAGGGATAACAACAACGATATAAAACTGTGAGCATTGTACGGTGTGAAGGCCGGTAAAATCTACCGGTCTGAGAGTCGGGTTTACACCATCTCGATCGCGACTGCTGTGGCTTCGCCGCCACCAATGCACAGGGCTGCTACCCCACGTTTGAGGCCACGCTGGCGTAAGGCGTGCATGAGAGTGACGATCAGGCGTGAGCCGGTCGAGCCAATGGGGTGTCCTTGTGCGCAGGCACCACCATGGATGTTGACGGTAGCGGGGTCGAGCCCTAAATCCCTGATCGCCGCCATAGTCACCATTGCGAAGGCCTCATTGATTTCAAACAGGTCTACCTCATTGGCCTTCCAGCCGATACGCTCGAGTAGTTTCTCAATCGCCCCAATCGGCGCAATAGTAAATTCGGAGGGGTCGCGAGAGTTGGTGCTGTGACCGACGATCTTGGCCATGGGCGTCAACTGATGCGCTGCCACAGCTTCTCCGCTCGCGAGTACCAAGGCTGACGCACCGTCAGAGATAGAACTAGAGTTAGCGGCGGTTACGGTACCATTGGCGCTGAATGCAGGGCGCAGCGTTGGTATTTTGTCGACATTGGCTTTGCCCGGCTGCTCATCATCGCTAATGGTAAACTCCCCGGCTCGGGTCTTAACCACCACGGGTGCGGTTTCTGCGGTCAGGTGACCCTGTTCGATAGCCTCTTTAGCGCGTGTCAGGGACTGGATAGCAAAGTTGTCCATATCCTCGCGACTCATCTGGTAACGATCTGCCATGTCTTGTGCGAACGAGCCCATCAGTCGGCCGGTGCGGGCGTCCTCAAGGCCATCGGTAAACATGCAGTCCTGAATTTCGCCATGTCCCATACGAAAGCCGCCGCGTGCCTTGGCGAGCAGGTAGGGTGCGTTGGTCATGCTCTCCATGCCCCCAGCAATCATCACGTCGTTGGTGCCTGCCTTAATCAAATCATGCGCGAGCATGGTGGCTTTCATACCCGAGCCGCAAAGCTTGTTGATTGTTGTGGCGCCAGTCTCCACGGGAATGCCCGCGTTCATGGCGGCCTGCCGGGCGGGTCCTTGCTTGAGGCCGCCAGGTAGCACGCAGCCCATAATGACCTCGTCAATGGCCTCGCTTTTGATGCCTGCCCGGGTCATGGCCGCAGCGATCGCGGTCGATCCTAGATCGACAGCTGTCAGGCTGGACAAGCTGCCCTGAAAAGCCCCCATAGGTGTACGTGCACCGGCGGCGATATAAACGTCTGTCATAAGTTAGCTCTTTTTGTTTGCTCTTTAAGATGAGTTTCTATTCGTTGTATTCATCACCTGACCCCTTGCGGCCAGCGGGTCAAATGGGGCACCAATCAGGCGAATTGCTGCGTTAGCATGCGCCATTGGCGTCGTTGCGAGTTCAGGGCTGTTTCAAGTTCCATCAGCTGGTGGTGTAGCTCTGTTTCATCCCAGCGACGCTTTAGGGTCTGGGTCTTGAGTTCCAGCCATCGTTGGCGACAGTGAGACCATTCATTCAGGGACCTCACCAATTGTTCGTATTCAGTGTCGAGTAAACGTAGCCATTGTTCCTTATTCTTCGGACGAGACTGCATCACCTTGGCGGTGGCTTTTTGCAGCTGCATACGGGCGAGGCTTTGCTCGATCTTCTCAGGTGCCACGCGCTTTAGTTTGCTGGTCAGTTTGCACCAAGACAAGGTATGAATGAGCCACTTAGTGGGGTCGAAGTGATACCAGCGTACACCGTTGCGATAATCCCATTGGAAGGTGTGGTGGTAGTTATGGAAGCCCTCGCCGTAGGTGATGAGTGCGATGAAGGGATTGTCACGGGACGAATTCTGATCAGAGTACGGTTGTGTGCCCCAGGCGTGGGCCAGAGAATTAATGAAAAAAGTGGTGTGATGGCTGGCCACCAAACGCAGGAAACCGAGCAGCAGTAGGCCGCCGATAGGGTCGCCAAATAGCATGCCAATGAACAGTGGCATCACGATGTTGAGGCTCAATGCCAGGGCCGCATAGTAGCGATGTTGCCATGTCACGACCGGGTCAGCATCGAGATCACGAATATTGCTGTAATCCTTCACCGTCGCCGGATAGTCCCTCAGCATCCAGCCGATATGGGAGTACCATAAACCCCGCTTCGATGAATACGGGTCAAGGTCACGATCATCGGTGTTGCGATGGTGGGTGCGGTGATCAGCGCACCATTCGCGAATGGTATTCTGCACGGCCAGAGCGCCGCCGAGGGCAAAGATGACGCGCACCAAGGGATGCGCCTCAAAGGACTTGTGCGACCACAAACGATGGTAGCCCGCGGTAATAGACAGGCCATTCCAGCCCAGCAGCAGCACGAAAGCGAGCCACAGGCCAGGGTGATAGCCATGGGTGATGCCGTACCAGGGAACCCCAATGGCGGCCACAAGGCTGGTACCAATGAAGATTGAAAGTACGTCGAAGCGTCTAGGCGCCGAGTTTGGTATTTGCTGTTTCATAAGTTGAATCCTATTTTAGGCATACTCGGAAATCAACGGTTCAAATTAAAACGCTTATGATATGCTCCGGCGTAGTGTTTGGGCGGCTGTTAGCTCCCCGGCGCGTGCCGAGTCTGGCAGACCTATCCAAGTGTACGCAGACCCTCAGCTGATGGTCTGTTAATGTTAGTGACATAATAGTTACACAATAGTTACATAATAGTTACATTTTGAC
>Ga0307492_10000592_pt1 | contig 15294 bp, 15 predicted proteins | sample SI3LmetaG_FD_202365 | JGI IMG/M metagenome (GOLD analysis project Ga0307492, IMG submission 202365) | Sea-ice brine microbial communities from Beaufort Sea near Barrow, Alaska, United States - SI3L | ecosystem: Environmental > Aquatic > Marine > Coastal | place: USA: Alaska | collected 2017-05-06 | reverse complement strand
GGAGACCCGGTTATATCGGCTGGCATGAGTAAAATGTCAAAATCTAAAAACAATGGTATTAATCCACAAGAAGTGATTGAAAAATACGGTGCTGATACCGTACGTTTATTCATTATGTTTACTTCGCCACCGGAGCAAACTTTAGAGTGGTCTGACAGTGGCGTAGAAGGCGCGCACCGCTTTTTAAAACGTGTTTGGAAGTTAACTTATGAGTTTAGCACTAATGAGCAACAAATTGTTGCTCTTAAAGATTTAACACTCAACAACCAACAAAAATATTTACGTCGAGAGTTACATAAAACCATCATCAAAGTAACGGATGATATTGGTCGTCGTAATACCTTTAATACGGCTATTGCTGCCATTATGGAATTAATGAACCATCTGGCAAAAGCACCAATAAATAGTACTGAAGATAAAGCAGTAATGAATGAAGCCTTACAAGCTGTTATTTTAATGCTAACGCCTATTGCTCCACATGTGGCCCATCGCTTATGGTCGTTAGTTGGAGATACAGCTAATGGCTCAACGGTTGAAGAGGCTTCTTGGCCTGTAGCCGACGAAAGTGCATTAATTGAAGATGAAAAGCTAATTATTGTTCAAGTTAATGGCAAAGTTAGAACTAAAATAACGATTGCCGCAGATGCGGATCAAGCAGGCATTGAGAAATTAGCGTTTGAGCAAGAACAAGTGAATAAATTCACTGAAGGTAAAACCGTACGTAAAATAATTTACGTAGCGGGTAAATTATTGAACATCGTTGCTAACTAGTTTAATTTTTATCATTTTGTTGGCTAGTATGTGGTTACCAAAAAACTGGTTAACTGAAAATCAATGCTAGCTAACAAAATGCTAATAAATAAAAAATAATTTAAACATAACTTAAAAATAACCAAAAAGGTCACCCGTTAACGTGATTAAAATTACACTAACACAAAAAATTGCTATTAAGTTACAGCACTTTTTGAGCTTATGTCTTATTATCTCCTTGCTAAGTTCATGTGGTTTTAGGTTACGAGGAGATTATCTATTAGCAACCGAATTACAAACCTTGTATGTCAGCTCAGTTGATACCCATGGCGAGCTGGCACGCATAGTAAAAAGACACTTGAGTTTAAACAAAGTTACCGTTATGAAAAAATTCTCAACTCAATACCCTGAATTACATTTGCTCAATGATAATTTATCACGTCGTACTTTATCCGTTTTTCCAAATGGACAAGTAGCTGAATATGAATTAATTTATTCCATCAATTATCAATTACGTTTGCCTAATCAAGACCCTAAAAACTTCAATTTTGAACTCTATCGCGATTATGAAGATGACCCTAATATTGCTTTAGCAAAAAGTCGGGAATTAACCTTATTTTTAAGTGAAATGCGACAACAAGCTGCTGATAAGATATTAAGAGAAATGGCCAGTATAAAAATTGAAAAATAATCAAATAAATTAGAAATAGAAATAGAAATAGAATGCGAATTTATCATAACCAACTTAATACTACTCTAAATCAAGGATTTAAACCCGTATGGTTGGTTTTTGGTGATGAGCCTTGGCAAAAAAATGATAGTTTACAAAACATTAAATTTCATGCTGAAAAACAAGGTTTTAGTGAGTTAATACGTTTTAGTGTTGATGATAAATTTGATTGGCAATTATTGCTTGCTGAATATCAATCATTAAGCTTATTTGCTAGTCAACGCATTATCGAAGTGGAACTTGTCACTGGTAAAGTCGGTGATAGTGGCGCTAAGGCGATCCTCTATTTGATCGAAAATTTTCATCCAGATGTACAATTAATTTTTCATGGACCTAAATTAGATTCCCCAACAACCAATAGAAAGTGGTTTAAAAGCCTATCGGAGCAAGGCTGTTACCTTCCGCTGTATGATATTGAGACTAAAGCTTTGGGCCCGTGGTTACTACGTCAAGCAAAAATACTCAAGGTAAACTTATCTTCTGATGTCAGTCCTTTATTAATTGAACTTTTTGAAGGTAACCTTCTAGCACTAGAGCAAGAATTGCAAAAACTGTCGATACTATTTGGTAACCAATTGATTAATCTTGAAGATGCTGAACAACTGGTAATCAATCAAGCGAAGTTTAATCCTTTTCAATTAATTGATTGTTTATTAGTAGGCAACTTAAACAAATGCATCATCATCTTAGATCAACTTCAGCAAGAAGGTACTGCGGTAAGTAAACTCATTTGGTTTATCCATAAAGAAATAAAACAGCTGTATGATATGTTAGAGCAGAAAGAGCAAGGCATTAGTATAAATGAAATATTTAAAAGTTATCGCATATGGGATAAACGAAAACCGTTATATCAACATGCCATTAATCATATAACGCTCGCTAACTGCAGACGTTCTATGGCTCGAATAGCTCAACTGGATTTAATTAGTAAGTCGAGTAGCGATTTTAATCCCTATATTTTACTTAGCGATGTCTGCTTGAGCCTATATCATGGTGAACAAATGGTAAAATACCCTCTCGACTATGAATATGCCTAAAAGCCTTGCTATTTTAGGAGGGACTTTCGATCCCATTCATAATGGTCACATCCTATCGGCAAAACATGTTGCAAAATGGCTAGGCGTTAACCAAGTCAATTTAATGCCGGCTCATCTTCCACCTCACAAAAACACCGTAACGGCGTCGCCATCTCAACGAGCAAGTATGGTTAAATTAGTTTGTGAAAGCGAATCGCTGTTGGTCTGCGATCAACGCGAGTTAAAGCGGACAAGTCTTTCTTATACCTTTGACACCTTAAAAGAAATTAAACAAGAACAACCTCAAACAAGGTTATTTTTTATCATAGGTATGGACTCATTGCTCTCTTTTACAAAGTGGTATCACTGGCAAGAAATTTTGACGTTATGCCATTTAGTGGTTAATTGTCGCCAAAATTACCCTTTAGAAAATTTATCAAATGACACTCAATTATTATTAAAACGGCACCAATTAGATAAAAATATTCGCCCTCAATTAATCAATAAACAAGCAGGTTATATTTTTTTTGCTCCAGAAATGGTTGTTGATGTCTCTTCAACATTAATCAGAAATAACATTAAAGAACAGCAGAGCTGTGATAACTTAATGCCTACAAGCGTATTAAATTACATCAAAGAGCACAAACTTTATCGCTAATTTATCTTGTTCCATTTAAGCTGTAATCTGCATTTCAAAGTAGCCTGCCTATTTAATTAATGATATTATGTAACATCTGTCAAAAAATTTAGGAATACCCCCTTGCAAAGCAAAGCATTAAAGAAATTTGTTATTGAAAAAATAGAAGACATAAAAGGTAGAGATATCATTACATTGGATATCATAGGAAAAGCTAATTTTGCTGATTATATGATCGTCTGTTCAGGAAACTCTAACCGTCACGTAAAATCTATAGCGCAATCAGTAGGAGCCGAGTGTCGTGCTGAAGGTATTTTACCCTTAGGTATTGAAGGTAATGATGTTGGCGAATGGGCATTAGTGGATCTTGGTGATATCATTGTTCATGTGATGACTGATCAACAACGTGATAAATACCAACTTGAAGAGCTCTGGTCTTAAACCCATTATACCTGCCAAAAGACAAGTTAAATGCGCATAACTCTTTACGCTGTTGGCACTAAAATGCCGGGTTGGGTCACTCAAGGATTTCAAGAATATGGCCGCCGTTTCCCTCGAGATATGTCATTTCACCTGGTAGAAATATCGCCTGGTAAACGGGGTAAAAATGCGGATATAACCCGTATTCTAGAAAAAGAAGGTGAACAACTACTTGCCGCTATTCCCAAAGGAAACCGCATTGTTACTTTAGAGGTTGGAGGCAAACCTTGGGACACACCTGAACTTGCCACACAACTTGAACGCTGGCAATTTGACGCTAGAGACGTGGCATTATTAATTGGTGGCCCTGAAGGTTTAGCGCCTGCTTGTATTAAAGCATCAGAACAAAAATGGTCATTATCGCCACTAACCTTACCACATCCTATGGTTAGGGTACTTGTTGCCGAAAGCTTATATCGAGCTTGGAGTATTAATAACAACCACCCTTACCATAGAGAATAACTATGGCATCCTCTAGACGCGTCATCTTAAGAAATAAAACCGCTGAAGCAAACTTATTTGCCCGCCGGACCTTTATTACATTAGCGGGTGTACTTACTATGGTGTTAATTTTATTTAGTAATATTTATAACCTCCAAGTCAGCTCCTTTGAAAAATACCAAACTCAGTCGAATAGTAATCGAATCAAATTGTTACCTGTTGCGCCAAACAGAGGCTTAATTTACGATAGAAACGGTATTTTACTTGCTGATAATAAAGCTATATACAGCTTAGAAATCATCCCCGAAGATGTAACAGATATTAAAAACACTATTGCCGATGTCAGTTTACTACTTGGCATTAGTATTGAACGTCAAAAAAAGTTTTTTGACGATATTCATGGTCATCGTCGTTTTAAACCCGTTGAATTACAATCGAGATTAAGTGATCAACAAGTAGCCTTATTTTCCGTTAATCAACACAAATATCCGGGGGTATACATAGATGCTAGACTAAAAAGATATTATCCTTTTGCAGAATTAACCACTCATAATATTGGTTATGTAGCCCGTATTAACCAAAAAGATCTAAAAAAATTAAAGCGTGATAATAAATCAGAAAATTACGCAGCTACTCGCGAAATTGGCAAGTTAGGTATTGAAAGATATTATCAGGATATTCTGCATGGCAGTATTGGTCACCAAGCAGTAGAAATAAATACTCGAGGCCGTGTTATTCGAACATTAGATTTTACTCCTCCTATACCAGGTAAAGATTTAACACTCACTTTAGACATTGAATTACAAATGGTTGCTAAACGGGCCTTGTCAGGCAAACGAGGCGCAATAGTTGCTCTTGATCCACGCGATGGTGGGATTCTAGCAATGTATTCTAACCCTAGTTTCGATGGTAATTTATTTGTTCATGGTATCAGTAGTAAAAACTATAATAAATTATTACAATCTAAAGACTTACCACTAATAAACCGCTCTGTTCAAGGCTATCCTCCAGCATCCACCATTAAACCTTTTTTTGCTCTACTCGGTCTAGAAGAACAAGTGATCACTGCCAATAGTAAAATTTGGGATCCGGGCTGGTACCAACTTGAAGGCATTGAAAATAAATCTCGAGACTGGAAACCATGGGGGCATGGTTGGGTTAACCTGACCAAAGCAATTGAAGAGTCATGTAATGTCTATTTTTATGGGCTAGCGTTTAAACTTGGCATTACTAAAATGAGTGGTATATTAGAAAAATTTGGTTTCGGTGATTACACCGGTATTGATATTCTCGAAGAGGGCCGGACTATATTACCTAGCATCGCTTGGAAAAGAGACCGCTATAATAAGCCATGGTATACAGGAGAAACACTTTCTGTAGGTATTGGTCAAAGTTTTCTCACAGCTACCCCTCTCCAGTTGGCTCAGGCAACATCTATTTTAGTCAACAAGGGCAAAATTAAAACCCCACATTTACTAAAAGCCCAATCACAAAGTCAATTGATTACAGTAGATACTGCCACTAAATTTGAAAGGCAAGTTACTTCAGTAGACATTCCCATTGATGAAAAAAAACCCATCATTTTAAAACAAGAAAAACATTGGGATATCGTGCTTGATGCTATGCATAACACCGCACAAAGATTTGGTGCGACTGCCTATACACCTTTTCACGGCACTAAGTACGATGCTGCAGGTAAAACAGGCTCAGCACAAGTTGCTAGTATTAAACAAGATGAAAAATATGATGCAAAAACAACCACAGAGAACAAGCGAGATAATGCGATGTTTCTTTCTTTTGCTCCCTATGAAAATCCAGAGATTGTGGTGGTCGTTGCCATAGAAAACGTTGCTAAAGGGGGTGGCGCGAGTAATGCAGCCCCTGTTGCTAGACAAATTATGAATCAATATTTTGGTGATAGAGTGATTGAAAGTATTGATGAATCTCGTCATCCCAACCACACAAAACCTTATATCCAGAAAAATAGACGATAAATCATGATTGATCATACTTTTGAGGAAAATTAATGCGCAGTTCATGGCAAAACCAACAAAAACAACGAAGTATTTGGCAAAGTCTACACATCGATTTACCCCTTTTAATAGGCCTTTTATTATTAATAACTTTAGGTTTATTTATTGTTTATAGCGCAGGTGGCCAAAAAATAGATGTTGTTATCAAACAATTTATTCATTCAGGTATAGCGTTAATGGTTATGTTGGCGATCGCTCAAATTAAACCTCATATATATCAAAGATTTGCCGTGCCTATGTTTATTTTTGGTCTATTAATGCTTATTGCCGTTTTAATGTTTGGTCATGTCGGTAAAGGGGCACAGCGATGGCTAGACTTAGGGTTTACCAAATTTCAACCATCAGAAATAATGAAGCTTATTGTACCTATAATGATCGCTTGGTTTATTAGTCAATACGATCTACCAGCAAAATTTTCAAATATCATCATTGCCTTTATATTAGTCTTAATACCCACATTATTGATAGCAAAACAACCCGATTTAGGTACTTCATTACTCATTGCCAGCTCAGGTGTTTTTGTTTTATTTCTTGCCGGTACGAGCTGGAAACTTATCACCACGTGTATCGGTTTAACTTCAGCTTTTTTACCGATTTTGTGGATGTTTTTGATGAAAGATTATCAAAAACAGCGTGTACTTACATTTTTGAATCCAGAACAAAATCCCCTTGGGTCAGGCTATCAAATCATTCAATCTAAAATAGCTATTGGCTCTGGTGGTCTACAAGGTAAAGGGTACTTGCAAGGCACTCAATCTCAACTTGAATTTTTACCTGAACGGCATACTGATTTTATTTTCGCTGTATTTAGTGAAGAGTTTGGTTTAATTGGTGTCTCTGTTTTATTATTGGTGTATTTATTCATTGTTGTTCGTGGTTTATGGATTGCAGTCAATGCCCAGCAGGCTTTTACCAAACTATTAGCGGGTAGCATAACACTTACCTTTTTTGTTTACGTATTTGTTAATATTGGAATGGTGTCAGGGCTTTTACCTGTTGTCGGTGTGCCTTTACCTTTAGTCAGTTATGGCGGTACTTCAAAAGTGACTTTACTAGCAGGTTTTGGTATTTTAATGTCCATTAGCACCCATCGACGTTTTCATGTTTAATTTTGGAGTTATTGTGCGAAAATATATAATTATTTTTTTTGCCCTCATATGTCTTATTTCATGTGCTACAGGTCGATATCAACATAAAGAAGATAGTACGCCAGCAAGACCTCCTAATGCTGCAGAGTTAAAAAATGCAATACCAAGAGAGGAAGAAAAGAGTAGAGGCGGTAATAAAAATTATAACGTTAGGGGGATTAACTATAACGTTTTATTAGACGCCAAAAATTTTCAACAAACAGGAACAGCATCTTGGTATGGTCGAAAGTTTCACGGTCATTTGACTTCAAATGGTGAAATATACGATATGTATGGTATGACTGCGGCTCATAAGAACTTGCCCTTACCTACTTATTTAAAGGTGACTAATGTCGAAAATAATAAATCGGTTATTGTTAGAGTAAATGACCGAGGGCCTTTTCATCAAAGCCGTATAATTGATTTGTCCTATAGCGCAGCTTATCAACTTGACATGTTAAAAACAGGTACGGCAAAAGTCAAAATCCAAACGATTACTGATTTTAACAGTTCTATAAAAACAACAAGCCTTTTAACAACAAAATACATTGATAAAATAGCGCAAAAAAAACAATATATTCAGGTGATTGCAACACGAAATCATGACTTAGCAAAAAGCACCGCTAATACTTTAGCAGAGCAATATCAACAAAACGTCATTTGGCCAATTAATAAGGGTATTTTTCGAGTGCAAATTGGGCCTATTGCTGACTCAAATCAATTAGCCAAAATTTTAGCCTTATTACAATCCTCCGGCTATCCCAAAGCCTATCGCCGTAAATTGTTATAATAAAAACACTAAACTCAATATTTGCTTTTAATGCCCATATCATCTAAGGGCAAAGGTGATATACTCAACGTGAAAAATGTACTATTTTTCATTTTGACAAGCGTAAATTTCTTCGCTTACTTCTCAAAGGTACCTCATGGCGATTAAACAGCCGAACACCAAAACCAAGATAATCACCCTTATGGGTGCACTAGCTTTTAGCTTATCATCATTAACCTATGCTCTATCCATTACACCTGATGCACCTAAAATAAATGCTAAAGGTTTTATTATGATTGATTACCGCACCGGTAAAGTCATTGCTGAAGGCAATGCTGATATGCAATTAGCTCCAGCGAGCTTAACTAAAATGATGACCAGCTATATCATTGGTAAAGAACTGAAAAATGGCGACTTATCCGATAACGACAAAGTGATGATCAGTGAGAATGCTTGGGCAAAAAACTTTCCTGACTCATCAAAAATGTTTATTGAAGTAGGTACTGAGGTTAGTGTATCTGACTTAAATCAAGGGATTATTGTTGCCTCTGGTAATGATGCATGTGTGGCAATGGCAGAACATATTGCTGGTAGTGAAAGTGCTTTTGCTGATTTAATGAATGCCCATGCAGAGCAACTTGGAATGAATAGCAGCTATTTTGAGAATAGTCATGGTTTACATAGTAATAATCATTTCACTAGCCCCAGAGATATTGCTACGTTAGCGGTTGCTATTATTAAAGATGTGCCTAAAGAGTATGAGATTTATAAGCAAAAATCTTTTACTTTTAACAACATAAAACAATACAACCGCAACAGTTTGTTATGGGATAAAAGTTTAAATGTTGATGGTATGAAAACAGGCCACACCTCTCAAGCAGGTTACAGCTTAGTGACGTCAGCAACAAAAGGTGATATGCGCTTAGTCACTGTTGTTATGGGTACCGAAAGCGAACGGTCTCGTAAAGTAGAAAGTAAAAAGTTACTCAACTATGGTTTTAGATTTTTTGAAACTATTACTCCTTACAAAGCTGGTGAAAAGTTTCTCAGTAACCGTGTATGGATGGGTGATAAGGAACAAGTTGACTTAGGTATTTCATTAGATACACCTATTACTATTCCTCGTGGTCAACGTAAGAATTTAAAAGCAAACTTTGAATTAGCTCGTCAATTAAAAGCACCTTTAGCAAAAGGAGAAATTGTCGGCAACTTATTTTTACAACTCAATGGTGAAGATATCGCACAATATCCGCTGGTTACATTAGAAGAAATCAATGAAGGGGGTATGTTTAGTCAATTAGTTGATTATGTTAAACTTAAATTTATTAACTAGCTAACCAACTGTTTTAAAAAATTAAATAATAACAATCCGGTCTTGAATTGATCTTTTTAGCTTATAAGTATTATTTAACATTCCCTATTAAATGATACTTGCATTTGAATAGTCAACAGCTGTCAGCATCATTTGATATCAGTCCTGAGAGTTGTTTCGGTAATAAAATATCCCTCTTGTCAAAGATGTTAAGTATTGCCAAAAACAGCTTATTATCCATGTTATAGAGAAACTAAATGAAAACCCATTTTGATGAATTACTAGACTTCCCAGCCGTATTAAACTTTAAAGTAATGGGTGTTGCTTGTGAAGAGTTACCCGGTTTGATCATTACTGAGTTGCAAAAACATACACCTGGTGATTACTCACCCCATATTAAAGCGAGCGCAAAAGGTAATTATCACTCAGTTTCTGTCGCAGTAACCGTTACGAGTAAAGATCATATAGAAACTATTTATAAAACGCTAAATGCGATTGACGAAGTTCGTTACGTATTATAACCGCTTAAATAACCAATACCCACATAGGCTACAGGGTGTAAACCAATTATTATTGAGTATAATAAACACAAGTAAAATTAATTAAGAGTTAAGATTGAAAAGTTCGTTAATTATTCGGCAGCTCGGCACTATGAACTATAAGGTCGTTTGGCAGGCGATGCAGAAATTTACTGATGATCGTAATGATGATACTGTTGACGAATTATGGCTAGTAGAACATCCTCCAGTATTTACCCAAGGACAAGCAGGTAAAGCAGAGCATTTATTAATGCCTGGTGATATTGAAGTGGTCAAAGTTGATCGCGGAGGTCAAGTGACTTATCACGGTCCTGGTCAACAAGTTATCTATTTTATGATTAACTTACGTCGTAAAAAAATTGGTGTACGGCAATTAGTCACTTTGATTGAAAATAGTATTGTTACGGCCCTCAAAGATTATAATATTAACGCTTACGTTAAATCTAATGCACCTGGAGTTTATGTTGACGAAAAAAAAGTCGCGTCATTAGGTTTGCGGGTAAGAAAAGGGTGTTCATTCCATGGGTTAGCGCTGAACGTTAATATGGATTTATCACCTTTTTTACGCATTAACCCATGTGGTTATGCCGGTCTTGAAATGGTCCAAACTGTAGATATGAATGGCCCAAAAGATATTGTAAGTGCAGGCAATGCACTAGTTAAACACTTAATACCATTATTAGAAGCGACTGATGTTAGCTTCCACACAGGATTGACAATAAATGACAACTAAATCTACCCGTGTTGCTCCAGGTACTAAAATGCGTGATGCCGATAAAATGGCTCATATTCCGATTAAAGTAGTCGAGTCAACTCGTGAAACCCTATTACGTAAACCTAAGTGGTTGCGTATAAAGCTGCCTCGCACTTCAGAGAAAATCGATAAAATAAAGGCGGCATTACGTAAACATGACTTGCACTCTGTATGTGAAGAAGCTTCATGTCCAAACTTGTCTGAATGTTTTAATAATGGCACGGCTACTTTTATGATTTTGGGTGACATATGTACTAGACGTTGTCCTTTTTGTGATGTGGGGCACGGTCGCCCTTTAGCCACTAACCCTGAAGAGCCTAAAAAGTTAGCATTAACACTTAAAGATATGGGGTTAAAGTATGTGGTAATTACTTCTGTAGACCGTGATGATTTACGAGATGGTGGTGCACATCAGTTTGCTGAATGTATTAAAGAAATCAGTATCCATGCACCACATACTAAAGTTGAAATTTTAGTACCCGACTTTAGAGGTCGCATGGATAAAGCACTTGAAATTTTAAATCAAACGCCTCCTGCAGTTTTTAACCATAACTTGGAAACAGCCCCACGTTTATATATTAAAGCGCGTCCAGGAGCCAATTATCAGTGGTCTTTAGATTTACTGAAAAAATTTGGTGAAAGTAATCCAGAAGTACCGACTAAATCAGGTTTAATGGTTGGTTTAGGTGAAACAGATGAAGAAATTTTACAAGTTATGCGCGACCTCCGTGCTCATGGCGTAACGATGTTAACTATCGGACAATACTTACAGCCGAGCAAACATCACTTGCCTGTTGAGCGTTATGTCCACCCAGATGTATTTGACATGTATCAAAAAGAAGCCATTATTATGGGTTTTGAGCACGCCGCTTGTGGCCCTTTAGTTCGCTCCTCTTACCACGCTGATAAACAAGCCGCTGGTGAAGAAGTTAAATAGTGAACGCTAAATTTTTGTCATAACTTTGGGTTATAAATTTCAACCCAAAGTTATTATTTATTTGACGGTATGTGTCGCAGAGGAACGAATAAATAAAGCAAAAATCATACCTACCAATACGGTTACAGCTGCCAAGTTAAAGGATAGTTGCGCACCCAAGCCATCAAACCATAATACCCCAGCAAGATAAGCGCCGATTGCACCACCAATTCCGTACACACATCCGACATATAATGCTTGCCCTCGGCTCTGCTGATTCACATCAAAATGATGCCCTATAAAAGCAATTGAGGCGCTATGATATAAACCAAAACTAGCGGCGTGCATTACTTGGCTAAAGATCAAAACCCAAAAGTTATCGCCAGACTGCGCTAATAATGTCCAACGAATAGCAGTGATAAATAAACTAAAGACCAATAAAGTTTTAATAGTGAATAATTTAAATAATTTACCCGCATAAATAAAAACGATAATTTCAGCAGCAACCCCTAAGCCAATCAATAAACCAATAACAATGCCTGAATAGTGTTGGTCACGTAAAAACATGGCAAAAAAGTTATAATAAGGCCCAAAGCTGATCTGCAGCATCAAGCCTGCAACAAAAAATACAATAAAAGAAAAGTCGAGTACTTTACTTTTTATTGTTGACGTTGCGGTGATCTGAGATAAATGGATTTTAGGTTGCTTTAATACTAATGTTGATAGATAAAGCGCTAACAACACAGCTAAACCTAAAACAGTAAATGCATCATGAGAATAACGTTCAATGAAATCTCCAGCTAAAACGGCCATAACAATAAAACCTATACTGCCCCACAAACGAATTCGGGCATAAATTTTAGGGCTGCGCCTGACAGAGTTTAATGTCATAACCTCTAGTTGAGGTAAAATTGCTGTCCAAAATAAACTGAATATCGCTAAAATAAAAGTGATTGGCCAATAATTAGTTAACCAAAAAAGAAAAGAAAAACAGCCGGCAGCAAGCAATGCTCCAAGGCGAATAATGGAAAGTTGCCGACCTGTTTTATCGGCTAAAACAGCCCATAGTGATGGGCCAAAAATTTTACTTGCCGTAACAATGGCAAGAATTTCACCAATTTCTGTTGATGAGAAGCCTTTACCATCAAGAAAAACCGCCACAAAAGGTACAACTAAACCAAGAATACTAAAATAAAAAAAGTAACTGGTAGAGAGCTGTGTAAACAATGACAATATTAGCCCTTAGTAGATTAGCTATGAGTAAAAACTAACTTGATAAATTATTTTTCAGTAATAATAGGTGTAATACATACTACATCAGCATTTTGTGCTCTATGACGTAAAAAATGATCCATCAAAGTTAGTGCCATCATAGCTTCAGCGATCGGTACAGCACGAATACCTACACAGGGATCATGTCGTCCTTTAGTAATAATTTCAGTCGCCTCACCTTGTAAGTTAACGGTTTTACCACTGACACCAATACTCGATGTTGGTTTTAAGGCTAAGTGAGCTACAATAGCTTGTCCTGAGGAGATGCCACCTAAAATACCACCAGAATGATTAGTTGAAAAACCTGTTGGTGTTAATTCATCTCGATGTTCAGAGCCTTTTTGATTAACAACGGCAAAACCATCACCTATTTCAACGCCCTTAACCGCATTAATACCCATCATGCCATGGGCTATCTCTGCATCTAATCGATCAAAGATAGGTTCACCTAAACCAACAGGAACATTAGTTGCAACTACCGTTATTTTGGCGCCAATAGAGTCTTTCTTACGGATAATACCGCGAAGTAATTCATCTAATTGCTCTAATTTAGTAGAGTCAGCAAAGAAAAATGGATTTTCTTCAACTTTCCGCCAATCAAGCGTAGCAAAGTCAACATTTTCAGCGGCAACATTACCAATTTGAGTCACACAGCCTTGAATTGTCATACCAAATTTTTGTTGAAGATATTTTTTTGCTACCGCACCAGCGGCAACACGCATGGCAGTTTCACGTGCGGAAGAACGGCCACCACCTCGATAATCACGTAAGCCATATTTTTGCCAATAGGTATAATCAGCATGACCCGGACGAAAATTTTGCGCTATATTGCCATAATCTTTAGAACGTTGATCGGTATTTTCAATTATCAATCCAATTGGTGTGCCTGTAGTTTTTCCTTCAAATACGCCTGACATTATTTTAACTTGATCAGGCTCTCGTCGGGCCGTGGTATATCTGTTTTTGCCGGGACGACGACGGTCTAAGTCAATTTGTAAATCGGCTTCACAAAGTTCAATTCCAGGGGGACAGCCATCAATGATGGCCCCCAACCCTAGCCCATGACTTTCACCAAAAGATGTAACTGTGAATAATTTACCAAATGTATTACCGGACATTGTAATTTTTACCTTTAATTAAACGAATGAGTAACCACTAGTTACACTAATTGTTGTTGGAAAACGGATGAAAACTCTTCTAATTGTGCCTTAGTTAACATAAACACACCATGCCCCCCATCTTCAAAATCAATCCAAATAAAAGGAACGTGCGGATACAAGGCTTCAACATGTATTTGAGAATTACCCACTTCGCATATTAATATACCATTATCATTTAGATGCTGAGCACTTTGTGCCAATATTTGTCTAACAACATCTAATCCATCGACACCGCTACCTAAGCCCATTTCAGGTTCATGGGTATATTCTAGGGGTAATGAAGCCATATCTTCTTGATCAACATAAGGAGGATTAGTCACTATTAAATCATAAGTTAAGTTTTCAACCCCACTAAAAACATCAGAGTGTATTGGAATAACTTGTTCACTAAGTCCATGGTTTTCAATATTAATCTGTGCAACATTCAATGCATCAATACTTAAGTCTACAGCATCAACGTCTGAATCTGGGAACTCAATGGCGCATGCTATGGCAATACAGCCACTGCCTGTACATAAATCGAGAATACGTGAGGGCGGAGTTAGTTCATTAATATAAGGAGTAAATCGTTTTTTAATAAGCTCCGCAATGGGCGATCGAGGTACTAATACTCTTTCATCAACAAAAAATGGTAGGTTAGCAAAGTACACTTGATTGGTAATATAAGCGGCTGGAATACCTTTATTTATGCGTTGTTCAATTAACGCTATAATTGTGTTTTTTTCTTCTTCAACTAACTGATAAGACAATACTTGCTGACTAACGTTTACCGGTAAATGTATAGCGAACATAATAAGAGCTACCGCTTCATCCCATGCATTATCACTACCGTGGCCAAAAAATAAATCGGCCTGATTAAACTGACTACTAGCAAACCTAATATAATCACCGATGGTTTGAAGTTGTTGACTGACTGAAGTTAACTGGGTGGTGCCCACATTTCTCTCCTAATAAAAACTTCTTTACTAAGCGCAGTAAACAAATGATAAACTACGCATATGAAACTAAAAGATCAACTTACCAATCAAGAAAAAATGCTCTTTAAAGAAGCTGTTGGCAAGGTCAAGCCTATGGTGCAGGACACCATACACGCAGTATATAGAAGCATCAAGCAGAAACCCAAAACTGTAAAAGAAAAAAATGCTAAACAAATCGCTGAGTTTCATTTTTCTGATGAATTTGAACCTCAACTCACTACTAAAGGCCCAATGAAATACATTCGAAATGATGTTGATAGTTTTGAAGTGAAAAATTTACGCCGTGGGCAATATGTACCTGATTTAATTCTTGATTTACATGGTTTAGATAAGCATCAGGCTAAGCAAGAAATAGCAGCTTTGTTATATGCTTGTCAGAAG
>Ga0307492_10000591_pt1 | contig 15307 bp, 10 predicted proteins | sample SI3LmetaG_FD_202365 | JGI IMG/M metagenome (GOLD analysis project Ga0307492, IMG submission 202365) | Sea-ice brine microbial communities from Beaufort Sea near Barrow, Alaska, United States - SI3L | ecosystem: Environmental > Aquatic > Marine > Coastal | place: USA: Alaska | collected 2017-05-06 | reverse complement strand
AAAACTGATCAAACCTTCTATGGGTATTGTATTTTTAACCTCTGACCGCTTACCACAAACAATTAGTCAAATTTTAGATACGCACCCTGACGTACTAATTATCAAACCTTACACTATAAAGACACTGCAAACCTCCCTTAATCATTACCTAAGCGTTCGTTCAAAAATAAAACCAGCACTCGAATATTTAGATAATGAGCAACCGACAAAAGCGCTCAAGTTCATTGATAAAACTCTTCAAGGCACATTGAGCAGACGCGAGCGCGCTGACTTTATAAAGCTCAAGGGCCGCTTATTGATAGGTGAGCAACGTTACACAGAGGCCATTATCCTTTATCACGATATACTAGGACGCTCATCTAATGTTTTATGGGCGCATTGGGGACTGGTAAAGAGTGAGTTTTTGTCTGGACAATGGCGCCATTGCCAAAACATGCTCGATAACCTTATTAATGATCAGTTAACCAAAGAAAAAGCTTATGAATGGATGGCTTGCGTTGAAATTGGCAAAGAGAACTATGGCTTAGCAGAGAAAATTCTGGACAATATAAAAGAAAATGATCTCACCATCCCAGCGACTAAACTGAAGGTGCTAGCTTATAAAATGCAAGACCGTAGTGATGAAGCAATTAGGCTGTTAGAAAAGAAACGACAAAGCAACTTTACTGTAAAGGAACGCTTTGACGAGTACACTATTGAACTCGCTCGGTATCACTTACAATTAGCCGAAAATTCTGTAATGAGTGAACGGGCCCCCAAACTGCATGCCGCAAAGTGCCTTATTGGAAACGCTAGCCGCTGTATTCTCGATAATCAAACACAACATCAAAGAGATTTTATGCTTGCTCTTGCTTGCATGTTGGAAGGCGACACACAAAAAGCTGAACGTATTATTTTAGACAAAACCGTCGCAGATGCTAAAAACGCGAAACTAGCAACAATGTTAGATGCAATTAAAGTTTGGTTTGGATTGGGTAAAGATGATATAGCGCGTGAAATTTGGAATGAAGTTGATCGCAAGTTATCAGCTAAAGATGACCGAATTGAACAAATATTAGCAGGTAGTCTTATTTTACAGACAGAAATGTCTCTTGGTTTGTCAGAAGAAAAAGCGAAACGTGTTAACGATCAAGGGATGGTTTTCTATCTGGGCAATCATCTAAACGACGCTATCGAGTTATTTTATAAAGCACGTCGGTTAAATTCTAGCGTTCCTGCTTTTACGCTTAATTTGTTACAGTGTTTAAGTGATATTAAAAAGGCTGAATATAAAGACCAACAAACCTTAGCCTTGGTAGATGAATTAAAGGACAAAAATCTATCTAAGTCTAACCGTAAACGCTATAACTTGATTAGAAAAAAGATAAACGATTTCCCTGATGCATATAGTATGCCTAACTATGCTGAGCATTTATCAGAAAATATTATGTAAAAAAATCATTATATTATCGTTAAGTTGCTGACTATTATTCACTCGCTGTTACAATACAAAAAATACTTTATTGAGAGAATAATATGGCTAACACATTTTACGACCTAGATTACGTCGCTAACAACGGAGAAACAGTCCCATTTAAGCAGTATGAAGGCAAAGTAGTCCTCATTGTTAATACTGCAAGCAAATGTGGATTTACGCCGCAATATGATGGTCTGGAGGCTTTATACAAAAAACATAAAGAAAATGGCTTTGAGGTCATTGGCTTTCCTTGTGACCAATTTGGTCATCAGGAGCCAGGTACAGATAACGATATTGCACAATTTTGCGAGATGCGATTCAACCTATCCTTCCCTCTTTCTAAAAAAGTAGAGGTTAATGGTGACCACTCAGCCCCAATTTACACACTATTAAAAGATGCTGTGCCTGGTGTTTTAGGTAGTAAAAGAATTAAATGGAATTTCACTAAATTTTTAGTAAACAAACAAGGAAAGGTTTTAAAACGCTATAGTCCAACGACGAAGCCTGCGCAGATTGAAGCTGACATCACTGCTGCGTTAATAGCTTAATTTGCATTAAGCTATTGCAGGCTAAGCTTCTTCAGCCTTTGAGAATAATTAAATGAAAGTACTTACCGAGCCACATATAAGGCTCGGTTGCCCCATATTTGATTTCTAATGCCAATATTTTGTCATACTCAACGACTTGTTTACTGCGGTCTTGTAAGTAGTCATGAAAACAACGCACTCCGGCTTTGTGTTCAATTGTGTAGGTCGGATAACTGTCGTTAATATATTGAATAATATCGTTTGGACGTTGCGCGTTATGGGGATTTAATCTAACTTGATTACGCGCTTTCAGGCCAGCATCAATATAGTCAAAATTACCCCAAATAGCGTTATTAAATAGAGCGGCATCGCGATTAAAGAAACTCAACGATAATCGCCCCCCCTTGCGTAACTGAGTAAATAATTTATCGATAATCACAAGGGGCTCCAGCACCCATTCAAGTACAGCATGACAAAGTATGACATCAAATTGTTGAGGATAGTTAAGTGACAATATGTCTGTTTTTTCAAGATGCGTATTTTTTGCACCTGCCAAGCGTTGCCTAGCTATATCGAGCACTTCCTCTGAGCCATCGCAAAGAGTTACGTTATGGCCAGCTTGGACGAATTCTAGTGACATAACCCCTGTCCCACCCCCAGCATCTAATACATCGAAAGGTATTGTTGAATGAATTAGCCCCGACAAGTAATGCAGTAATACCTGATGACGCAAACGCCCTTTGCTCGTGCCATAGATATTGTTGTCAAATTTATTGGCAATACCATTGAAAAATGTATCTGTTGGCGTAGCTACTTTTTTTTCTTTCATGTTTTATTTTACACGCCTAATATCGAAATAAAGGGTTGATGAAACTTAATTTTAGCAATCTATTATTGCCGTTTTCCAAGCGCTATCTGATGGGTAAAAACCAATTGCGCAATGGCTATATCTCAACACTGACGTTATGCTGGATTATGAATATCCACAAACTCAACATCAATTCCACACGCTTTATTTAAATACTCACCTAAGGCTTTAACACCATAACGTTCTGTAGCATGGTGACCCGCAGCAAAATAATGAATATCGAGTTCTCTCGCGCTATGTGTAGTTTGCTCTGATATTTCGCCAGAAATGAAGGCATCAATACCTAACTCTGCGCAAGCATCAATATAACTTTGACCTCCGCCTGTACACCACCCAACTCGCTTTATTGGTTTGTTCGAGCTGCCACTCACATGCAATACATTTCGATCTAATGCAGTCGCGATTTGTTTTTGAAAACTTGTCGCATCAATTTCAACTGCCAACTCTCCGGACATTACAATGCCACTTGGCTTTAGAACCGGATGAGACCGAATATCGCTCACATTCAATATATTACCTAATTGTGCGTTATTACCGAGTGTTGGGTGTATATCAATGGGTAAATGATAAGCGAGCAAATTAATATTATGAGTTAAAAGTGATTTAATACGGCGCATCTTGATGCCCGTAATTGGCTGTGATTCGCCTTTCCAAAAATAACCGTGATGCACCAAAATACAATCGGCCTTGCGCTTTATTGCTTCATCAATCAACGCTTGGGATGCTGTAACACCTGTAATTACTTTTGTAATCTGTTCAGCGCCTTCCACTTGCAGCCCATTGGGACAATAATCATTAATTGCATGTGGCAACAGCAAAGCGTCAATTAATGTAATAAATTCATGTCTTTTCACAAAAAATATATCTCCAAACACTCAAATTAGACATTTGAAATAAAAAAGGTATATTAACATTACTATAATAAAAAGGGTTCATAAGAACGTATGAGCAAATTAGACAAAGATAGCGTCTTAGCAAAATTCACAGCAGCTTACGAAGCGGCACATGGCAAAGTACCAACAATCGAAGCTAAAGGTGGTTGGTACAGTGTAGACGGTGGTAAAAACATTCGCTTAGCGCAACTTGAAGAAATGGCTGATAGTATGGGCTCTGCTGCTCCTGCTCCTAAAAAAGCAAAAGCAGAAAAACCGGCGAAAGAAGCTAAAGTAGAGAAGCCGAAAGCTGCAAAGCCAAAAGCACCAACTAAAGCAAAGGCTAAAAAGCCGGCGTCCAACTTTTCGGTGAAAGACTTTTACACTAAGCAGATTCAAGATACTAATTCAGGTGCCAAAGCACCGAGATAGCACCACTTATTTATGCTTAAAGTAAGCTATGCTTAGGTTAATAATTAAAAAAGCGGCCTAGCCGCTTTTTTATTGTCTGCAATTTGCTTTTTAAACTAACGGTATAGCTTGTTACCCGCATCTACTAATCGCATAAGGGTCTGCTCGATTGCTTGGTAGGCTGAAAACCCCAGCTTCTGAGCGAATGTTTTCTTCGTCGCATATTTAATATGAAACAATCTATAACGGTTATTTGCATCCATTAAAAAGTCATCTGATGTTTTCAATTCATCGACTAAATTTAATGCTTTAGCACGTTGACCATACCAGTATTCACCCGTCGCTACTTTATCAATATCAAGCTGCGGACGATTTTGTTTAACAAACTCTTTGAACATGACATGCACATCTTCAATCTCTTCCTTGAATTTAGTGCGACCTTCATCTGAGTTCTCACCAAACATAGTTAACGTACGCTTAAAATCACCGGCCGTATGTTGTTCAAATTCAATGTCGTTTTTCTTTAATACTTTATTGAAATTAGGTAGTTGAGCAATAACACCAATCGAACCAATAATAGCAAAAGGCGCACTAATAATGTGGTCTGCGACGCAGGCCATCATGTAACCGCCACTTGCAGCCACTTTATCTACACTAACGGTTAACTTAATTTCTTTATCTTTAATACGTTGTAATTGAGACGCAGCAAGACCATACCCGTGTACAACACCACCGCCACTCTCGACGTTGACCAACACTTCATCATCTTTTGTTGCAACACACAATATTGCTGTAACCTCTTCGCGCAATTGCTCAACCTCTTGCGCGTTCATAGAACCATTGAAATGCAAAACGAACATATTGTTTTTCTTTTCTTCGTCTTTTTTTGATGACTTTGCGTTCTTTTTCTGTTTTTGCTTTTCTGCTTTCTCAAACTTCTTCAGCTCGTCTTTGTCTAAAAGCACGAGCTGTGCTTCGCTTTTAATATCGTCAAAATATTCTGACAAAGACTCAAATTCAAGGTTACCGCTAGCGCTTGACTGCTTCTGTTTGACCGCCACACTAATAATAAAGCCGACAACAACTATTATGGCTATAACAATGGTAATTGCCTTTGCCAAAAACAAACCATATACAAATAAAAATTCCAAATTCCACTCCAGTTTACCGCATTTACTATGCCCTATCTTGGGCCAAAAACAAAAAAGAAAAGGACTTAGCGGCCATTCATTTATTTTGTCATACTTTTTTTTCTACATTATTCATGAACATGTTCATGTGCATGCAAAATGTAATCTTATACCATACAAACACGCTATAAAGTCAAAATAGAGACAAATTTGGCCTAATTACCCATGCTTCGCATCGGTTATATTTTTTTAATAGTCCACTTCTATAACATATGCCTCTGGCTTCTTATTGGACAGACAAAAAAGCCAGCAAATTTTGCTGGCTTTTTCAGTCTGTTTAATATTGTTGACGCATAATACTAATTAGCTACAACAGCTTCATTTGTCACCACAATTGCGGTTGCACTTGACCCAAAGTAGTTTGCCACTTGGCGCTGCATTTCTTCTGTAACCGCGGGGCTACTAGCAGGACTTAAACTACTTGCATGAGCGCCCTCAATAAACTTCACAATACCGCTTACAGGTGAAGTACTTACTGTAGTAACAGATATTAGCTCTAAGCCCATAATATCTGCTAACGCTTGCTGACCGGCCAAAGGTAGGGCTGTTGTTACTGGGATAACTTGGTCTGGCAGATTGTCACCACCATCTCCAATCACAGTCATCATGTGTACTGGCGTATTATCTGCCAAAGCCGTGAAGTAGTTTATTGGATCAGCCGAATCAATCATGGTTTGCGCAGCAAACGCGAACTGATTAAACAATGCATTTGCTCCTGCAAGCTGGTCTGTCGATAAGGCCGCTAGGAAACCATTCACCGCGCCTACTAATTGTGCTTCAGACACATCAACCGTGCCAAATGTACTAATCAAGAAAGACTGAAAATCTGGCGAACCTTGCGACAGCAGTAAGCCTTTAATCAACGGGCCGAATGCTGCTGACTCTAATAAAAAGTTTGCAGTACCGCCTCCAGGAGATTCCAAAGACGCAGCTTGGATCGCAAACATGTTATCAAAAGCGCTCAACGGACCCACAAAACCAGTATTAGCAACCGATGCAAAGTTACCGCCTGTAATTGCGCCAAGAGATACACCAAAGATTGAAACATTCGATGTATCGATATCAACTGATTGTGATGCGGTCGTATCAACAACCGCATTTAAGCCTAATCTTAAGCCTAATAAATCAGAAACACTTTGACGTAAGTTATCTCTCCCTGCGGGCAGCACAGCTAGATTCAAATAATGTGTAGCGCTAACCGTTGTTGCATTTAATTCATCAACGCCATCGCCATTTAGGTCAAACCCACGTGAACCGTGAATAGGTTGATCGATCGCAAATGTAGCAAAACCAGCTAGTGATAAAGCACCAGTAACTGCCAGCATGTCTTCTTTTTGAGATGTAATACCGTGAGCCAAGATCACGACAGGCCAACCACCCTCCGGCTTCTCAAGAGTGAGGCCAAGAGCAGCAGCAACTTGTGGATTAGGCACAGTTACTTGCACGTCTAACGTTTCAAAACCCATATTTGAGCCCATCGGCTGTGGAACAGGGCTAAATTTCGTTAAGTTGCGATCACGATCAAGTAATTGACCATCAATTCGTACATCCGCCAAACCAACTTGGGTACACAATGCTGCATTTGGACCAGGAGTAGCATTGGCCAGTACCGCACCGGCGGTAGCTAAAATGATACCGCTGTCACAAGCCGCTGTCCAAAAGCTATTGATTGGCGCTAATGGATTTTCGGCAGTAGGAATAGCTGAATAGTAAGGTAATGAGATATTACCTTCAAAACGACCCGCCGCACAGAATTGGCCAACTTGACCCAGAATACCAACAGAAACACCCGCGGCAAAAACGTTCACTTCAGTAGTTTCGTTACCAAATCCGCCGCCAGCGCTAACTAATAAGCCTGAACACGTTGTAAACGAAGAAAAATCAGCTGCGTTAATAGCAGTAATTAGACCTTCAGCTTCAGGTGGTAAGGCCGCAATCCCCTGTTGAACTGCACCAGCAACAAGCTGCGCTGAAACCAGACCCAATGCTTCCATCGAGTTACTTGCAGATTCAACGTCTCTGGCAACAATAGCTGGTAATGCTTGACCTGCCGTTGGGTCACCTGCAGCAGCTCGTCCTGCAAATTCAGCAATCATGAGTTGTTTGACAGTATCGAGTACATTACTGACTGACTGTGTTGTAAATGCTGAAACATAGGTTACGTTATCAGTTTGCACACCAGCATTGGCCAATGAGCCTAAATGCAAGTTTATCAATGTTTGTAGGTTTAGCTGTGACTCTGTTGCCAACGGTTTAGTCTCAATATCCTGCGCAACTAAGTCCCATGTCGATGAGCCTTTCACCGGCTTTCCTGATGAATCTTTAAGATCTTCTGTCATTACTAACAAATAACCTTGAGCAGCTTTTAAGGGTTTAAGAGGAACGACCGTGATTGTGTTACTGTCGGCCAAGCCAAGCACGTAATCAACACCAAAAGTCAATTTATCACCAACTTTACAGCCTGCACTGGGAATAGGAATAGCAGCACAATCTGCGTCTTGTTGGTTTAAGCCCAGCGTAGCTTCATATAAATGCACACCGGCACTTAGCGTATCAGCGTTAAGTGACGTATTTGGTGGCGTCTCAACGTCGATCACGAAAGGCTGGTTCGTAGACCACCCATCAAGAATATTCAACGCGTTTTGCGGATCACCGAAGTTTGTAGGGTCGGCAACAGGAATATTAAGCGTATAATCGAAAAAACCATCAGCTCCTGGAAGCATTAATAAGTCATTTGGAATATTCAGATTACCATTTGCAGGATCAAAAACGATGCGCGAAAAAGGCGTTTGTGGCGTCGATTCAGTTCTAATCTCTTCCAGTGTATCGCCGCCGCAGCCAGCCAGGCCTAACACAGCCAAAACACCAGTACTAATTAATAATTTATTCATTCATTTTCCCCACTTGCTTACAGATAATAATTTCCCAGAACGCGTCCTTTAAGTTCAACGCGCTGGTAATTCGGATAGTCTAACAAGTATGACCAGTTATAGTTGTTGTAATAGTATTGACTTTGAGTGAACTTTGCAAAGGTTTGTTAATACTTTGTAATTAAAGATCATAATTTTACATAAATCAGCACGAACCGCTTTAGCCCGATTATATAGTGCGTTAACATGCGTGCCTTAGATTATTAGCCAACGACAATCAGTGCAACTATGCAATCACACTCAGAATACAAAACTACAGAAAATGCTTTACAAAATAAAACAATTATCATTACTGGTGCGGGTGATGGGATTGGTAAGCAAGCCGCTATTACTTTCGCAAAGTACGGTGCGGAGCTTATCTTGCTGGGTAGAACCGTCGCAAAGCTGGAAAGTACGTATGATGCAATAATAAACAATGGTGGCGTAACTCCAACAATCGTGCCGATTGACTTTAAAGGTGCTACGCCCAAACACTACCAAGATATGGTTGCGAGTATCGAGGGGCAGTACAAAAAAATTGATGTTGTTTTGTTTAATGCGAGCATTTTGGGTAATTTGTGCCCTTTCGAAGAAATAAAGGAATCTGAATTCATAGAAGTTAATCAGGTTAACCTTAATAGCCAGTTTTTTATGACTCAAGCACTATTGCCGTTATTAAAGAAAAATAAGTTAGCCTCGGTCATTTATACAACGTCTTCGGTCGGTAGACTAGGTCGTGCATATTGGGGAACATATAGCATTTCTAAGTTTGCAACGGAAGGCATGATGCAGGTACTCGCCGATGAATATAAAAATTCAGGGGTTAGATTCAATTGTATTAATCCTGGTGGAACAAGGACCACAATGAGAGCAAAAGCCTTTCCCGGTGAAAAGCCCGATTCATTAAAAACACCAGAGGATATCATGCCTACTTATTTGTATTTGGCCTCTGATGATAGCAAAGACGTAAATGGCAAATCGTTGGATTGTCAGCCGCAATAAATTTCAGATATTCGCTCGAAATTTGCATAAGGTGAATGGCAAAAATGAAAAAAGGGTAACCCAATTTACTGGTTTACCCTTTTATTTATCATTCACAACCGAGTTACTGTAACAACAATAACTCAGTGTTTTAGCAACTAACCTAGTTTATTGATTTATTTTCGCCCAAGTATCGCGTAGCTCAACGGTTCTGTTAATAACCAACGCGTTAGTCTTGCTATCCTTGTCGATACAGAAATACCCGGTCCTTTCAAATTGAAAAGTATCACCGATTTCAGCTGTTGCTAAGGACGGTTCGACGATCCCATTTTTCACGATTAATGATTCCAAATTAATCGTCGAGGTAAAATCCTCCTCAGACGCTGGGTTTGCTGAATTAAATAGCCTGTCATACAAGCGAACCTCTGCTTGCTTACCCTCGGTTGCACTCACCCAATGAATGACCCCCTTGGCTTTTCGACCGTCTTCAGGGTCTTTGCCAAGTGTTGTTGCATCATACGTACAATAGACAGTTGTTACTTCACCATTTTCATTTTTGTCACAGCGCTCAGCGCGCAAAAAATAGGCATTACGTAAGCGTACTTCTTTGTCCAGCACTAAGCGTTTGAATTTTTTATTAGCTGACTCTTTGAAGTCTTCTTTTTCAATCCACAACTCTTTGCTGAATGGGACTTTACGTGTCCCCATTGTCTCATTAGCCGGATGATTAGGTGCATCAAGCCATTCAACTTGGTCTGATGGATAGTTTTCAATAATCACTTTAAGTGGATCCAACACGGCCATTCTGCGCGGCGCATTAGCGTTTAATTCGTCTCTAATACATGCTTCTAGCATGCTCATCTCAACCAAATTATCCATTTTGGTCACACCAATGCGCGCGCAAAATTCTCTAACAGAAGCCGATGTATAACCTCTTCTGCGAATACCCGCGACTGTGGGCATTCTAGGATCATCCCAACCAGTGACATGATTTTCTTCAACAAGTTGAATTAGTTTGCGTTTGCTCAATACCGTATATTCTAAATTAAGGCGAGAAAACTCATATTGTCTTGGTCTGCAGTCGATCGAAATATGTTCAATGACCCAGTCATATAATCGACGATTATCTTGAAATTCTAGGGTACATAAAGAGTGACTAATACCTTCTAACGCATCCGAAATGCAATGCGTAAAATCATACATTGGATAAATGCACCACTTGTCACCAGTTTGATGGTGGTGAGCAAATTTAACACGATAAATAACAGGATCGCGCATACACATAAATGATGACGTCATATCAATTTTAGCGCGCAAACTACACTCACCCTCTTTGTATTCGCCGGCACGCATTTTTGCAAAAAGCACCAAATTATCTTCACAACTCGAGTCTCGATAAGGACTGTTAGTTCCAGGTTGAGTTAGCGTCCCACGTAATTCACGCATTTTTTCTTGCGAACTAAAATCAACGTACGCTAATCCTTTTCCAATTAATTCAACTGCATAGTCGTGTAATTGGTCAAAATAGTTGGATGAATAACGTTCTTTACCACTCCACTCAAAACCAAGCCAGCTAACATCCTGCTTAATTGAATTTACGAAATCGATATCTTCTTTTTCAGGATTGGTGTCATCAAATCGCAAATTACAAGTGCCTTGATAATCCTGAGCAATTCCAAAATTTAGGCAAATAGACTTAGCATGGCCGATATGTAGGTAACCATTTGGCTCGGGCGGAAAGCGAGTAGATACGGTTGAATGTAAACCACTTTGCAAATCTTTATCAATAATTTGTCTAATAAAATTGGACGGTCGATGCTCAGTGTCGGCCATGTGTATTTGTTCCTTAATTAGGTAGGGCTATTTTTTTCAGAAGTATATCACTTTGAAGCCAATACAATAGCCAGAATTTTGTATTTTAGCGGGTCTGCGGCGCAAACAATTCATTTCGCTTGCTCATTTAAGTTAATTTCAAGCACCGCCGACTGTAACCCATTCAATTGAACGCTCACAGATGCACCGGATCGCTTCCTAGCAACTTGCATTTTGTAAGCAAAACCATTTAATAAATCAGTCGCGGTATAACTCCCCTCGTTCACTTCCCACTGGGTTAGCAACGATATAGGTAACTTAATCGTTACGCTTGATTGCGCATCTTCACTAAAATTACTAATAACAATTAATGCTTTGTCATCATTCCACCTAACAAATGAGAACTGCGACTCGGAATAACCATTGATACTATCATTATTGTTTTTAGCTACTTTACTGTTCAATGAGTGCAAACTTTGGTATTTCCCCAGCATAGTTGGATGATTCGCCGAAATTGTCATTAAACGCTCATAAAAAGCACGTAACTGTTTTTCGGATTCAGTGGATTGCCCACCATCAAACTCACCATTGTTCATATAGCGTTGATGCGCCGGCACACCAGCATAGTCAAATATCGTTGTGCGTGATGGGCTACCAAACCCCATTTGTTCTGACCCATCTTCACCCACCTCTTGTGCAAAATACAACATGCTAGGAGACTTACTAATCAAAGCCGAAACCACCATTGCCGGCTTTCCTTTCTCTGCGCTGTCGGCGAAATACTTGCTAGCAATGCGTTGTTCATCATGATTTTCAAGAAAATGCAGCATATGCACATCAATATCAGCATTAGCGGATTGAATATCTTCTAATGCTTGAGCGACGCCTTTGCCTTGCATTAATAATTTAAGTGAGTCGTAAAACTCCACTTTGTCATACAAATAGTCCATTTTACCTAAGTTTAAATAATCACGATACAAACTCGGGTCATACACCTCAGCCAATAAGAAGGCATCAGGGGCCTTCGTTTTTATTGAAGAGTTAAGATAAGACCAGAATTCAACAGGCACCATTTCAGCCATATCATAACGAAAGCCGTCTACTCCTTTATCAAGCCAATAATGGACTATTTGCTCAAATTTCAGCCATGAATCAGGCACCGATTTACCTTTCCAAAAAGCAGCATGCTCTGCTATCGATTTGTTTGCATATTCCTTGGGTAAGGAATCAAAGTCAAAGCTACCGTCTGGCTTCACACCTACATTAATTTTTACCGTTTCGTACCAGTCGTTAAATTCTGGTTGTGCGGCGCGTAAACTGTTACCCGACCACTTCGCTGGTATTTCAAAAAACTTACCGTCAGATAGCGGATGCAACTCACCACCTAGTGGTTCATATCCGTTCTCGCTTAACGGTACTTTGAATGATTCACCCACCACATAGTAAAAATTATTATCGCGAGCATATTCAACATCCATATTGTCACGTTCACCAAAATCGGTAACCCCTTCAGGTTTACTTAACGAACCGTAGTCACGCGCCAAGTGGTTTGGCACAATATCAATAATGACTTTTAGCTGCTGATCATGGGTGCGTTTGATTAATGCTTCAAATTCAGCGAGTCTATTTGCGGGGTCATCCGCTAAATCAGGGTTAACGCTGTAATAGTCTTTGACAGCAAAAGGAGAGCCTGCTCGCCCTTTCACCACATCAGGATCGTCTAACGAGATACCAAATTCTGTATAATCATTTATAACGGCATGATGAGGAATACCGGTATACCATATGTAAGAGGCACCAAGTGATTTTATGCTTTGCAATGCAACGGCATCAAAGTCACTAAATTTACCAACACCATTCTCTTCGAGCGTTCCCCAAGGCTTATTAACAACACTTTTGTTGCCAAATAAACGCGTGAACACTTGATAAACTACTGGCTTGCCTTGACCTTGTGCTGAATGGGGATGTGAGTCGATGATTAACTCATGCTGACTTTCCATCGTCTTTACTCCAGTCGTGTCTGAGGATAAACGTTGAGAATCTGAGGGTGAGCAAGCACCTAACAGAACAACTGAACATGCTATTCCTAGAAAGCTAAATTTATTGCTTTTACGATTAGTAAACATACTATTTCCCTAAAGTAATGTGTAGATAAAAATGGCGAGCGAGTAATTAATTAGATTATTTTAGGGTAAAAAAAACCCGCCATATGGCAGGTTTTTGAACTCAAATTTGCGCAGCTAAATTACCAACCGGTAATCTCACGTAAACCTTTGCCGATCTCAGCAAGAGAACGGACAGTTTTAACGCCAGCCGCCTCTAAAGCTTTAAACTTCTCGTCAGCGGTACCTTTACCGCCAGCAATGATTGCGCCCGCATGTCCCATGCGCTTACCTGCAGGTGCTGTCACACCAGCGATATAAGAAACAACAGGCTTGGTCACATGCGCTTTAATGTATTCTGCCGCTTCTTCTTCCGCAGTTCCGCCAATTTCACCAATCATCACGATTGCTTCAGTCGCAGGATCTTCTTGAAACAACTTCAAAATATCGATGAAGTTAGAGCCTGGAATTGGATCGCCACCAATACCAACGCAAGTTGACTGGCCAAAACCTTCGTCAGTAGTCTGCTTAACTGCTTCGTAAGTTAATGTACCCGAACGAGAAACAATACCCACTTTACCTGGCATATGAATGTGACCTGGCATAATACCAATCTTACATTCGCCTGGCGTGATAACACCCGGACAGTTAGGTCCAATCATACGTGCGCCTTTTTGGTCCACGTATTCTTTAACATAAAGCATATCGATAGTTGGAATACCTTCAGTGATACAAACCACTAATTCGATACCAGCATCTACAGCCTCAATAATTGAATCTTTACAAAATGGTGCAGGCACATAAATAACAGTTGCCGTAGCGCCTGTTGTTTCAACTGCCTCTTTCACTGTATTGAATACAGGAAGACCTAAATGCGTTGAACCGCCTTTACCAGGAGTTACACCGCCAACCATTTGCGTTCCATAAGCAATTGCTTGCTCAGAATGGAAAGTACCTTGACCGCCAGTAAAACCTTGGCAGATAACTTTAGTGTCTTTATTAATTAATACCGACATTATTTGCCCTCCGCAGCAGCAACAACTTTAAGTGCAGCATCCGTCAATGACTCTGCAGCAATGATATCTAAACCAGAACCCGCAAGTACTGCACGGCCTAGTTCCGCGTTCGTACCTTCAAGACGAACAACTACAGGGACATTAACACCAACTTCTTTAACTGCACCGATAATACCTTCAGCAATCATGTCGCAACGCACAATGCCACCGAATATGTTAACCAATACGGCTTTAACTTTGCTGTCTGACAAAATGATCTTGAATGCTTCAGCAACACGTTCTTTAGTTGCGCCGCCCCCAACATCGAGGAAGTTAGCCGGGCTACCGCCATGCAAGTTAACGATATCCATCGTTCCCATTGCTAAGCCTGCACCATTAACCATACAACCAACATTGCCATCTAGGGCAACATAGTTCAATTCAAATTTAGCCGCATGAGCTTCACGAGCATCTTCTTGAGATGGATCGTTCATGTCACGAACTTTAGGCTGACGATATAACGCATTGCCATCAACACCTAATTTAGCGTCCAAGCAATGTAGATCACCATCTGCTTTGATAACTAGTGGATTGATTTCGATCATCGCTAAGTCTAGATCTTCAAACATTTTAGCCAAACCCATAAAAATAGTGGTGAACTGACGGATCTGAACACCCTTTAGGCCTAATTTAAATGCAATTTCTCTTGCTTGAAATGGCTGAGCGCCAACTAACGGATCAATTTCAGCTTTCAGAATTTTCTCTGGCGTTTCTTCAGCAACCGTCTCAATTTCAACGCCGCCTTCAGTAGATGCCATGAAAATGATTCGGCGTGACGTTCTATCAACTACAGCGCCTAAGTACAACTCTTGAGCAATATCAGTGCATGTTTCAACAAGAATCTTACTGACCGGCTGGCCTTTCTCATCTGTTTGATATGTAACTAGGTTTTTACCAAGCCAGTTTTCAGCAAACGCTCTAATATCAGCTTTGTCTTTAACAAGTTTCACACCGCCCGCTTTACCGCGACCGCCAGCGTGTACTTGACATTTGACTACCCATTCAGTTCCGCCAATGCGGTCTGCAGCTTCAACAGCAGCTTGAGGAGTCTCAGCAGCGTATCCTTCAGATACTGGCAAACCGTATTCTTTAAATAACTGTTTGCCCTGGTATTCATGCAAATT
>Ga0307492_10000590_pt1 | contig 15310 bp, 16 predicted proteins | sample SI3LmetaG_FD_202365 | JGI IMG/M metagenome (GOLD analysis project Ga0307492, IMG submission 202365) | Sea-ice brine microbial communities from Beaufort Sea near Barrow, Alaska, United States - SI3L | ecosystem: Environmental > Aquatic > Marine > Coastal | place: USA: Alaska | collected 2017-05-06 | reverse complement strand
ATTCTTCACAAGCAACGCGAGATTATTTAACGAGTGAATTACGTGGTGAAACTCGAGAAGTATTTGCGGTAATGTTTCTTGATAATCAACATAAAGTTTTAAAATTTGAACGATTATTTTTTGGCACAATTAACGCGGCAGCAGTTTATCCGAGAATTGTCGTTGAGCAGGCATTAAAGCAACAAGCGTCAGCAGTGATATTAGCGCACAATCATCCTTCTGGTATAGCTGAAGCAAGTATGGCTGATAAACAAATTACCAAAAGGCTAGCACAGGCGCTAAGCTTAATTGATATACGGGTACTTGATCACATAATTGTAGCAGGAAACCAATGTTACTCCTTTGCTGAAAACAGTGAATTATAGTACACACAAAAGGGTAGGAGAGTGAAATGACTGAGTCTGAATCAAATAAAAATATTGAGGACGAAAGTGAAAGAAGACAACATTTCCGTTTAGATATGGAAAAAGAACTTGTTGATATTATGTGGGTCAACGATCAACAGCAACAACTTCAACGAAAAATTACTTGCTTAGATTTTTCACGTGGTGGGTTAAAACTCGATTGCGATCATAGCATCCCACTTCAAACCAACGTTACCGTGGTTTTCAAAGCTGCCAACCCAAACAGCCAACATTTACATGGCAAAGTGATCCGCTGTATAGAACAACCGAATGGTTATTTTGAATTAGCATTGCGTTTAAATAGTAATAAAGCAAAATAAAATATTTGCACTATAATTAATGCTCGACGTTAGTGTTACAACAAGAGGTAAGGACATTTTATATTATGATGATTTTAGTTGGTGGTGAAAAAGGTGGTAGCGGCAAAAGTTGTTTAGCACAAAATCTAGCCGTTTATTTTGCCCGTGATAAAAAAGCAATCGTATTGATGGTTGATTGTGACCCTCAAAGAACAACGTCGGATTGGATCCAAGCCAGAAATTCAGATCCATCATTACCTGCGATAAACTGTATTCAATTATACGGTAAAATTCGTAACGATTTACTCAGCTTAATGCAACATTATGATTATGTTATTGTCGATTGTGGTGGACAAGACAATTTAGCTCTTCGTGCTGCAATGTCGGTTGCTGACCATGTTATTATTCCACTTCGCCCTAAACGCCGTGATTTAAAAACAGTGCCTCACATGGAAGACATGCTCAGTACTTGTAAAATGGTTAACCCAAAAATGCTCGCTTCTTTTGTAATAACTCAATGCCCATCATTACCTAATCAAGCTAAACGTATTCTTGAAGCTAAAGATGTCTGTCACTCTTATGGTATAAACGTATTAAACGCGGTAACCTTTAATCGTAATGTTTATGATGATAGTGAAGAACAAGGATCTTCAGTATTAGAAATAGAGCCACTAGGTAAAGCAGCATTAGAAATGACTGCGATAGCTGAAGAATTATTAGCAATGAAACCGGATAACTCACATGAGTTTAAGTGATCTAAAAAAGTCAAAACAAGGAAAGCAAAAGAAAAGGATATTTACTGTTGATGAATTTATTGCTGACGCGGAAAATTACGCATTAGGGCATCCTGAAATTGTCAATAGTTCTGTCACTAAAAATGTCTGCCTCGAACAAGCAATTATTGCAGCGAAAAAACAATTAGTGAACAAAAAAGAAAAGAGCAATAAACCATTTCGTCATGCGACTTTCACGCTCAGCGAGCAAGCTATAGATCAATTACAACACCTTGCGAAAGAAACTAATTTAGCTAAGTCGCATATTATCCGTATTTTAATTAACGAACTTTGCGATGAAGAGCAACACGATAAACTGAAAAAATTACTCGATTCTGCCATAAATTAAAATAAACTTATCCTTATCTGTTCAATTACCCTGCGAATTTAGTGTTAAATACCATCAAAGCAACTCTTAATTACCCTCAAGGCATTGATATATATAAATATAGTAATCATATGTTGTTTTTTTTTATTAAAGCTAGCTTTCATTTTTCAGTTTCACTATAATATGCCACCTTTTTCAGGATCCCGAGGCGACGGTCTTGGGGAATAATAGAACGACCTGGAATTAATTTTTGGAGTACTCAAATGTCTAAAGTTTGCCAAGTAACAGGCAAAGTGCCAATGGTTGGAAACAACCGTTCACATGCAAGAAACGCGACTCGTCGTCGTTTTTTACCAAACCTTCAATCTCACCGTTTTTGGGTTGAGAGCGAAAATCGTTTCGTTAAATTACGTTTAACTCCGAAAGGAATGCGTATTATCGATAAGAAAGGTATTGATTCAGTATTAACTGACATCCGTGCCCGTGGCGAAAAAGTTTAACAACTACTTTTAAAGGAAATTATTATGCGCGATAAAATTCGTTTAGTTTCTAGTGCCGGTACTGGTCATTTTTATACTACTGATAAGAATAAAAAGACTATGCCTGAAAAGATGGAGATCAAAAAGTTTGATCCACGTATCCGTCAGCACGTTATGTACAAAGAAGCTAAAATTAAGTAATTCTATTTTAGTTTTGAAAAACCCAGCAATTGCTGGGTTTTTTATTGCCTAAAATTTAGTATCATCACTACTCTCTTACTTATTGGTGCAAATTTTCATGAAACTTTCTCGTACGGGTTGGAACAATGTCATCATTTTTTCGGTGATGATATTTATCCTTGTTATAAATATCACCAATAAAAAACTATATTCCTCAGATGGAATACAAAGCGATGGGCAAAATACGATATTTGCTAAGCATGCTGTTATTCTATCATTGGCGATTAAGCAACAAGTGACGATTGAACGTATTGGTCGAACTTGGCGAGCAACACCCGCAAAAATATCAGGACAAGCATTAGATCAAATGATGCTCACTTGGCATGAAACCGAAGGTGATATTGTTTCTAAACCACTTGAGCTTGATCGCCAAATGGCTTTAGTTATTTCGGTTGAATTGGCAGGTGAAACACAAGCACAATTGTTAAACTTATTTATTACTGATAATGAATTTCTAATTTTTAACCATCAACAGGAAAAGTGGCTAGCTTTCCCTCTTGCTATATTCTCGCAGCTCATTCCAAACGAATTATTAGCAAGTTAAACAACACTTATTCCAAAAAACGATAAAAAGAGGATAACGATGACTGATAATAAAATACAACACTGCGCCATACTTACAATGAATGATCTTGATGACTTCGAGGTTTACGACAACTTAATTGAACAACCATTGCTTACTTTAGGCTGGCAAATGCACATGGTGTCATGGCGTGACGAAAGCGTAAACTGGAATGACTACGCCGCAGTCATCATTCGTTCTCCTTGGGATTACCAAGACGATGCTCTGGCATTTTTACACGTTCTAAATAAGATTGAGCAATCTAGCGCTCACCTTGAAAATAGCTTAGCGACTGTTGAATGGAATATAGATAAAAAATATTTACGCGAATTAGAAAGTAATGGCGTTAATATTGTTAAAACCTGTTGGCATAAAAATTTAACGAAAAAATATGTAGTTGAATATTTCACTGAATTAAATGTTGATCAAATAGTCATCAAACCTCGTATTAGTGCAAATGCCGATAATACTTTTTGGCTAACCAAAGATAATTACCAAGCACTTTATCCACAACTTGAAAAAGCCTTTTCAGCGAGTGAGTTTTTAGTTCAACCCTTTATGGAAAGTGTCATTAATGAAGGCGAATATTCACTCTTTTATTTTAATGGTCTTTACAGTCACACCATTTTGAAAACACCAAAAGACAGTGATTTTCGTGTACAAGAAGAACATGGAGGACGCTTAGCGTCAATATCACCAGAAGCGAGCTTAATGAACCATGCAGAACAAGCACTCAGCGCTATTAAAGCGCAAATAGGCATGCCATTGTATGCTCGTATTGATTTAGTACGAAATGATGCAGGCTTTGCACTCATGGAGGCTGAACTGATTGAGCCTTCACTATATTTTAATATGGATGAACAATCAGCAACACGTTTTGCCCAAGCCTTTGTTAATCGTATGCAGTCATTAACACTGTAATTTTAGAAAACTAATCCCGTATAGAGTTATTATGCCCGAGTTACCTGAAGTAGAAGTTTGCCGACAAGGCATTAGTCCACATATATTAAAGCAAACCGTCACTCAGGTCATTGTACGTAATGCAAAGTTACGTTGGCCTATTCCTGAAACCGTGCAAACGATGGTTGGTCATAATGTTCATTCTGTTGAGCGGAGATCTAAATATTTATTAATCAAATTTTTACATGGCACATTAGTTTTACATTTAGGGATGTCGGGGACAATTCGAGTTATAAATGAAGATACGCCTGTCGCCAAGCATGATCATTTCGATTTAGTATTCGCTCACGGTAAATCTCTACGTTTGAATGATCCTCGACGCTTTGGTGCAGTTTTATGGTTCAAAGATGATATAGACGAACGCGGGTTATTAAGTAAATTAGGTCCCGAACCATTGAGTGACGACTTCTTTTATGGTTATCTATTTAATAAAGCAAAAAATAGAAAAGTACCAATAAAGACCTTCCTCATGTCTAATCCCGTTGTCGTGGGTGTCGGTAACATTTACGCCAATGAATCATTGTTTAAAGCCGGAATTTTACCAACAACATTAGCCTGTAACATTTCAGAATCACGCTTTGATCTGCTCACAGATATTATCAAGAGAGTGTTAACAGCTGCGATTTCCCAAGGTGGTACAACCTTAAAAGATTTTACTCAAGCTGATGGTCGCCCAGGATATTTTGCGCAAGAATTATTAGTTTACGGTCGCGCAGGAAAGAAGTGTAAAACTTGTGAAACCGTTTTAGAAGAGGTTAGGCAATCAAATCGCAGCTCGGTTTTTTGTCCGTGCTGCCAAACTGAGTAAATGTTTATAAATTATGCTGACTTTTTTCAGGTTCATTTGTAGATGGTAAGATTTTATCCTCTGATTCAGTGATCTTTATGATTTCATCTTTTTGCTGCTTAGTTAACGGATAAATAGTTTTTATAATACACTTTAAACGTGGCTCATCGAGCGTTGAAATCGAGTCAAACCCGGCATTCAAAGATGAACTAGTGGTGCGGTTGATAAGGAGAGCGTGAGTCCAAAATATTTCCGAGCAGAATCCTGCGAGCTCAATCAAATATTGTCGCTTGTGCGAGGAAGATAGAATTAAATATTTATTGGTTAAACTACTCCACCCACGAAATTTAAAGGTAGTGACTTTGTTGACACTCTCAATATTATTAAGTGTTATATAACGTTGAAAGGCTTGATTCTTTTCTTCTGTACTCAAGCCTTTATTGCTCGAACAACCAATAATGAGCATTAATCCAAACAACATCAATAATGCTAACTTCATAATATTTCCCAATCCTTTTATGTAACTTATATCAGATATAACTATAGTTACTTATTTTCCGCACTACAATCGTTTAATAATGATACTAATTTGTTGTTTTTGTGCCTCTAAAAGTTAGGAAAAAAAACTCTATCAGTTTTTATCTAAAGCCGCTTTTACAGTAGGATGAACAAATTGGCTAACATCGCCTTCATGCAAAGAGACTTCTTTAACCAATGTTGATGATATAAAAGAATTTCCTTCTGACGGCGTTAAAAATACGCTCTCTAATTCGGGTGATAAACGTCTGTTCATATTCGCTAATTGAAACTCATATTCAAAATCAGACACCGCTCGCAAACCACGGATCAGGACTTTAGCTTGATTCTTTTTAGCAAAATCAACCAATAAACCACTAAATCCAACCACTGTAACATTCGGTAGATGTCGGCTCACTTCTTCGATCATTGCTACACGTTGTGCTAAATCAAAACGAGGTTTTTTACTTGGGCTTGCCGCAACACCAACAATAACCTCAGTAAACAAATGGCTCGCTCGTTCAATTAAATCGGTGTGACCGTTTGTAACAGGGTCAAAAGTACCAGGATAAATCGCTTTTATTGTCATTAGTTGCATCTTCTCTATAAACTTAAAAACATTGTAAAGGCTATTTTTAGTGAATGGAAATTTACAAACACGAATTTGTTAAAGTATTTACTCGAAAAGCCTTTCCGTCTGTTCAATTTTGATAGTATGATGGAAAATAAGACAATGGCATAAAACAGAAGTAACTAACATGAAAACCCGTGATAAAATTATTCAAGCCAGCATTGAACTTTTCAATGATCAAGGCGAGCGCAATGTAACTACAAATCATATTGCAGCGCATTTAAGTATTAGTCCGGGTAATTTGTACTATCACTTCAGAAATAAAGAAGACATTATTCTGTCCATCTACGAGGAATATGCACGCAACCTTTTATTAGAAACAGTCCCTTTTGTTTCCCCTGATGTAAAACCTCTCGACACCATTATTTTATATATGGATGCCGTTTTTCAAGCATTAATGAAATTTAGATTTTTCTACAGTAACCTTCCTGTATTGTTAGCAAAAAATCCTTTGCTACATGAAAAATATGTTGATGTTCAATCATCAATCGCAACCCGTGTTAGTGAAATGCTGTTGTCATTACGTAGTACCGAAATGATGAAGTTCGCTGATGAAGATTTAGCTGACATTGTCAGTATTTTGCGCTTAGTAAACACTTTTTGGTTAAGTTTCTATCAAACCCAAAATAAAAACATTGAAATTAATGATGCTGTTTTTTACGAAGGTGTCTTGAAAATATTAGTCATTATTCAACCCTACATCACTGAATCGGCAATGCCTGAATTTCTAGAAGCACGTACGATGTATCGTAAGCGTTGTTTAGAAGTAGCTGAGGTCGCCTAATTACACTTAAAAAAAATGATATGCTCTTTGGGGCATATCATTATTATTTGAAATATTTTACACCTTCCTCATGAGCAAAGTGCTATCAAATCCATGTCGTTGAAGAATGGCAACCAACCGACAAAAATATCATCAGCTCTTTCTCCAGACATTAAGGGTAAGTGCTTCACATTTTCAATAACATCATTGTGAGTTAACGTTATACTTTTATTAATATTTGTAGAGTCAGAAAAGTAGTGCACAAAGGCAGGCGCTTCTGGATCTAAATCCAAACAAGCCTCAAGTTCACCTGAATGAGAAACAGAGTTATCCGACGTAAAAATATTTAACGAGCTAATCGGCCTTTTCTGTTTTCCCCAAAACGCTTTTATTTCAGAGACTTCTCTTAATGTCGTCAATACAAGCACAGGCTCACACTCATTTACTATATCAATGACTTGTGCTGAGTTGTTTTTTGGTAAGGGTGCTGGTACCGCAATAACGCCCGCCAAAAGACAACCATAAAAAGTAACGACATAATCAATGTTTGGTGGATAAAGCAACAAAACTTTATCACCGACTCCTACTTTACTTTTTAAAAAATTAGACACTGATATTGCTTCTGACCAAAATTCTCTAAAGGTCAATTCAGTCAATGGTTCAGTTTTAGAGGGAAGAAAACTAAATGCTATATCATTAGGTTTACTTACCGCCTGATGATGTAAATATTCAATAATTGTTTTAGGCATAATGTAATCACTCTTTTTTATAGGTTTATGTAGTTACGTAAAAGACATCGCTTATTTTTACTGAATAATATAATAATATCGTCTATTTATAGCTACTATTAACCTGCCAATATATTGTCAAATACCGCCAAATTTAGTAATGAGTGTCTCTATGTACATTAAAAACGTTTAATCTGGAGATTGGCGAAAATATACAAGCAAAAGTCTTAATATTGATAGCCAATTTTTTTATTTCTCATTATAGTTTTTCTTGTTTACATACTTTACTTATTAACCAATAGATAAACTATTGTGAGCCTCTCTAGTGTTTTAGGTAGAAGTATTAAGTTTATATTTTATAACGCGATCCCTAAATAACGTTAAAGGATATTGACTTAATATTTTCTACCTGTTTTATTTAGAATAACGCATTAAACTCTTTATGATTTCTTTTCATAACGCCTCTCCGAAAAAACATCAAACCCCACACTTTGCTAGTCTGTTTAATTTTTAGTTATCATTGTTATAAATTGATTTACTACTTTTTCACTTTTTAAAAAATATTGATATTTTTACAAACTGAGTATTAATTTATGCAATGTTAATAATAAAGATATAGAATGTTAAATCTTAAAAGTAATAAGACTTTTGTACTATATGGTTTAGAAAACGATTTTATCAAAAATAATAATCAGTAACTTAACTCAACAGTCTTCATTAAGACTGGTCAATCACCTCGGGATAACTATGATGAAAATAGCTAAATATTCTTTACTCGCCACTTTTTTTATTAGCACTATTAGCTTTGCTGACTCACCTATTCAGGAGCAAGTGACACTACCATCCATTATTGACGTTATTAGCTTTTGTAGCAGTGATAAAACGTGTACAAGCGTAGTTCCTGTTATTGAAGAGGAGGAATTAAATTATGATGTGAGATATGAAACTGATCATCTTGTTACTGATCCTACCGAAGATCCTATAGATGATTAATAATAATTTCGGGTAACACTAATACGATGTTAAAACGTTGTCTGACCTTGTTTTTAATTTTACAGCTAAACAGCACTGCTCTTTTAGCCAGTACACTACAAAAAACATACAATGTAATTAACTTTACAACGTCAAAAATTCGAGACCAACAGAACGTAAAAGCCATTACGCAAGATGCGCATGGTTTTATTTGGTTTGCTTCTAATTCAGGGCTCTTTCGTTTCGATGGTTTGAATTTAAAAAAATATTCACTTCAAACGCTTATTAGTACTCATTCACCTAAAGTAAAATCGTTATTGATCGATAGTAATAACAAACTTTGGGTAGGTACAAATAAACACTTATTAACTTATAATGAAAATAGTGAAACTTTTGATTACGTTGAATTAACTAGCAACAGCTCTTCATTTGCCATATTAAATTTACTGGAAGACAAACAAAAAAACATTTGGGTCGGCACAAGAGATAGTGGTTTATTCAAAATAGAACGAAATTCAACGAATAACAACACTATTTCACATTTTCATAAAACTGCAAAAAAGCCCTTCATAATATCGAGCAATCAAATTCGAAGTCTATATCAAGCGGCTGATGATAATTTATGGATTGGTACAAAAAATGGCCTAAGCAGTTATTCATTTATACATAAGCGAATAACCCACCATAAGATTAATATATCTTCGAACATTCAAAAAAAAATAACGGTATATAGTGTTTTAAAACTAGAAGACCGTTTATTGCTTGGAAGTAATGTTGGCTTGATTAGTTTTAATGAAAAAAACGCTGTTGGTACTTTATACTCTTCAGACAAATTACTCACATCACCTATATACTCGGTGAAATACTCCCACGACAAAGACTTAATCATTGGCAGTAAAAGAAATGGATTAATGATTATTGATCCAAAAACAAAAACAATAATTAAATTCAATAAGAGCGAAAACAAAAACTCAAAATTGAATTCCAATATGGTTTATACCTCTTTTTCGGATAAAACAGGAAATATTTGGCTTGGAACAAGAGTAGGTATTAACAAATTAACTTATAGCGATAGTTCCATTGATTTATATCGCGCTAAAGATAATAGTTCTCGGTGTCTTGCGAGCAATGAAAACCATGCCGTACTCTTAGATTCACAAAATAACATGTGGTTAGGGGCAAAAGGAAAAGGTTTAAATTTCATTGATCAAACCAATAACACTTGTAAATTATTTAACCAAGAAAACATCAACTTACCCAATATTACATTCCAATTAATTGTTGATATCAAGGAAGACTTAAGTGGCAATATTTGGATTGCAAGCTTCAACGAAGGTCTAATTAAATACAACCCACAAACAAAAAAATTCAGTCAATTAGGCTTTACTGATTTAGAAAAAACACAAATTATTCAGCATGGAAAAATCATGGATATTGTTATTGATGACAACAACAATCTTTGGTTAGGAATGACAGACTACGGCCTAGTGAAGTACAACCAAAAAAAGAATATATTGCTATCACTTAGTGACAACATAACAAAAGAAATCCAACACCAAAAATTTACTATAAAAAGCATAGAACGTATAAAAAACACACTTTGGCTAAGCACCTCTTATTCTGGTTTAATTTCTTATAATTTAGCAACAGAGAAAATAAAGCCATATATCTTTGGTCAAGAAAACATGAGCATCATTACAGCAGCTCTAGATAAAGAGAAAAACATTTGGTTAGGGACGAAAGATAATGGAATCATCAAATTTAATCCAAAAACAGGTGAATATCTAAATTATCAAGCTAAAGATGGCTTAGCTAATAATGACATATTTGATATCCAAGTGGATAACAACAACAACCTTTGGATTGGTACCTATAACGGCTTATCTATGTTTAACTCAAGTACATCATCCTTTACTAACTATTATGAAAAAGACGGTATGCAATCTAATGATGCTTCTTTGGGGAGTTTTTTTGATGCAAAAACCGGTGATCTATGGCTAGGAGGAATGAATGGCATTAATCGTATTGATACGAACACATTAAGTAAAAAGGACGATAGTTCGTCTTTATATTTGACGAGTTTAAAAATTAATGGAGAAAAAGTTGCAGTAAGTAATGATAAAGAAACAACTCCGTTAAAGGAAAATATTATAACCGCAAAGCAATTAACGTTAACCCATAAAGAAAACAATTTTGCCTTTAATTTCGCTAATATTAACTACCTCAATACTGATAAACTCAGTTATCAATATCGGCTAGCCGGGTATGATAATTGGAGTGATGTTGCCCGCGAAAATCTCACAGCAAATTATACCAATATTCCCGCCGGGGAATACCAATTTCAAGTACGTGTAACGAGTAAGAATGGACAATGGAACGGTGATGAAACGAATATTGCTCTTCTTATTTTACCCCCTTGGTGGTTCACAACCTTTGCATTAATCCTTTACTCATTACTGATAATTATCTCCATCTATTTAGTTATTCATTTTCGTACACGATCCCTGAGAAAGAGAGCCAATGAATTAGAGCGTTCCGTTCGACATCGTACAATAGAACTCGCTCAAGAAAAAAATAAAGTAGAGCAACTACTTGAACAGAAAAATGAAGAATTTGCCAATTTATCTCATGAGTTTAGAACACCACTTACCCTTATTTTAGGAACAAGTTCACAGTTACTCACTTCCGACCTGGAAGATAATCAACTCAATCGAATTGAAGTTATTAAAAGGAATGGATATCGACTTCTTCGAATGGTTGATCAGCTCCTAAATATTGAAACCTTTCGCGTAAAAGCTATTTCTCAAAAATCGCTACAAAACACCGGCAATATCATTAAGCAACTTGTTGATGCTTTTACAGATCTTGCTTTAGAAAAAGGCATTCAATTGCAAGTCATTAATATCGAAGGTATAGACTTTGAATTGGTGGATGATGCGCTTGAGAAAATCGTCGTAAATTTACTTTCAAATGCAATAAAATACACCCATAACGGTGGCAGTATTACTTTAGAAACCAAACGTACATTGAATAATGAACTCTATATTCAAATTGTTGATACGGGTATCGGTATACCCAACGATCAGCTCGACAGTGTTTTCGAAAAATACAACCGAGTACTCAGTAAAGAAAGTGAGCAAATAACAGGCGCTGGTATTGGGTTGGCTTTAATCAAAGAACTTATCATTAGCCACAGCGGAAGCATTACCTTAAACAGCGAATTAGGAAGTGGCACTGCAATCACAGTTTTATTGCCGATTATTAACGAAGGTAAAGAAAAACAGCAGAGCGATGCAAGACTTAAAAATGACCAAATAGATAATATTGTTGCCATGGAATTAATGAGTTTAACTCAGCAGACAGCACTTTCACCTATAAAAAATAGTGCTAACTTTACCTCTACTACGCAAGAGGAAAAAATAAGAATATTAATCATCGAAGATAATCCTGATATGAATCAGTACATGGTTGATTGTCTCGTTAATGATTATATTGTACTCAGTGCCTATGACGGTTTAGAAGGTGTAAATCTCGCCATTCAAGAAGTGCCTGATTTAATTATTAGCGATATTATGATGCCAATACTTGATGGCTATCAAGCGACCAAAGAAATTAGAACAAACCCTGTTACTGATCATATTCCCATTATTTTACTTACGTCTCGACATGATTTAGAGAGTAAGCTAAAGGGGTGGCATCACCAAGTAGACGAATATTTAACTAAACCTTTCAACATAGAAGAATTAAGAAGTCGTATTGAAAATTTACTGGCCATTAGGAATATACTTAAAAGCAAAAACAATCAAAAGGCAGTAAATACACCTCAAATTGAACAAAAACTCTTAGATAAATTTATCGATACCGCTTCGATTGAACAAATGAGTAAACAAGATGTTTTTATAGAAAAATTGAATGAGATATTAGAAAAACAACACACCGATACATCAACAACGGTAAACACTGTTGCTAAATCGATGGCGATGAGTGAGAGACAATTATTTAGGAAACTTAAAAGTGTTTTAGGTGCAACGCCTACTGATTATTTAAGACGTTTTCGTTTAGAGAAAGCCTGCTTATTATTAGCGCAAGGACAAAGCGCAATAAATACCACTTTTGATACGGGCTTTTCTTCTCAAAGTTATTTTAGTAAGTGTTTTAAAAGTGAATATGGTTGCACGCCAAGCGATTTTCAAAAAAAATTGTTAATGAAAAACGAAGAAGGTCAGTAACGTAAAAACCCTAAGTTAATACCACGACTAACTTACAGTAAATACCCTTCGAGCAACATATTCCAATGTTCTTTTGTCCAGTGAAAAACAGATAGACTGTTTTTTTCTTTTTCAAAAGAACGAAGTAATCTTGCGATATTTGCTTGTTGCCAAGCTGAAGAAACAGCACGCTGTTCACCACGATCGAAATCAATCAACCACACCTGGTTTTTATCATCTAATAAAATATTATGGCTATTTAAATCATGGTGATAAATACCTGCATTATGAAAACGACGTATAACCTTACCGATTTCTCGCCAAACCTCTTCGGTTAATTCACCTTTTGATAAAGCTGCCACCAAATCTTGGGCATGTTCAATACGAGAAGATAATAAGTCTGCTTGATAAAAAAGCCCTTTTTTTGTCACGCGAAACGCAATTGGCTTTGGCGCTGGCAATGCCAACGATTGTAAAATATTTAAAAGTTGGTATTCCTGTGCGGCACGTGTATTTTTTTGTCCTGTAAATAAATACTTATCGTTAATAATTTTGCCTATTAAACCACCCCGATAATAATGACGTAAAACCCATTGTTGATTTTTTTGTGACTTTGAATCTAACGAATTATATTGAATAAACCAAGTCGTACCACGACCTTGAGCACTACCGGTTATTGCCTTTTTATCTTGCCAATATTGACTATTTAGCATTTCAGGAGAAAAACCATCCATCGCATTCGCGTTATAACGACAATAAACATTACCTTCTTGATAAGTTTTTTCTTCGTAAGGTTTTACAATTGCTGACTTGTTCAAGATAATAGGCTCAATTCAAATACTTTATATGCTCTATTGTGGTGATTCCTTTATGCTGGGTCAATTAACAGCGCCAAAAAATTTATGTTTATTACGTTTATCCGCTATTGGAGACGTTTGTCATGCAGTGGCCATGGTGCAACAAATTCAACGTTACTACCCAAAAACTAAAATAACCTGGGTTATAGGCAAAGTTGAAGCTAATTTATTGCAAGGCTTGCCCAACGTAGAATTTGTCATTTTTGATAAAAAAGCGGGTTTTAAGGGATATCAAAATTTACGAGCCAAACTTGCACATCAAAAATTTGATGTGTTATTACATATGCAAGTTGCTTTGCGTGCTAGTTTGGCAAGCTTATGTATTAAGGCAAAAGTAAAAATTGGCTTTGATAGTAAGCGTGCAAAAGAAGGCCAATGGCTTTTCACCAATAAAAAAATTGCCGCCCAACATGAGCCACATGTACTAGATGGTTTTATGGGATTTGCAGAAGCTATAGGTGTTCCTATTGAAAGTCCTCATTGGCGAATGCCCATTGGTGATGTAAATGAACTTTGGGCAAGTGAATTCCTCTCATTAAAATCAAATAAACCTATCGCCGTTATTTCTCCTGCGGCAAGTAAAGCAGAAAGAAACTGGCATTCAGAAGGTTATGCAAAAACAGCAGACTATTTAACCCAGTTAGGTTTTCAAGTGGTTATTTGTGGTGGGCCAACCACATTAGAACAATTATTAGCCACTGAAATAATCAGTTTCAGTAAATGCGATATTGTTAATTTAGTGGGAAAAACCAACTTAAAACAACTTCTTGCAGTTCTTAAACTTTCGCATTTGGTGATTGCACCAGATACAGGGCCTGCACATATGGCCGTGGCTGTTGGTACTCCAGTTATTGGTTTATATGCTCACAGCAACCCTTCTCGTACTGGCCCCTATTTATATCAAAACTATGTCGTCAGCTGCTATCAACATACGATACAAGAGCAATACAAACAGAAGCTTGAACATTTACCTTGGGGCATTCGCGCCAAGGGCAGTGACTTAATGAACGGTATTACTTTTACACAGGTTAAAGAAAAGTTATTACTGCTCATTAATGACCATTACCCAGAATTCATTATCAAATAGTATTTCACTCAAAATCCGCTTCAAATAAATCAAAATTCAAACTCAGGCCTTAATTCACTTTAATAAGGCCTATCTTCGTCTGCCTCACTTTTCCACCAAAATAGCCTCATGAATAAACACGAGCGAGTAACATCAACCGAACTAACTCAATAATCTGAATAGCATTACCTTCATTGAAAAAAAACACAATAAAGTAAATTCACTTGTTGCAAATGATAATCATTATCATTAGTATTCGCACCAAGTAATTTATCTCTCTATTTTCTATTAGGAATAACAATGAAGTATTCACCTTTGTGCATAGCTATTATCGTTGGCTTAACGCCTTTCTCATCAAATGCCAATGAAGGTTCTGGTAATAATACCGCCGTTGAAGTTATTGAAGTAAAAGGCAGTTACTTTAATGACTATACCGTTGATGAAGCAAACGGTGCCATGCGTGGAGATATCTCTTTATTAGAAACATCGCAGTCGGTCACGGTAATTCCAAATGCGGTTATAACAGAACAACTTGCAACAACTTTAGGCGAAGTGTTAACAAACGATGCAAGCTTAACTGCAGGTTCAAAACAACGTAATCGTGAAGTTTTTAATTTACGAGGATTTTCATTAAGCTCTTCAAATGGATACCTTAGAGATGGTCATCAGCATTGGTCGCATTACCAGCAACCTATAGAAATACTAGAAAACATTGAAGTAATTAAAGGTCCTTCAAG
>Ga0307492_10000589_pt1 | contig 15316 bp, 18 predicted proteins | sample SI3LmetaG_FD_202365 | JGI IMG/M metagenome (GOLD analysis project Ga0307492, IMG submission 202365) | Sea-ice brine microbial communities from Beaufort Sea near Barrow, Alaska, United States - SI3L | ecosystem: Environmental > Aquatic > Marine > Coastal | place: USA: Alaska | collected 2017-05-06 | reverse complement strand
CCTTTTTTGCTAAACAGAGTCTATCCGGCGCGGTAATTTTGCACCAGGGCAGGATCCGCTATGAGCGATACGGCATTGGACATTCACCAGAAAAGCGTTGGACCAGCTTTTCAGTAGCTAAATCCCTAACTTCAAGCCTGGTCGGCATCGCTTTAAAAGAAGGTTACATAAAGAGCCTTGACGATAATGTTTCGGATTATATCGACGGTCTCAAAGGCTCAGCCTACGACAATGTAACAATAGTGCAGTTACTCACAATGACATCAGGAGTGCAGTGGGATGAAGACTATACTGATCCGCAGTCCGATGTAGCTAAATTTAATAATCATGTTGCCAACGACGGTTTACCCACCATTGTGAGTTACATGAAAGACTTACCTAGAGCATATCCCGCGGGCGAAAAATGGCAGTACTCCACAGGAGAGACTAACCTGATCGGCATTTTGGTAGGGGAAGCAACTGGCCAAACTATTACACAATATCTAACTGAAAAAATCTGGCAACCGTTTGGTATGGAAAATGACGCAAGTTGGCTGTTGAGCTCCGACGGCTTTGAAATTTCCGGTTGCTGTATTCAGGCTAGTTTGCGTGATTTCGCACGATATGGCCTTTTTGTGCTGGAAGATGGCAAGATAGATGGGACTGCTATTTTACCAGAAGGTTGGTTTGAAATGGCCACTAGCAAGCAGGCTGATATTGGCAGATCTGGCGAAGGCTATGGTTATCAATGGTGGACCTTCGACGATGGTAGTTTTACCGCGCGAGGCATTTTCGGGCAAACCATCTTCATTGACCCGAAGAGGCAACTAGTTGTTGCCTTCAATGGAAACTGGAAAAATGCTACCGACGGTGAACTAAATCGACAGCGTTTTGAATTTATAGACACCGTAAGGGCAAAAATTGACCAAGGCAGTTAGTCAGCACAATCGCAATGCCCTAACTGAAAACAGGCAAAACCATTGCCTGTTTAATACAGCATCAAACAAATTTATTCTTTCAATTCCATAAAAAATAAGGTCTCAAATGATACTGGCGCGTGCGTGCCCGATGGAATATGTATGAATGCTGATGGCAATATACGGATCGCTAACGCAGCTAGCAATGAATGTGCGCTTCTTGCTCAAGGTGGCGAGGTAGTAGAGACTGTCAATACAAGTCAAAATTGTTATGCATGTATGTTGGGTGCCGATGATGGTAAAACTTTGTTTATGCTTACGGCGCAGAGTTCACACGCGGCCATCGCCGGCGCCAGCAGAGCTGGGAAAATTGAAATGGCGAAAGTATAATCGCCATACTGCATTTATGGTGTTAATTTCACCCGCAACACTTCTTGTATTTTTTACCACTGGCGCAACTGCAAGGCTCGTTGCGAGCAGGAACCTTGACAACTGTAACAGCCTCTTTTTTATTAAGGAGCGCGGTTAGCTCAAAGATAGATTCAACTGCACCTTCGCTGCTATCAATATTCACTTCAGCAAATAACGCTGCATCAGCAACTAAACTTTCGACTTCTTGCTTTCGTGCTTCACTGGTGACTACCAGTGTCAAAGGGTATTTTTTACTACCGGATATGCGACTCGCATTCCTTTCATAACCGAATTTGAGGTTGCTCTGCCGCGCATCTTGGCGGCCTTGGAAAAAGAATTTATCTGACATGTATGATCCAAATCTCTATAAAACGTAAACGGTAACCATCAATTTGTTGGTCACTACCAATAAAGCTAAGTGTACCTTGTCCTATAGGATCAGCCTACTATTAAGCTCCTGTGCTAGTGTAATTATTCGATACGTAAGGCAAAGTTAATGACAACTCTGGTTTCGGTATCAGTTTGAACAGTTCCATGATGTGGTACATTTTTGAATACGATGAGCTGATTTTCTTTGGATTGGATCTCTTGGTTCCCAACGACCGTTTTACCATTGCAGCTATTAACGTGAAACACGGCGATCCGGAATTTATCTGACACTCCAGAGTCCAGTGGTATATCGACATGTGTGGGATGTATTATTTCATGGCCTTGATTCGTGTATAAAACAGCACGAATTCGGCTTACACCTATAAATTTGACCTTGTCTTGCATAGGAAGAAGCATACCTCTGACGGGCTCAAACAGACTTGGGTTTATTACCTTTCCATTCTCCATGAAGGTATGTCCAAACATAAAATGTTTTTCAGATGAAACAACACGATCAGAATAATACCAAGGCATCATGTTCGTCATTAGCAAGCGTTTGAGGTCGTTAAAATGTGCTTGTGGTAAGAAATTTTGAAAAACGTCAGTCATAGGTCGGCACTATCTAGTTCTTTTATTTGGCTAGCCTAGCAATTACTGGTCATTGTTGGCAAGGTTTTCAAAATCAATCGAGCGAATAAAAGACAGTCGAGTACCCGTGGTCAGAATAATAGAGAATCCGATAATCAAGTTAAATACTCAATGCTGAGCTTCGGTATTAAGAGCTTCAAAACCACCCACTAAATCAAACAACTCTTCATCTATTGATTTCTGACGCTTGCGATGGAAGGTACGATGCAATCTCTTTTCTAATTCTTCAATATTTTTTTCAGCTCGCTGCATTGCCATTAATCTACTGGCGTTTTCACTAGCTAGTGATGCTGTGCATGCTTTAAAAAGCGATACAAAAAGATATTCATGAATAAGGCTAGTTAAACAACGCTGTTGCCCGTTGATTAGTTCAGGTAATGACCTGCCCGGCCAATGTTCGGTTACCAACTTATGCTGCCACTTCATATCCAGAGGTAGTAACTTTTGTACTCTGGGTGCGTAACCAGTATTTGACAAAGGGCCGTTGAAAAACAAATACACATCATTAACTTTGTGGTCTTTACGCTGCGCCTCAATTTCCACTAACAATTCTGTGACTAACGATGTAATTGATTCCATTTTTCGAGGCAGAGAAAAATTGCGGGAACAGGTTGATTTTTGCGCTTTAAGGCCAGATTGTATGCGCTCACCTACAGGCCAAAATAAAGCGTCAGCCGATTCATTCGCAAGTGTTTTACGCATAAAGCTTAATAGTGTGTCATTGAATTGCCCAACTAATCCTTGGTCAGATCCGAAAGTGATAACTCCTATCGGCAGCCCAGCTTTGCTGGGTAATGCCTGATCTTCGCTACCTTTAATAGCGAGGTTTATGCAGTACTTATTATGCAAGCCAGCGATTAAACCTAACTCTATCGTTCTGTAGTAATCTTCTAGGGATAAGACAGCCTGCTCATATTGGCTAATACTCGATGCAGCCATCGATTTCATGGTACGAACTACTGAGCGAAGGTCATTAGCACTGTCAATTTTACGCTGTAAAGCAAGCATCGAGTCACTCATTATAGTTCCGGTGCATCGCGCTTTTTAATGGTTTGGTCAGTCGCCATATAGTCCGAATCTAAAAAAACGATGAGTGCTTCTTTTGCACTCCTAAGCAGCCATTGATTATCCTCATCACTTAACCTATTCATTGAACTGAGCCGCTGTGTTAAGTCGGCATTGAAGTTATCGGCGACATCTATTAACGCTCGTTGCGCATCCCGCATATCTGAAAGTAGGACTGAATCAAACAGTCCATTTGTCAATGCCAACAGAATGGTGATTTGCCCAGGAACTGTTATAGGTGAGCCTTCTGGTTGTTTTAAAAATGCGCGTATCCGACGACCTCTATCAATTATATTCTGCGAGCTTTCATTTAAACGTGCACCAAATCGAGCAAAACTCTCTAACTCTTCGAATTGCGTGTAGGCAAGTTTGAGAGCACCCGCAGCCTCTCGAAACACTTTTAGTTGCGCTTTACCACCCACTCTTGATACAGATTTCCCGACATCAACTGCGGGTAATATGCCTAAATCAAATAAGCTCGGGGAAAGGTAAATTTGACCATCTGTAATCGAGATTAAGTTGGTTGGTATATATGCAGATATATTCTGCTCTTCGGTTTCAATAATGGGTAAGGCGGTAAGTGAGCCTCCACCATGTTCTTCATTTAGATGAGTAGCACGTTCCAGCAAACGTGAATGAATATAAAATATATCGCCTGGGAACGCTTCTCTGCCCGGCGCTCTGCGCAGCAAAAGTGACAACTCTCGGTAAGATCTTGCATGGAGGGTTAAATCGTCATAAACAATGAGGACGTCGCGTCCCTGATGCATAAAATATTCAGCAATGCTCGTGGCGGCATAAGGGCAGATGTAATTCAGACCGGGAGAATTATTACCTTCAGTGACAACTAACAACGTATATTTCATCGCGTCGTGATGACGCAATAAAGCCAACGTTTTCGCAACTGAAAACGCACGCTGGCCTATCGCGCAATAGATGCATACCACATTTTTGCCTTTTTGATTAATGATGGCGTCCATCGCAATGGCAGTCTTTCCGGTTTGTCGGTCACCCATGATCAGTTCTCTTTGGCCACGACCGATGGGTAATAAGGCATCTATGACCTTTAAACCAGTTTGCAGAGGCTGAGTCACGGGCAGACGCGCCATAACTGCCGGAGCTGGACGCTCTATTGGCAAGCGCTCATATAGATTAAGTAATGGTTTGGCATCCAAAGGCCTACCAAGCGGATCGATTACTCTTCCTATTAGCTCATTACCAACGGCAACGTCCATAACTCGGCCAGTTCGGTGAACCTCATCCCCAGCACTTAAGTTCCAATAATCGCCTAATAATACTACGCCAATTTCGGTCTCATCGAGATTAAAAGCGATCCCATAGATACCATTAGGAAACGACAGCAATTCTTCGAAACCTGCGTCAGGTAATCCGCTCACGATCGCAATACCGGTAGACACCCTCACGACGGTGCCTATTTCTTGTAATGATAGGTTTACCTCAAGGGCTTCACGAGCCTCTTGCATAGACATAAAAGCATTTGTAAAAGCTTTATCTATTGGAACATCAATACATTGATTCAAGCTGGGTCTCCAGTGATTGTTCTTAAAAAGTCGCTTTAGATTGCTCGCCGGATGACTCTGGCTTGGTATTCTGCTTTGAAGGACGAAGTTGAATCACTTCCTTTACACGGTCTTGCAATTTTTTAAGATGGTCGTGGATACTCCAAGCTAATTTCCAACCACCTACACTGAGTTCTAATCCAGCCATTAGCTTGGGAACACAAACGAAATTAAGTATAATATTAGGCTGCTTTTGCTTACTTAATAGTTCGGTTAATGTGCGTTCGATGTCCGTTTTATATTCATCATTCAATGGAAATGCGCTGTGCACAACGAGGTGTTCAGCACTTTGCATTGCCTCGCTCAACATTTCGTATTGCTTACCGCTCAATCCCTTGAGTTGATTTAAAAACTTATCTACTATTGCTTGCTCTAATTTAACGCCAGCAAGGTCACCTAATATTTTAGCAGCGGTTGCATAAACCTCTTCAATGTTTTGGTTTAATACCTCATGTTCCATATTCCGCAAAACGCTTTGCGTTGCTTCCAATCTTTTACGCAGTATTTTATCGGCATCCGCCTGTGCCCTAGCAACTAACTTAATCCGTTGTTGTTTTGCTTCAGCCTCTGTTTTTTCCATAATTGCTGTTCGCTGTTTTTCTAATTCTGCCTCTTTACGTTGGCAAACATATTGGCGCTGCTCGGCGTCAGCATTCTTTGCATTAGCATCTTCTAATATCTTTTTTAAGCGCATCTCACGAGCATCTAAGCTATTGAGGATAGGCTGATATAGAAAACGTCGAAGCAACCAAAGCAAAACTGAAAAATTGATGATTTGCGCAGCGATAGTAAACCAATCAAACGGCATGATTTAGGCCCCGCTGAGGTCGACAAAGTAGTTCCAAAACGGATTTGAAAATAGCAGTATCATTGTGACAACGAAACAATAAATAGCGGTAGATTCAATCATAGCTAAGCCTACAAAAAGGGTTCGTGTAATTGTAGATGACGCGTCAGGTTGTTGGGCTAAGGCAGCCAGAGCACTTGCTACCGCTCTACCTTCAGCAAAAGCAGGACCAATAGCGCCAAAACCAATAGTTATGCCTGCAGTGATGATTGACACAACAGCAATTAAAGTTAATTCGTTCATGTTACTTCCTATGTTTATTAGCGGAACCATTAATCTTTTGCAAAGGCGATTTAGCGGCGCTGACGCTAGTGGCAGCGGCTATATAGACTGAGGCAAGTACAAAAAAGATGTAGGCTTGCACCATGCCAGTCAATAATCCCAGGACAGTCATTACTATCGGGAATAATAAAGGCGAAATAAGCAACAAAATCCCGATTATCATGCTGCCACTCATTATATTTCCAAACAATCGAACTGCTAACGCAAGAGTTCGTGAAAGCTCACCAATAATATTAAACGGAAGCATAAGAGCCGTGGGTTGGAGGTACGAGGTAAAATACCCCTTCATACCTTTTTGTTTGATACCAAAATATGGCACAGCCACAAAAACACAAAGCGCCAAAGCAATAGTGGTTGAAAGCGACCCTGTCGGTGGCTCGTAGCCCGGAAAAATAGTGAATAGATTCGCCATTCCGACAAACAGCAATAAACTGCCTAAGAAAACGATGTATTGCCGCGGATCGCGCAGACCTGTGCTCGCGAGCTGTTGCTCTATACCAAACACCATAACTTCTAGGGCATTTTGCCAACGAGATCCTTCGATCTCGTTCGTCAAACTGCGAGTAATCAAGCGTGAACCCGCGGTCAGCACAAGTATCAGACCCCATGTAAACACGATGGTCGCGTTCAACTTAACAAAATCATACTGCCAAAATACGATGTCATCTGGACTAAGGTGCATGTTTAGCTCCAGTGGAAGACTCCGTTGCCTTAACTGGGCGTGCTTCGCGGCCCTTAGCATTAACCCCAATGAACCAGCTAATAAGATATCGACCGACAATAAAGCCGCACAAACTAGCGAGTAAAAGACGCCAATTTTCCATACCAATCAAATAGAAGCCGCATATCGCCAACGCCATTCTAGCTAGCCAAGCACCAATAAACCAAGGTACTTCTGGCGTCGACTCCATAAATTTTTGCGTCGATAACCACAATACATAGAAAAATGTGCAACCCAACAGGATGGCTTGTGCAAAGGCAATGAGTACGGAAGTTAATATCGTCATATTTTAATACCTAGTTGTCTATCTATTTGTCTTCGTCAATGGCTTTGTGTTCTTTGCCTAGCCAACTCCATGCCGTAAAGCAACCAATTATCAGGCCTGCTAGAAGACAAGCGAGTGTCCATGAGCGTTGGTCGTCAAAATGTTTGTCTAGCCACAAACCTAACGCCGCCCCCAGTAGCGTAGGAATTGCGATAGACCAACCCACCAGCCCTATCATGCCTAATCCAAACCAAAGTCCAGGTTCCCCGCGCTTTCTAGCGCTTAGCTTGCGATCAGCCTTAGCTCCAATTTTATCGGATAAAGATGAGGTTGTTTTAACTGGCTTGGGCGTCACTTTTTCACGCCTTTGTTAAATCTGAAAATTGGGCTAAGAATCCACTTTCCAACTTATTCAATACCACTTGTAAATCACGTTCTTGCTCATCGAGACTCAAAAACTCTGATTGCACCAAAGCACGCAATTCACTTAATGGCTTAGGGCCAACAGCGCGTCGAACTGAGACCACTACTTCTGCGCCATTTTTAACCAGCAATCCATTGTCTACAGCAATAAAGACCTCTTCGTGAGTAGCTGTTTCATAGGTTAAAATTCCGGGCACTAAACTGGCAACACAATCACGGCGCTGTTCTAAGATACCGAAGGACCCATTTGAGCTCTCTGCTACTACCCGAATCACCTCAGCTTGATCGACAAATATATGTGAGGGGAGGAGTATTTTAAGCCACATGATGCTGCTCTTTTGCGCTACTTTCATTAGGTGATTTTTGTTGTACTTGGGCTTCATCTATAGCGCCGATCATATATAGCGCACTTTCCGGATGACCATTAAATTCACCATTTAAAATACGTTCACAACCATCCAGAGAGGCCTCTAACCCTACTAGTTTGCCCTGCATGCCAGTAAATTGCTCTGTTGTAAAAAACGGTTGAGTAAAGAAGCGCTCTAACCTTCTTGCGCGACTAACGATGTCTCGATCATCAGCCGAAAGTTGCTCTAGTCCTAACATCGCTATAATGTCTTTTAGCTCATCATATTTAGCCAAAGTTTGACGAATTTTTTGTGCCAGTGCATAGTGACGCTCGCCAACGATGCTTGGTGTATTCATCTTCGAACTTGATTGGAGAGGATCGATTGCGGGGTACAAGCCCTCGCTCGCGCGTTGACGTGAAAGCACAAGAGACGCTGAAAGATGTGAGAAAGTATGCACCGCAGCCGGATCAGTAAAATCGTCAGCCGGCACATACACCGCTTGAATTGAGGTAATTGAACCAAATTCAGTATTGGCAATACGCTCCTCAATACTAGCCAGTTCAGTACCCAAAGTGGGCTGATAACCCATTCTTGATGGCATATTCCCCATTAAGCCCGAGACTTCTGCTCCAGCTTGGATAAAGCGAAATATATTATCTATAAGCAGTAATACATCTTTATGTTCTTCATCCCGAAAATATTCTGCCATCGTTAATGCTGCCTGTGCAACGCGAAAGCGACTGCCAGGTGGTTCATTCATTTGCCCAAATAACATCACCATCTTGTCTAGCACACCCGCTTGTTTCATCTCACGATACAATTCTTCGCCCTCACGACAGCGCTCGCCAATGCCACAGAAAATACTGACACCTTTTTGGTGTTCAATCATGTTGTGTATCATTTCCGTTAATAAAACAGTTTTTCCAACGCCCGCACCGCCAAATAGCCCAGCTTTGCCTCCTCTTTCTAGGGGAGAAAGAACATCGACTATTTTAATACCGGTTTCAAAAATCTGAGAATGACTGGATCTTTGCATTAAATCTGGAGGAGTTTGATGCACGCTGCGCCATTGAATGCCCGTCGGAGCGGGAAGCCCGTCTATAGCGTTACCAAATACATCAAACATGCGGGAGAGGATTTGACTGCCAATAGGAGCTTGCAATGGGCGTCCAGAATTTATGACTGTCATGCTGCGAGCCAGGCCCTGAGTGGGGGTTAGCGCAATGCTTCTAACCCGATAATTATCTAGTTGTGTTAGTACTTCCATGATGATTATTTTGTTTTTAGCAAACAAAATAGTTCTTATTGCAGGTAAATTGGTTTCAAACTTAATGTCCACTATGCTGCCACGCACCGCAATTACGCGGCCAATAGACACAACTGTTGTATCTTCACACTGCAGAACGGCCGGAGATGGGTGGTTTGTAAGATTAGACATTGTAATCCGTCTTAGTTTACCTGTTTGTGATTAAGGTTGAGCTTATCGTGGATCTGTTTCTGACTATTGACCTTGATCAAGATTAAGTATCTTAGTTAACTACTCGCCTCTTATAAGTATTAACACTTATTACTCTGCCTGCTCGTTTGATGCATAATTGAGTTTAGAGTTTAGAGTTAATAGTGGAATAATGGTGATGGTGAGCGAAATTAAGCATATTGGTATCTTTACTTCTGGTGGTGACGCTCCTGGTATGAATGCCGCTTTATTTGCAGTGGCTAAGACGGCAGAGAGCTGCGGGATTAAAGTCAGCGGCATTCGACGGGGTTTTGAAGGCCTTATAGATAATGACTTGATACCACTTCACGCTAATCAACTGCAAAGATCGATGCACTTTGGTGGCACACTACTTAAAACGGCACGCAGTGCTCGCTTCATGACTACGCAGGGGCGAGAGAAAGCGGTGCAAACCATCCTACAAAATGGTATTGACGGCCTTATTGCCATCGGTGGCGATGGCACATTTCGGGGTATGTTGTCTTTAGCTAATACTAGCAACATCCCCTTTATTGGTATCCCCGGCACTATCGATAACGACATAGCGGGCACCGATTATACCCTTGGGTTTGATTCAGCGGTAAATACTGCAATTAAGTGTATTGATAATATAAGAGATACTGCAGAATCACATAACAGGGTTTTTCTAGTTGAAGTAATGGGCCGAGATTCTGGCTACATAGGTATCTATTCGGGCCTCAGTTGTGGCGCAGACTCCATTCTCATTCCAGAAAGTGATGAGGATTTCACCTATCTTTTAAACAAAATTAAGAACTACGACAGCGAAGATGCGTTTATTGTCGTTGTCGCCGAAGGTGATAACCTAGGCGTTGAGAAGGTGTCGGCAGAAATTAGGAAAGTTAATGCTCATATAGATTTGCGTGTTGCTAAACTGGGCCACATACAACGGGGGGGGAATCCTTCGGCTCAAGATCGTATGCTCGGGATCAGGCTAGGCGTTCTTGCAACAAAATCACTCATCAGTGGAGAGTCGGCGCAAATAGCCGGGTTTTGCAATAATAAACCGACCTTAAGTCCTTTGGAAAACGTAGTAAAAAAACATTGGGTCGACATTGAACTACAACGACTTTTAGCCATATTTTGTGGATAAAAATCGTCTTTTTTCCTAAACCGAATCAGCTTCGAAATTCACCATGACCTCTTGAATAGTAAATTTATCTAGCAATAATGCTTGAATCTCATTTGTAATAACCTGTAATTCTGTGACCGTCAAATCGGGATTAACTTTGGCAATAATATCTGCTTCGCGTCCGTTACTCGTTTGCCGTACGCGAACTCTCGCTATCTTATTCACTTTAGAAAGATGACCTAAAGCTTCAGCCAATTTATGGCGGTCAACATCACTATAATCGACCAAAATAGGAACCGCACTGCAAAAAAGCGTAAACGCCATATAAAAAATCATGCAAGATACAATGATAGCAAAAATCGGATCCAACCAATAATAGCCCTGCGCCGCAAATTGCCAGCCGAAAATAACCACAATCGTCGTTAACACGTCAGACAAGGTATGGCTCGCATCAGCCTGCAGGATCTGCGAATGCAGCCGTTTTGCCCATCTCCTCTGCCAGACAGTTGAGCAAATATTGACGATTAGAACACCGACCATTACGCCTAATCCGATAATACTTTGTTCTACCGGCTGTCCGAATCGACTAAACGCTTCAGTAATGACTTCAAAAGCCACTATGGTAAGTAGAGAAGCTAAAACTAATACCGCTATTTGTTCAAACTTCTGATGACCATAATGGTGATCTTCATCAGCCGGTGACTCCGATACTTTTATTGTAAACCAAGCAATAATATTGTTGGTTATATCTGCTAGTGAATGAATGGCGTCGGCGACGATAGCTGTAGAGTTCGTCATTAAACCAATACTCAGTTTGCTCAGCATAACGACTAAATTGACACTTCCTTCTACTATTAATACGGTTCTTACATTCACATTTTGACTTCCCAATTTTTCAATTCAATTGGCTTACTTTGCCTTTTAATAAATCAGCGCCATTAAAATTTTGTAGCGGTAAGTATTTGCATTGATTTAGGGCTAGATTTTGCAACATTTTCTGTGTTACCAGTACAATTCCATTACTACTCAAGCGAAACCCTCGCTCTAGGTCTTCTTTCTTACTTTCACCAATTTGCAGATTATCAGGAATAACGCAATTACTATCAATAATTGCATTTTTAATAGATACGTTATTACCTATCTTAACGTTAGGTAATAGAACTGAATGAGAGATATGTGCACTGCTGCCAACAGTAGAATCCTCAAAGACCAAAGAATGCAGTATTACCGAAGGATATATAATGCATCCAGCGGATATAAGCGAATTGGAAACCCTTCCTTTTTGTGTCGTATCATCGTCCAAAAACCTTGCCGGTTGAAGGCAACCTGTGGTGCTCCATATTGGCCATTTAGTATCACATAAATCAATTGAAGGTTGACTGGACAGTAATGCCATATTGGCCTCCCAATAAGCATCTAGGGTTCCTACATCTCGCCAATAAGGGGCTTTATTGCCGCTTGATGCGCAAAAACGAAATGCTTTTATTTTTTGTTTAGTCAGCACCTTGGGAATAATATCTTTTCCAAAATCGTGACAAGAATCATGCTGAACTGCATCTTTTTGTAATTCCTCAATCAAAAACTCAGTATTAAATACATAGTTGCCCATAGATGCCAGCACATTGTCAGGCTTGTCGGGTAGTCCTTTTGGAGCAATAGGTTTCTCTTCAAATGACACCACGAAATCATCACTATCAACATTCATCACCCCAAATTGACCAGCAGCCTGCTTAAGCGGTATTTCGATACAAGATACTGTCATTTGGGCACCACTTCTAACGTGTTTATAGAGCATATCCCGATAGTTCATTTTATATATATGATCCCCCGAAAGGACTAATACATATTTAGGCATTACCGCTTTAATGAATGCAATGTTCTGAAATAATGCGTCCGCTGTGCCTTGGTACCATTGTTCAGAATTTTGTTGTGATGCTGGCAATAATTCTAAAAACTCGCCAAAATTTTGATTGAATTTCGCCCAGCCACTGACCAGATGCCGAATCAGACATTGGGCTTTATATTGAGTAACAACGCCTATTTTTTTAAACCCTGAATTGACACAATTTGACAATGGGAAATCGATTATGCGACACCCTCCCCCAAACTCAAGTACTGGTTTGGCGCGCGATTCGGTGAGTTCATGTAAACGACTTCCTTGACCTCCTGCTAATAGTATAACGAGCGTGTCGTTTGGAAGTTGATTAATGTCGGGGTGTTCTAAATGTCCCATATAAAACCTCAAAAAATACAGTGGTTAAAATTCAGACGCAACGGCAAAAAATAGCTTTTTAAGCGTGTAATAAAACTCAGCCTATCTGCCAAAGTTCACTAATTAAGGCAAAGTAGGTGATGATGTTGACTCTCTATTAAACATAAGTCTTAGAAATAAAATCCGACCCATATCAAATATTATAGAGTTAGATGGCAGCTCTATTTAACACAACAATTATCCTGCCTTATGTTATTGCGATTATTAAAATGTAAATTAGTATTTTCGCGGGCAGTAAAACGGTCTGTTGAAGCAATACAACGTAAAGCATCTATGTCCAAGATGCTTACTTGGCGATTATGCACGCAAATTAATTCCTTTTGCTGAAAACTCGCAAATACACGACTCACCGTTTCAAGCGCCATTCCCATATTATTGGCAATATCTGTGCGCGTCATGCTGAAGCTAAACTCTCTTCCACAGAGCCCATGACTCGAAAACCGCTTAGATAACTCAAGAATGAAACACGCCACTTTTTGCTCACTTGAATAAGCGCTTAGGCACATCATCATGGCACTATCATTAATCAGCGATTGACTCATGGAACGTAACAGGCAATTCCTAAAATCATCATTGTTTTTAACTAAGCTATTTAAATCTGATTCTTTGACTAGACAAACACTACTGGTCTCTAGAAAAAGCACATTTTCCATATAAACATGTCGGTCAAATCCATCTACACCTAACAAGTCTCCGGGATAAAAGAATTTAGTAATATGTTCCTCGCCATCGAGAGATGTAATAAACGATTTCGCCGACCCTGAACGCAATATATACAAGCCTTCGAACTGTTCTCCGGCAGAAAATAGCGATTGCTTCGCATGGAAAACTCGGTGTGAATTGGTTAATTTTAAATTGTTTGATTTTTCAACACTTTCTAAGCATACTTTTAACGATGGACTAGATTTACTGATACGATTGAAAGGTAATGATGAATAATTCATGTTTTTCTGATCCGTTTTTGAGTTAGGTTCATTGACGCAAATCAGAGATGAAATAAAATATCTAGCAGTCAAGATTTTTGAAGACGTCGATTTTATATTAGGATTGAGGGGTTCGCTATCCGAGCAATCACTTAATTAATTGCGGAAAACACGTAGTTTATTTCCGATAAGGATCTTGTACATGGAGCAACCTCATAAGCTGACACTAACGCAATTGCTTGCAAGTGAAAATAGTGGTAACCAAGCGGTAAAAGATGCTAGTGCGCAATTAATTAGTTTATTCAATGCAAGCCCTGATGCCTTCATTATTATTGGTCAAGCAGGAGTTATCGAGCTTGTAAACTCGACAACTCAAACTATGTTTCTTTATGACGAACAAGATTTACTAGGTAAAAACAAGCGGTGGGGAGAAATAAATGGAAAACACCAAAACTAAACAATTAAGTGTTACCGTTCACGTAGTCGATGATGACGATGCAGTGCTAGATTCTGTCGGTTTACTGTTAACTACTATTGGCATAAATAATAGTTCCTACAGCAATGCACAAACTTTCTTAGATGCGTACTGTCATCCAGATTTTGACAAACATAGTGGCTGTATTTTAATGGATATTAGAATGCCTGTTATGAGCGGTATAGAGTGTCAATATAGACTTGACGAATTAGGCTGTACCTTACCTATTATTTTTATTACGGGTCATGGCGACGTACCTACGGCAGTTGAAACGATGAAGAATGGCGCATTTGACTTGATTCAAAAACCTTATCGAGAACAAGTGCTTATCGATGCGATTCAAAAAGCGTTGTCAGAAAATACGAGCACACAATCGCAAATGAAAAAAATAAGTAATACTAAGGAAAGATTAGCAACGTTAACGAAGCGAGAAACACAAATCTTAGAAGCTATCCTAGATGGGAAAGCAAACAAAGTAATTGCTATAGAGCTGTCGCTCAGTCAACGAACCGTCGAAATTCATAGAGCACACGTAATGGAAAAAATGGCGGTAAAGTCACTCGCCGAATTAGTTAAGATAGTGTTAGACACGTTATAATCTGTTGATTATAAAACGTAAATTTGCTATTTTTAAATCTATCAAAAAGGAATCGCGACCTAACGACTAAGTCAGCAGTTGCCAACAATGAAAGGAATATAGATAATGCTCAGAGTAATTAGCTTTTTGCTTTTTATCACCTCATTCGGTGTCCTGTCTATAGAAATGCCCGTTGAAAACTTTGTCAAACACGGCGATTACCTGGACATGGAATTGTCACCTGACGGCAAACATATATCGGCGCGCATCCGCAATGAAGGAAGAATTTATCTGGTCTTTTTAGATACAGCAACCATGCAAGTGGTGGGCGGTGTTAAACCACGAAGCAGTGATGAAATTCACTCTGCTACCTGGATTAATAATGAACGTGTTGTCTATCAATTTAGAGAGGCTGTTTATAATTCTGATGCTCCGATTGCCACGGGTGAGCTATTTGCGACTAACGTTGATGGTACCCGAGCTGAAATGTTATACGGCTACAGAGCTGGCGAGAGCCAGCTTGGCTCCAAAATTGCTAAACGTAAAGACACCGCCGCAACACCCTACATTATTAGCACACTAGTTAACGATGATAAGCAGATTCTTATTGTTGAATACCCTTGGGAC
>Ga0307492_10000588_pt1 | contig 15328 bp, 16 predicted proteins | sample SI3LmetaG_FD_202365 | JGI IMG/M metagenome (GOLD analysis project Ga0307492, IMG submission 202365) | Sea-ice brine microbial communities from Beaufort Sea near Barrow, Alaska, United States - SI3L | ecosystem: Environmental > Aquatic > Marine > Coastal | place: USA: Alaska | collected 2017-05-06 | reverse complement strand
GGCCAGCGATGCGGCTTATGCTGCTTTATTATTGTTTAATGAACTATCTAAAAATATGGTTTTGCGCGATGCTGATTTTAAGCAGAAGTTCGAAGTGAGAAAGATGATCAGTCAGCGCTTGTTTGTAGACACTTTTGCAACCGACTCTAGAACGGTGAATGTGGCGCAGTCTGTAATGCAACGTTTGTTCGAACAACAAAAATACCTAGATGCGATACGCTGGAGCGATTGGTTGTTATCAGGTGATAAACTGGATGGACCGGCCTATGCGACAGCAAATTTACCCCCAGCGAGTTTACTCGACAAGCATATTGGGGCACATGATATAAATGCAGAAAGCTTAATTTCAGCTCGCCTTGTGTTAGCGCATGGCAACTTTGCTCTAAAAAATTACCACGTGGCACAAGTCGGTTACGAAACACTATTGAACATCTTGCCGCCAGAAGATGAACGAGTCAAAGAACTCTCCAATCGCTTAGCTGCGACGTTCTTTCAGCAGTCAGAGCAGTTGTTAGCTTCAGCTAAGGTGAAGGATACGCTGGAAGCTCCATTACCTGCGGGGAGAGACTTTGCGCTGCTGAGCGAAACCCAACAGCTCGCTTTGATTGACAGTGTTGCGCTGCTTCAACGTATTATGCAAGAAACCCCAGATTCAACCTTTAGAGCGGCCGCTCAATACGATGCAGCTACGTACCTACTTGCATTGGAGCGTTTCCCGCAAGCCGTGTCTATGTTGATTGATTTTGAAATTCGCTTTCCGAAAAATGAGTTAGTGCCAACAATCCCAGGCAAACTATTAGTGGCCTATGAGGAGTCAGAGCAATGGAAGCCTGCCGCTGCACTATTGATGGCACAACATATAGCTCAGCCTGACACTCAATTAGGCAGAGACGCATTATATGTTGCTGCGGGTTATTTCTCAAAAGCAGGCGATAGAGAAGAATCGTTGAATGCCTATAGAAGCTATGCACATCGATATCCGTCGCCTTTGGCCGATGCAAATGAAGCGCGTTTGAAAATGACGAAGTTTTATGAGGAGACTGGCGAGGAGTCGAAGCGTCGCTTTTGGCTAAACAAGCTTATTGCTGCCGACCAAGAAGCGGGTAACGAGCGATCAGCGCGTTCACGTTATTTAGCCGCTATGGCGTCAATGGTTTTCGCTACTGATGCAGATATGGCCTATAAAAAAATTAAGCTGACGTTGCCATTAAACAAGAGTTTACAACGCAAGCAAAGTGCGCTGAAGAATGCGATCGCCCGTTACGATGGCGTCATGGCCTATGCTATCGCTGAGTATACGACGCAAGCAAATTATTCACTGGCTAACTTATATTCAGTGTTAGCTAAAGATTTAATGGAATCGAGTCGTCCCAATGGATTGTCTGCGCTAGAGTTAAGCCAATACGAATTGCTACTAGAGGAGCAAGCATTCCCATTTGAAGAAACAGCTATTACTTTGCATGAAAATAATGCAAAACGCGCATACGGTGGTTTATTTGATGACTGGGTTAAGGAAAGTTTAAAAACGCTCGAAAACCTATTACCTGTGCGTTATCGCAAACCAGAACAAATTCAGGAGCTGAGCGCTGATGATTTTGAATAGTCCTAAGTTACGAATTTTAGCGTTGGTAGCAACCTTTTCAATGACCTTGTCGGGCTGTTCAAGCATGCCGTCTTTACCGAGTTTTTCAGGCCCTGATACTAAGCCAGAACAAAGCCCTGAAAATACGTCAAATAATGTCCCGCAGTCAAATCAAACTAATGTGGACGTTGATGGCGTTGCTGTAATACCGGCACCGATTGAATTAACGCCGGAGCAATCAGAAGAACAAGCACTTGCAATGGAAGCACGCGGATTAATAGGCGCTCTTAACGCCTTCAAATTGGATAAACAAAGTCAACAAAAATTGAATTCTAGCCAGCTAGGTGATGTGCAAAGTGCGATAAACAACTTAGCTAGTGGTAAAACCGATGAAGCCTTGGTTGCTGTGCAACGAGTTATTGATGACGCAGATTTTATTGCATCACCCAATACAGCAGTTTGGGTTTTACGTGGCGATATATATCGCGCGAAGGACGATATTGAGAAAGCTCTAGGCGATTATAAGGCGGCGCTGACATTAGTTGCGAGCAATCATCAGGCGCACAATCGCCTTGCCTTTATCTATAGAGACGCAGGCAAGTTTGATTTAGCCGAAGCACATTACGCACAAGCAATTAATGCGTGGCCAGGCAATGCCGAAAGCTATCGTAATCGAGGTATATTGTATGACCTTTACGTCGGCGATAAACCTGCCGCATTAGCGGACTATTTATTATATAAAGCGTTGCTCGATATTCAAGTGCAAAGTGTGGCATTGCCAGCAAAATCATTGCTAAAAGAACAGAAACTAATAAGTCAGTGGATATTGGATATTCGACGCCAAATATCTATCTTGCAGCGGGAGCAAGCGAATGGATAAAACAAAAATATCAGTTACTCAGTCGCTGCGTACTATTGTTGTAGTTGCGTTGCTACTATGTTTTCAAGGCTCTGTATTTGCTCAAGTGTCAACACCAGAGGTAGAGGAGCAAGCAGTGCCCGTGAACCCTCGAGCAGTAACACAAGAACAAGCACCTTTGGACCTAACCGTCGCATCCGACGGGAATGTCTCATCAAGCGCTGATATATTGCGACTGGAAGAGACAATTCGTGGCAATAAAGAACAACCAAAGGTATTATCAATTGTACCTTGGCAGTTGCCTTTATATCAGCGAATTGATCGTAACGAACAGCGTTGGGCTCCTATGAAAACTAGGCTTAAGCTATTGGAACGTAGCAGTTTTTTAAAAGAAATAAAGCTTCTTAAAGGAGTCCAAAACGGTCAATCTAGTGCTGTTGTAGATGCACAAAAAAACTGATTGGTATAAATTAAACAACAGATTGATGGTTCACAATACATAACATTAAAACGTATTCGAATAGACTATCAGTAACTAAAATTTTAGCCTCAAGTGCGGTGTTCATAACGAACTATTGAGACTACATTATTAAACGATCACTATATTAAAGAGGATATCATGGATACCATCGTTCGCTTTTTCCAAGAAGGGGGCTCTTTTATGTTCCCTATCTCAATTGTATTGGCTATTGGTTTAGCGATTGCGCTGGAACGTTATTGGTTTTTGGGTTTTGCAAAACGTACTAATAAGAAAGCGTTTCGTGAAATCGAACCTTTGTTAGCAAGCCAAAATTTTGACAAAATCATCCAAATAACTCAAAACAGTGCTGCACCTATCGCTCGTGTCATTGGTGCTGGTATTATTCGTTTAGGCATTAGCCCACGCCGCGAAGATATTGAATATGCGATGGAAGAAGGATTGATGGAAACCATTCCTCGTCTTGAGAAACGCACACAGTATTTAGGCATGCTGGCTAATATTTCGACACTTCTTGGTCTACTCGGTACCATTATCGGTTTGATAGCAGCATTCTCGGCGGTTGCCAATGCTGACCCCTCAGAGAAAGCCAGCTTGTTATCACAAAGTATTTCAGTGGCAATGAACACGACTGCGTTTGGCCTAATAGCTGCAATTCCATTGTTGCTGTTGCACTCATTGCTTAACACTAAGACCGCCGAAATTGTGGACAGCATGGAAATGGCAGGTGTGAAATGTTTAAACACGCTTATTGCCAAAGAGAATTTGAGCCCTAAAACTCGCCAGTCAGACGAGTAGGAAGCATTTTTATGTTTGGACGACGCCACGGGCGTAATGCCAAGAAAGAAGACGCTGAATTGGACATCACCTCTTTCATGAATCTGATGATTGTACTGGTGCCTGTTTTGTTAATGATGATGGTGTTTTCAAGAATTACCGTTGTGGAGTTAATACTCCCAGGCATTGAGGCACTTGGAGCGGATGAACCGATTGAGGATCAACGCTTGGAGATTTTAGTTTCTGATGACTCATTAAACATCTTTTTTCCACAAGGTTACTTGGTAAAGACCATTACCAAAATACCCGCTGTGGATGAAGACGGCGAGCCTCTTGTTTCCGCTGACGCAGAACCTGCAATGCAACACGATTTTATTGGGTTACAGAATACCTTAAAGTTAGTGAAGCAAACATTATTAGACAAGGCGGTAGATAAAAAAGATATTATCTTAATGCTGCCCGATAGTACCGACTATCAAACCATTATCAGCTTGATTGATGCAACACGCTCATACAAAGAAGTATTGGTAACATCGGTTGTTGATGCGGAACTCTTTCCAGAGGTATCGCTCGCTGAAGCACCAGCAAGATACGAGTTAAAAAATGCGGGAGGTGCTCAATGAAGATGTCAGCTCGAGCTAAACGCATGTCGCGTAACCATAAACGAGGCACAACTAAGCTTAGCCTAGTGTCTCTGATGGATATATTTACAATATTGGTCTTTTTCTTGATGCTCAATGCGTCAGATGTACAAGTATTGCAACGTGATGATTCGGTTGAGTTGCCAAAATCGACAGTGAAAACGCCAGCCAAAGAGACATTGTTGTTAATGATCAATGCCAACAATATTTTGTTGCAGGGTAAGCCAATTGCAAAAACAACAGACTTATATGAGCAACAAGATTACATAATTTTGGCCTTGAAAGAAGAGTTGCTTTACCAAGCGTCTCGCACCGTTAGAGCGCCGGTAGATGCAAGTGATCCTGACGCAGCGGAGGATCCTGGTTTATCAATAACTATTATGGGTGATAAGTCGGTTCCTTATAAGATTCTGAAGAAAATCATGCAAACCAGCGCTGAAGCCGGTTATACCAATATTGCATTGGCGGTCGAAAATCAACTCGAAGCGGTCAGTGACACTGAGCTGACTGATGCAGAAGCCAAGGTTGGCGTTGAAGGTGATGGCTCGTGAGTACCTCAAACGTGCCTTCAGCATATTTTCATTCACTGCTTCCTTGGGAAAGCAGTGACAAGGAAAATTCGACGTTTACTGGTATCACTATCGTCCTTCTGGCGCTAACGTTAGTGATTGCGATGTATGTACAAATGACCGAGTTACCAGAAGTGCCCAGAGCCGAGCGCGATAAGGTACCGCCGCAATTGGCTAAATTAATAAAAGCGAGGGAGCCTGCCCCTCCACCCAAAGTGATTGAACCAGAGGCAAAACCCGAGCCTGAGCCCGAAAAGCCGAAGGAAGAACCGAAGCCTGAGCCGAAGCCAGAACCAAAACCTGAGCCTAAGCCTAAGCCAAAACCAAAAGAGCCAACCTTAGAAGAAAAAACTAAGCAGGCACGAGAGTCGGCAAAAAGTAAAGGGGTACTCGCTTTACAGGATCAGCTCGCCAGTATGCGAGATACAGCGAATCTGACCAATTTAGCCAACACTCAACAGACTCAAGGTGGCGGACAGACAGACACGTCGCAGCGCAAAATTTTGGGTAGAGAAACCAACAAAACGAGTGGCGGTATTAAGCTTGGGAGTTTGAGTTCAGATGTTGGCGCGGCAGGTGAATTAGCAGGGCGCAGAAATACGGAGTTTGTTGCTAGTGAAATGGGCGAAGCTTCATTAGCGACTCAACAACGCATTGAAGAAACACAAGATGTTATTGGTAGTCGCGATCTGGACAGCATTAGACAAACTCTGGACGCCAACAAAGGCGCTGTATATTCATTGTATCGTCGAGCGTTGCGTCAAGATCCTTCCATTGAGGGAAAGCTGACAGTGCGTTTAATCATCGAGCCTGACGGGTCGTTATCATCAGTTAGATTGGTGAATAGTGAGTTAGAAGCGCCTGAGTTAGTTGAGAAATTAATAAGCCGAATTGGACTAATTAACTTTGGGACTCAAAATGTCACCACAACTGAGTTAGAATACGCGTTTAATTTCTTACCTTTTTAATTAACGCTAGGTTGTGAGCTGATATGAGTGATAAAAAATCAAAGACTGAAGCAAATAAGACTTCAGTCTTTCCTACTTCCCCTGAAACGCATAGCGAATCGGTTGTTACTCCTGCTAAGGCGGTTGCTGATAATGCAAACTTCGACGCTGAGCCGGTTGAAGCTAACTGCAGCGAGGCTCGGAGTGTCGAAGTTAACAGTATTGAAGTCCAGAAAGCTGAAATTAGCAATACAGAGGCACAAAGTGTTGCGGTTAATAGCACTGAAGATGGTGATTCAAAGGGCAAAAACACTCAATCCAATAACCCTTTGCATGGCGTTAAATTACAAACCATTATCGAAGATTTAGAGGAACAGTATGGCTGGGACGGGCTTGCGTATCGCATCAATATCAATTGCTTTAAATCCGATCCCTCGATTAAAAGCAGCCTGAAATTTTTGCGTAGAACCCCATGGGCACGAGATAAAGTGGAAAGGTTGTATCTAAAAACGTTCCATAAAAAGTATCGTCCAGAGAGTTATTAAACTACTAATCCCTATCAAGTAACTTTATAAATTAGTTGATGTTTACGTTTTTCGTTATAGGATTTAATGGGAAGTTAGAATGCAAAAGGTCTTTTCATCAATGATAAAAGTAACGCTCATACTCATATCTTTACTGATTATTGCTGCTTGCGGGTCGACAGGCAATGAAGCTCCAAATGATGAATCTTCCTTAGTTAAAACGAATAAGCAAGCAACCCTAACAAAAGAACAACAGCGTAAGGTAAAGCAACAAATTCTGAATTACGCTAAAGCCGATGACGACTACAACGCATTGGTGGCCAAATTCCTGCGTGCAGAGGCGCAAGTAAGCGATTTTGACGCAATTGTAAGTCTTTACCCATTAACGACTAAATACAGCCCCTACGGAAACGTTGAGCAAGTTCAAAAGTTAGTGGCATTTGAAAGCATGGAACAAGAAAATTGGGAAACCTGTTTACAGGCAACTAACATCATTCTCGATGAGAATTACACGAGTCTTGCGGGTCACTATGGTGCGATGGTTTGTCATTACGAATCAGGTGAACGTTTGACCGGTGAATACCACAACACAATGCTTGATGGCTTTATGGATGCCATTCTGCGGTCAGGCGATGGACAAACCCCGAGCACTGCTTTTTATATAACCAGTACCAATGACTTGTACGCTTTCGTTCAACTTAACGCCATGGTTGTAACTGGTCAGTCACTGGTTTACCACGAACAAAGACCGGTGGACGTAATTGAAGTGCAAGACCCTGAAACAGGGCAAAAAAGCACATGGTACTTTGACGTTACCGCCCAGTTTAGACGCGGCATTTTTGATGATATCGAAAGCGCCAGGTAGCAAACGGTTAACGTTTACGTGCAGGTTTATATTGGGTTGAACAATAACCGCGACTAACATCTGGACTACGTAACTTAAGATGCTTTGTTTTGCGACCTGTAACCCTAGCGCGCCAATTATTGAATGTTTTGCGCTTAATATTACGGCGCATAATTTCGATTACCTGAGGTTCGGATACGCCAAACAATCGCTCTATCGCTTCAAATGGCGTGCGGTCTTCCCACGCCATCTCAATAATACGCGAGGTTTCTTCTTCGCTAAATCGGTTCATTTTTTGTTTAAAACTTGTTTTCATGCCATTTTTACTTATTTTCTTGAAGTTTGGATTAGTTGTTTCTGTCAGTAATGTAACGGGGTTTCTGTGTAATTACGTATCTACTTCTTCTGTAAAAGACAATAAACGTAAACTAGTCCACTTTTAAGCGTTTTTCATTCACCATGTTTAGCAACTCACCAGCAGCAATAGCATCTGACATGGCCCTGTGATGACGCTGCATATCAATACTGAAATGTTTAGTGAGATTGGCTAACGAATAGGATGGTAGCCCCTTATAGTGTTTTCGCATTTCTCTAACGGTGCAGAGTTTCGGTCGCCTAAAGTGGCGATCTAAGCGATTAAACTCCTCTTTGATGAAGCCATAATCGAAATTAACATTATGGGCAACAAATACACATCCCGCGGTAAACGCATCAATATCATCAGCTACTTCAGCAAACAAGGGAGCTTGTGCCACCATGTCATTGTCAATACCGGTTAACGATGTGATATTTTGTGGAATGCGGCGCTGAGGATTAATCAATGACTGCCACTGGGCGACGACTTCGCCGCCAATCATTTTAACAATACCTACCTCTGTAATTCGATGATGCTGCGCGCTGCCCCCGGTCGTCTCAATGTCAATTACGGCGTATGGCTGCATCGGGTCGATAATCCAATTTACATTAGTAATACGTACATCAAAACCTAAATTTTGTAGTTTCTGAATGCTGAGAAGTTGATTGCGTCGCAATTGGTCACCCTCTGATTTCACTTCTTCAAACCGAAGTGTCTCATTCTCAATAAGCATTAAATCTGGAAAGCCATCACTTAAGTTTTTCCAGTCTTGAGTCATCGCTTTTAACAGCGACAATAAGGCGTCCAATTTACTGTGACTAATAAGCAGAATAAGGCGTTCTAAGATGTTCTTGCGCCACCTAAAAACAATATTACCTTGGCCATAGTATTTTACAGCAGCTAAGGAAAGTTGTTGAACCAACTTGGCTTTAGTATCCGTGCTTTTTAGGCGCGTTTCGATTTGCTCTGAAGCGAATTCATAAAACTGGTTGGTTTTAAGAGACGCAGGCAAATGATCAAATTCGTTAGTTAATCCTAAGCCTTCTAATTCGTATATTTCATGCCAGAAATACAGTCCAAATAAAGCACGCCATATTTCATTTTCGGTACGCATTGCCTTGCAGCCGCGACTTTCATAGTAAGCTACAACACCCCGTTCAACCGCACCTTTGTGCATTTCATCAATCAGAATAGTTTGGCTGTTCTCACGCAACATATCGGTTAATATACTGGTACGTTTCTTATGATACTTGCGAGCTAAAAAGTCTTCTGCAAAGGCCAACAAGTCTTCGGATAATGGTGCATCTATTATGCGATCGAGTTCAGCTTCGACGTCGTTTTTTAAGCCCAGCTTGTATGCTTCCCGTACCCACTTTTCTTGAGCAATGTCAGTATTTATCGTTTTTAATACTAAGCATGCGTAACTTGCATCTTCCTTTAGTAGTTCGCAAGCCAGCAAAAATTGTACTTTTGCATCCAGCTCAATGGCTTTAGCACCTAAAGGCTTAGGTAAATTTTCAAGATGATTTAGGATCACCAAGCGGTTTAATACAGGTAACTGTGTTCGTATTTCATTCAGCAGTGAATGCATGACGAAAGCCGACTTAGCACTGTCAATGTCGGCGAATCTTGCCATCACTTGTGCTTGCTCCTTACGAGTGCGCATTACCCCTAAGTCGCGCATAGAAAACTGATTTAATGTAGAACGAAAATTACCGAAGTACACATACAGAAAATAGCCAATATGTGGTTCGAAATTGCCTTGCCAGTAGGCACTTGCAACCGTAGTTTTGCAAATTTCATTAGGCTTCGCGCCACTTAAAACAACGTCAGTTAATATGGCTTTGGCTTGCGATTTTTTATATATCAATGTTGGCGCGCCAGTAGCACTGGAAGTGTTAATTTCATCCATAATTTGAATGATTTCATCTTTGGTGAGATGCTCAATAAAGGCGGAAATATTTTTCGATTCAAGAGGCGTAAACCAATATTCTTGATGTAAATAATCCAAATTATAGGAAATATTTTCAATTTCCTCGTAGGCATAAGAAGCCGCCTTTACAAAGATTGATTTACGATTAATAAACCGTACGATGAGACACTGTTGTGGTTTGGTCAGTGCGTTGAAGCGGTGAATGAATTGTTTGTCACTGCTATCTAATAAAGCCTCACATGGGCCGGTCACAAATTTTAGAAATTCATGAAAATGGCTCAAATAATAGTAAGTGGGTAAAGATCGCAAGATTTATGTGCTCAAGTTAAATGTTGTATGGATTGGCTTGATAAAAGCTCTTTAAAAGAATTAGCATACTAAATAACTGTCTGCATATACAGTATTTTATTGTACTTTAACACGCTGCATACTATACCTATTTTTTGCTTAGCCATTTAAACAGCCCTGACCACGAGGCCTTGCGAGTTCAGGTTCATATTTAATTAATTGTAGATTGTAGCGTTTTTTGACCCTTAATACGTCCAACTGGACATTTTATTCGTAGTTACGTTGTTATATTATCAATAACGAAAATAAATAGCATAAACCACTTTGTAGTCTGCACGACGCCAGTCTGTCTAAAAAGTGTAATCTCTTCTAGGTATAGTATTTTCAATATTCACTTTTATAAGGTAATAAAATGAGTTTGAGTAGAACTGAAAATTTTGAATGCCCTTATTGTATGACTTACAACGATTTGGAAATTGATGAAGCGAATGATATTGGGCAACAGCAAATAGTGGATTGTCAGATTTGTTGCTCACCTATCGAGCTTAGTATCATTGACAATGGCTTTGGTATTGAAATTATAGCCAAACGGGATGATGACTAATCATGAGTAATAAACCGTTTAATCCTACGCCTCAATATTTCAACGCAAGTGATATTGATAATATGGCCCAACGCGTTAGGGCTAATTTTATCAACTCATTGTCAGGTTTTAAAAGTGGCAACCTTATTGGCACTCGGTCTGCCGGCGACAAAGATGGTACAAAGGGTATTGATAATCTCGCCGTTGTGAGTTCCGTTTTCCATATCGGGGCACATCCGCCTTTATTGGGAATGATAATGCGACCACATACAGTGCGTCGCGATACGCTGCAAAATATTAAAGATACGGGTGAATACACGATTAATCATATTTGCTCGGCAATCGTTGAAAAGGCGCATTGGACCTCAGCGAATTACGATCCGCAGGTTAGCGAGTTTGCTGAAATAGGTTTGACACCGCAAACAACCGATCAAGTAAAGGCACCTTATGTGCTAGAGTCGCGAATTAAGCTTGGTATGCAAGTACAGGATATACAGGTGTTAGCAATCAACCAAACAGAACTTGTTATTGGCCAAGTGGTAGAAGTGATTGTTGAGCCACAATGGGTAAGTGAAGACGGCTACGTCGATATTGAGGCTGCTGATTCGGTGGCAATTTCGTGTTTGGATTCTTATCATTCAACTCATCGGATTGCTCGCTTTGGATATGCCAAGGCTAATAAGGAGCCGTTTACTATTCCAGTTAAAAATCCGTAGTGGAGGCTTTTATGATACCAAACTTAGACGAGTTATTGTTAGTTTGTGGCGTTGCTATTGGTGTTATAGCACTTATTGTCTAGCGGTTAGTCAAACCGCCGATTGAGAATAGCTCTGGGGATAATGACTAAGTATGCTAGTTTAAGCTCAGTGAATTAGATAAAAAGTAATCGTATTTATTTAATTTTACTAGATGGATCCAAATTTTTTCTGTATAAGTATAAACAGTAGCAAACAAAACTTTGCTAGACCTAAGAACTCGCCACCATTGGCGAGTTTTCGCATTTTAGGCCTAGTGTAAAAGCGAATCATTTCTATTTTCGTCTACAAATTGGGATACGCACTATGAACAATGTTAATCGTCGTGACTTTATAAAATTATCAGGCTCAACTCTTATCGGCCTAACTTTGGGCGGCGTTGCACTGCGCGCTAACGCACAAGAGCAGGTTAAATTAGATGATCCAACTGCCCTTGCACTAAAATATGTCCACGAGTCAGAAGTGGAAGGCGCCTACTGTGACAACTGCCAATATATACAAGGTGAAGATGGCCAAGAATGGCGCCCTTGCGGTATCTTCCCGGGCAAAGTAGTGAACGCTAAAGGTTGGTGTTCAGCATGGATGAAGAAAGCAGGCTAATTTGCGGTAAGCAAAATTTAAACTGAAATATAAAAAAGAGCTGCTTTAACTAAGCAGCTTTTTTTATGTGTTTTTGACCAGCTTTTTGCCGTTTCACATTAACAGCCTTGTTAGTAAACAGTAATTAATCCTTCTTCAAAGGTCGCATCGCTTCTTTAAAATACGACGTTTGATATGCGCCGTTCGCAAAGCTAGGTTTGATTATCGCTTTGCTTTGTTTTTCGAAGTGATAGGCTAAATTCAACAGTAGCGATTCGTCCCAAGCTTTGCCTATAAAACTCAGGTTAATGGGTAATCCTTTCATGCTACCCATTGGAACGCTCACCTGCGGATAGCCCGAAATCGCAGCCAACCAACCTGCACCTGCATTACCCCCAGCGAAGCTGTCACCATAAACCGGGTCGATTAAAAATGCAGGGGTTTGACTAGGCATTATGATCGCATCGACTTGGTGCTTTGCGAGTAATAAATCAATTCCTTCTTCTCTAGTCGCGTTTTGTAAAAATGCGACCGTATTGAGATAGTCTTCATCATACCCTTTAGTCGCTTGCGACTGCTCAAACAGGCTTTGGTCAAACAAGACCATTTCACGCGCATTGGTTTTATTGAATTCTATTAAGTCTGCCAGCGTACGCGCCCTTACTGCGGGCGCTGCTTGTTTCAAATATAAGTTTAATTCATGCTTAAATTCAATCAATAAAACGTCAAGTGCCTTGCCCCAAAAGCCTTCAGGCGGCTCAAACTTGTCGATAGTGACCAGCTCTGCACCTAGGGCTTGCAAGGTTTGTGCTGAAGACTCAAAGGCACTAATAATTGCTGGGTGTTCGCCTTGCACAGCAGTGAAAACCCCAATCCGCTTGCCTTTCAGTGGTTTGTCTAATTCATCCGTGTAATCGCGCTTACGGTCATCAGCCAACGCTGTGTAAGAGTCATCGGGATCAGTTCCAGCCATGATGGATAACATGAGAGCGGCATCTTCAACCGAACGCGTCATGGGTCCAGCTGTATCTTGGGTAACTGAAATAGGCACAATATGAGTACGTGAAAGTAGCCCAACCGTTGGCTTTACGCCTACTATGCCATTCATTGCGGTAGGGCAAATAATAGAGCCATTAGTTTCTGTACCAATAGCCAGAGATGCAAACTGCGCTGCCATGGCTGCGCCTGAGCCTGACGATGACCCACAAGGAGAACGGTCAAGGCTATGCGGATTGCGTGTTTGCCCACCAAGGGCACTCCAACCACTGATTGAATCATTGGAGCGAAAGTTAGCCCATTGTGACAAGTTGGTTTTACCCAAAATGATCGCGCCCTGTGCTTTCAATCGGGCAATAATTGGTGCATCTCGTTGGGTATTGTTTTGGGCTAATGCAATAGATCCTGCGGTTGTTGGTAACTCACTCGTTTCAATATTGTCTTTAACTAGTATAGGAATTCCATGCAACCTACCAAGCCTTTTACCTTGAGCGACTTCGGCATCTTTCTGGTTTGCTTCTTTCAGTGCGTTCGGGTTGAGTGACAATATTGATTGGACGTTAGGCCCTTTTCTATCCATTGCGTCAATGCGCGCCAAATAGGCCGACACGAGGGCGGTTGAGCTAAGCTTACCCTCACTTATTAACTTTACTTGTTGGGTTGCACTGAGTTCTAAAATTAGCGGCGTGACTAACGCGGCAGGCTCTATTATTGCCCTATCTTGCCCACTATGGCTGACTGCAACTGACGCTTGTTTTTGTTCTTCAGCGACTGCGAGCGCATTCATTGAAAGCAGACTCGTTGAACTTGTTAGGCATAGTAATAGCGCTACTTTGTGCAACCCTAACTTCCTTTTGTGTTTTAACATGCTAACTAACTGGTTCATATTTTAAATATTCCTCTGTTTTAACAGTTTATAGTACTGGGTGCACATTACGGTCACTTAGGACCACGCACATTAACAAATATAACCAGCAAGACTTTTTGATTGGACCAACGTTCTTGTGTAAATGGACCATACCCCATCAGCTACTCGTACTGGGACGATTTGCCTGCAAATCCGGAATTGTTTGCCTATGGGTTACAAAAAGCATTGCAAAAGCCAATTAGATTCATTGCCCACGCTACACCATAAAAACTCTAGTAATTACCAGTTTCACGCAGGCCATCCTATAAAGGCTAGCCTTTAGAACTACAACATTTTTCTTCTTTACAAAACATTCAGGACTTTTGCGGCTCAAAAATCAAACCTGTATTGAAAGAGTAGGAAAGCTCAGAAGTCTTGTTCAAATCGCAAGACAACTAATACCAACAATTAAAAAAATAGTTGCAATGTAAATCCGCTTTTTAAAGGCAAGTAAAGTACTAAATAAGCTTAGTATTACGATCACTAAGTTCATCAACCAGTAATGCAATTCAGAGCGATATGTAAATCCAGCAACTTCCGTTCCAAAGCGGTAACTTTCTGGGTTACCTAAAAGACTTATTAGGCTCACGCTGCCAATTAGAAAGAGACAACATGCAATTAGAACTATAATTCCTTTATAAATGGCCACTAATACTGCACCTTCATTACGATATCTTGATTATACGATTGAAAACGATTTGTAAAACTAGACATATGTACTGTCAAATCGACACAGCCCGCAGAACCAGAATAACTACCCCCGTGAATAGAAAAACCACTTCTACCAAAAGTTTGAGTTAAGGGTTCGGGTGTTGCCCAAACCCTTACTGTGCCCCAAGCAGTTTTTCCACCAGGCCAAGGCCCCCTGCCAACTATCCCTAAAGCCTTGTCTTGTATTTGCAAATCATCATATTTCTGTAAACCGTTTTGTTCAATATAGTACTCACCCTCTGGCATTGGTCCAACATCTTCCACATTTTGGTCATCAACTGTAGATCCTTCTCTACCCGAAACGGCGTCCCATTCTTCGACGGTATTTCCATCATCGTCGCCCCACTTTAGCTTTTTACCGTTAAAGTGGAGCTCGTCATAGAATGCTCTAGAGAAAACACCTGTCATAGCGCCATTGCCGAATTTACCACCAGTAATTACTGATGTTGTGCCGCCCACTACTGCTGCGACAATAACTCGTTGGGCGCTCATGCCACTTGTTGTTGAGTCAATACCATCGATCCCAGGAGCAGCGAATTGAGCCATACCAGCAGTAAACGCAGCAGTCAGAGCCCCCTTAAGCGAACCAGTTGCTACATAGCCAGCTAATGCACCAGTTGCAACCGTCGCACCAAACCCTTCTCCCGCAGCGCCCCAAATAGCAGTAGAACCTGGTAAGTCAACACTGATTACAATCGCTGCTACAGGCTTAAGTACTTTATCTCTAAATTTAGTCCAAGCGCTGTAACCACTAGGATCCGTGTAGCTCAACGGGTTATTCAACAGATAAGAATAACGATTGTAACTTTGCGAATTGGACGGAGCCTGAATAAACGGATCAGCCTGCAAAAATCTCCCCAAAGTCGGATCATAAATCCGGCCATTCATATGGATACAGAGGAAATACGATCAACCGATTCACCTACAAAAAATACATCTAAAACTAATTCGCTATTTTAATCACCTACGTGCCTACCGTGGCAGCTAACGTGTTCTCTCA
>Ga0307492_10000587_pt1 | contig 15332 bp, 15 predicted proteins | sample SI3LmetaG_FD_202365 | JGI IMG/M metagenome (GOLD analysis project Ga0307492, IMG submission 202365) | Sea-ice brine microbial communities from Beaufort Sea near Barrow, Alaska, United States - SI3L | ecosystem: Environmental > Aquatic > Marine > Coastal | place: USA: Alaska | collected 2017-05-06 | reverse complement strand
CGACTTACATCTGAGGAAAGTCACAATAAAACGTAACAATCTGTCCAAATTCACCATGATTTTTAGACACTAGACACTAGACACTAGACACTAGACACTTGACCTATCTCAATTGTTATATTTTATAACATCTTTTTGTAAAGTATGCGGCTAGAGTCTTCCTGGCATTCACATTCTTGAACGTATTTTAACATTTTGAGCCATCTAGTTACCATGAATTTTCGGTTAAAGGTCCTCACAAAAATATAAGGGTAATTTAGATCTTTTAAGATTTTTTCAATCGATAGGAACATACCCAATATAGCTGACCCACCTAGTTTAGAATGACGGTGTTTTTTATCTAATACAACCATTTCTATATAAAGTCCCGGTTTATCTTCTGTCAGTATTGTTTTTTCAAATCCCCAGATAAATCCCACAAGATCCGCTCCATTAAAAGCAGTGACACCCAATGGAGATATTTGCTGACTAAACCTATGCTTTGTCCTTGACTCACTCCAAAAAGAGCCAAGTTGGCCGCCACAATCAGGGCAGTAAATCACATTTTTATTTGTGCCCCACCCCAAGCTAAAGTCGTTCCCTTTACAGGCCGGACACACCATACCAAGATAAATAGTGGCGTTTTTCGAGCAGTACTCTTCATGTAAACGATTTGAGAGCATACCCCACCCACCTAATTGCTCAACATCAAATTGGCGATAAATAAGGCTGCTTGAGCGTTCGAGCAACTTATCTACTGTTGTTTGTGGGGATTTTTGTACTGTATTTATAATATTCATGTAACGACATCCTTTGCAATCAAACTCATTGTAAGCAGTGTTTTTATTCAATAACCACGAAATCAATAACCGCCTGAGCTAAAATGTCTAATGAATTAACGACTGGGGTCTTGAAATTTTGATCAACTAAATCAGAAAGTTCAGTACAACCTAAAATGACAATGTCAACATCGTTATTTATCAAATATTCAACACTTTTAATAAACGGTGCTAACTTGCTTTGCTTATGATTAAACTCATTGTGATTAAGTACTTGGTTGTGAATATAGTTATCTAAACCTCGTTGAATATGACGACCTGGTGTTATCACATGAATATTACTGGTGCTAAACTCTTTGTGGTAAACTTCGGACGTAATGGTTTGAGATGTTGCGAGCAAACCAACTCTTTTGAAACCAGCTCTCTTGAAACCAGCTTGTTTAACATACTGCGAAACTAACGCAACCATATCTAAGACGGGAACCGACACTGATTCTCTAATTTGTTGAATAAAGCAATGAAGGGTATTACATGGCATCACAATAAGTGTGACGTTAGCAGCCTCCAACGTCATGGCTGCCTCTATTAATAATGGTAAATATTGTGCAACCTTATTATTATTATTAGTTAGTGTACTTTCCTCCAAACAATAGGGAACAGGTACACTATATATTAATGCCTTCATTCGAGATGATTGAGATGAATTTGCGTGCAAATGCTGTAACGTAAGATAGAAGCGAGATGTAGACTCTGGTCCTAGACCGCCAATAATTCCAACTGTATTCATATTTATCCTTTAGGGTGGTACTGTCAAGTTGACGAGCAGACTCAGAAGCATGCGATAACCTGGGAATGAAAAACACCAATATTTATACCGGATATCGCTATCCATCCCAAATTATCAGTCATGCTGTGTGGCTTTATCACAGATTTACACTTAGCTTCCGTGACATCGAAGAATTGCTGGCAGCAAGAGGCATTATTGTCAGTTACGAAACCACCAGAAATTGGTGTGATAAATTTGGTCAAAGGTATTGTAGTCAAATCAGGGTGAACCGAGGTCAATTAGGTGATATCTGGTATCTTGATGAGGTATTTATCAAGATCAACGGTGTTCTGCATTACCTTTGGCGGGCCGTCGATCACGATGGTGATGAAATTGATATTCTGGTTCAGAAACGTAAAGACAAGAAAGCAGCGAGCCGATTCTTCCGAAAGTTACTAAAAGGCCAGCAAGCCTCGCCAACCAAGATAGTCACCGATAAATTGCTCAGCTATTCAACAGCAAAGAAAGAGCTGATACCTGGTGTAGAACACTCTACTCAGCACTACGAAAACAACCGATGCGAATTATCCCATCAACCTAGTCGACAACAGGAGAGGCAGATGAGGAAATTTAAATCCCAAGGTCAGGCTCAACGATTTCTCTCATGTCATGGTGTGGTTAATAATCTATTTAGGCTTAGTCGCCATTCCATGAAAGCGAGTAATTACAGAGTATTTCTTGACCGAGCGTTCGTTGAATGTGCTAGGGTGAGCTATGTCCAAAATTTGGCATAGGTAATCAAAATGCCATTCAATTCATCCGATTCCAGTAACTTGACAGTACCATCCGTAGTTCAAAATTATAGCGTCTTCTAGCTGAATTTTTAATTGACTCATTAAGCATCAGATGACAAAGGACATCCATTCACTATTTTTTCAGATACTTATTAAGTGACCTTTTAAGTTGGCCATCGTACTTATCATATTTTCCACATGAGTTACTCTTAGCCCACAGTGAAGATCCCTTCCATACTTTGTCGTCAAGTGCAGTCTGAGTAATAGTAAAGCAAGAATCGCCTAGCATGATGGTTGTCTCGTCTGGACCAAACTCTGAAAGCACAATGATATCGGAGCCCTTTGGCGCAAAAGAGGAGCTAAGAGCTTTCAATCTTTGATTAGTGCTAAGAGGAATAGACTTATCAATGAGTGGTTTTGGCTTTCTAAGCTCATTGAGCGAACTCTTTGTTATCCTCCCAAGCTCTTTTGAATGTAAATTTTGAATAAATTGAGAAACAGCCGTCTGTGTTTTGCGTGAAGATATGGTCGCTGTTGTATCTTGTGGGGTTGTTTCTCCTCCACCCAAAGAATATTTTGCACCTGAATCTCTATTTAATTTAATTTCTTTTGGGATCTTTGGTTGAGCAGACATTTCCGTTTTGTGGGCACCTAGAACAATAACTTCATCTAACATATCTGTAGAGTTCTTCACGGGTTCCGATAGAGGGGCAGCGTTTTCAAAAAACAGATAGCTTTTTATTGGTTTATTTTTAACTTCTTGCTTTTGGTAAGGTGAAATAAAATTCAAAAGTCCAAAAATAAAAACGCCATGAAGCAGAATAGATAATGCAGATGATTGGATTGTTTTAAACGTCATTAATAACCACAGAAAAAAGAGTAAGTCCTATTGTTTGTTTAGGAGTCAAGCTGTGTTGAAACTATTGATAACTTTTGGGGTTAAACCTTGTGCTTTCTATGATCAATAATCTTTATGCTGGTACCTATTACCAATCAGTTTAGTATAATTATTTAACCGGCTAACTCATACAATACATTATATTTTTATCATATACTAACCAGATCAAAGTTCCGTCCGGCCATCTCACCTAGTGTTTAATGAATTACCATGTTTGCAGGTGGCCAATACTGGCTTTCAGTTGCAGGTTAGTAGTTTCAGTAAGTAGATAAGCGTAAGGTACTAAGCACTTGCTCTGGCAGTTTTGATGATGCTGTAAAGTGTGGCGCTGGCGCAGTTTTGTGACACCGTTTGAGTCAAGGCATGATTGAATGACTTCGAGCTTTAACACGACTGCGAGACAGGAAAACTCAGTGAGCCAATAGATGGAAGTGCGAACGAGGGGCTTCTGAAAGTTGTATAAAAATATCCGATAACTTAGATCATAGGATATTTCAGACTCTAAGGAACAGTCAAATGCTCCTTAGGCTTTTTACTTATTAGTACTTAACTGGATGGCATTAAGCTAGTTTGGTGTTTTTTTCGTTATGCATCAACACAATTATAAAATTTGGTCTTTTTTCCATTGATTCAACTTAGCTTGCCTAGCTTGTTCCTTTTCCAAACGCATCTTTTTGCGATCGCACGGCTCTGGGCAATCACAAGCTTTAGCAATGCCCAAAGCGCCTAAGCCGCCACAACTACCTGCAATGGTCTTTTGCTGGAATATGTAACCGACAGACATAGCTACGACCACGATTAAAAAAAATACAAATGCGAGAATAAAGGTACTCAAAACTTGACTCCAATACAGTTTATTACGTTAAAAATATTGTCTCAATGAACAGTTACAAGCTGAACAAATTTATCACTAGTATACTCGTTAAATCCGTCTTTTTCTTTAGTAATCAGTAATACTGCAATATTGGACTTTTCTGCTAATGCTAAAGCCTTTTCTTTACCCATTACTATAAGAGCTGTGGCTAAACCATCGGCAGTCATTGACGAAGGATGGATAACTGTCACAGATACTACATTATGCGTAATGGGGTAACCTGTGCTGGGATCGATTAGGTGTGAATAACGTACACCGTCTTGCTCATAGTAAATGCGATAATCCCCAGAGGTTGCCACCGCATTATCGCCTATGCTGATTATTTCTTGTGCCGCGCGTTGTTCAGCCTCAGGTTTTTCAATAGCAATTTTCCATGCTTCACCTGACGCTTTTACTCCTGACAAACGCATTTCCCCGCCTATTTCTACAAGTAAGTTTTCAATATTATTGGCCTTCAAAAGCTGTGTAATTTGATCTACTGCATAACCTTTGGCTATGGTCGATAAGTCAACGTAGAGATCAGGATTCGTTTTACTGGCCCAAGTCGGCCCTAGTATTAGTTTCTCTAGTCCAACTAATTGTCGAGTAGCTTGAATAAGTTTATCTGATGGAATTTTTTCTGGTCGGCTTTGCGGTCCAAATCCCCAAAGGTTAACCAAAGGGCCTACGGTTACATCTAATAATCCAGCACTTATTTTCCCTAACCGTTTTGCTTCTTTTAATACTTCAATTGTCTGTAACGACATCGGAAAAGGTTCAACACTTTTCCACTGATTAAACTGACTCAACTCAGAGTCTTTAATATACGTAGACATGAGCTGGTTTATATCTTGCAAAAGTTGGTCAATCTGTTCTTTTAGAACTTTTTCATCCAATTTATCAACTGGTACAAACTTAATGTTATATGTGGTGCCCATAGTTGGGCCTGTTAGATAGCTTTCTTGCACCATGGCTGGTGAGCATGCTGTCAACATTGTGCTGATAAAGATAATTAAAAGTCGGACTTTTAAGAATGTGTGCATGGTGTATTTTAACTCTATAAAAAAAGGGGCATAAAGCCCCTTATATAATGTCACTACATTAAAAATTTAATGATATTAACCGCCGAAGTCATCCAACATAATGTTTTCGTCTTCTACGCCTAATTCTTTAAGCATATTGATCACGGCAGCGTTCATCATAGGTGGACCACACATATAGAATTCACAATCTTCTGGTGCTGGGTGGTCTTTTAGATAATTTTCTAAAAGGACATTATGTATAAACCCTGTATCACCTTTCCAATTATCTTCTGGTTGAGGGTCTGATAACGCTACATGCCACTTAAAGTTATCATTCTCTTTTTGCAGCATATCAAAATCCTCTACGTAAAACATTTCTCGCAAAGACCTAGCTCCATACCAAAATGTAATCGGGCGTGTGGTATTTATTCTTCGTAATTGGTCAAAAATATGTGAACGCATTGGTGCCATACCTGCACCACCACCAACAAATACCATTTCAGCAGGGCTCTCTTTAGCGTAGAACTCACCAAATGGACCTGAAATAGTGGCTTTATCACCTTCTTTCAAGCTCCAAATGTAAGAGGACATTTTACCTGCTGGTAACGTAAGGTTGTTAGGTGGCGGTGAAGCGACTCGCACATTCAACATAATAATGCCTGCTTCTTCAGGATAATTAGCCATTGAATAAGCCCGAATAGTTTCATCTTCAACTTTAGACTCAATATTGAAGAAACCAAACCTTTCCCAATCACCACGATACTCTTCAGGAATATCAAAGTCTTTGTACTTAACATGGTGAGGTGGCGCTTCAATTTGAATATAACCACCGGCACGGAAAGGAACACTTTCGCCATTAGGTATCTTCAATACAAGTTCCTTGATGAAAGTGGCTTTGTTGTCATTCGAGACAACTTCGCAGTCCCACTTTTTGATACCAAAAATCTCTTCTTCTAGCTCAATGTCCATATTTTCTTTAATCGACACCTGACAGGACAAGCGACATCCCTGTTTAGCATCTTTCTTGCTAATGTGGTCAACTTCAGTGGGTAAAAGCTCTCCGCCACCGGCTTTAATATCAACACGACATTGACCACAAGTACCACCGCCGCCACATGCAGAAGAAACGAAGATACCTGCATTAGCCAAGGCACCTAAAAGCTTGTCACCCGGTTGAGCTGTGATTGATGCTTCAGCCCCACCATTGATTGTGATGGTTATTTCGCCTTCTGGTACCAATTTAGATTTTGCAAACATGATTATAAACACTAGCGCTAAAACGATAGCGATAAACATGCCTACACCAAGATAAATTTCATTCGGATTCATTTAACTATTCCTCAAAGTGCCGTTTACAGTGCGATGCCAGTAAATGATTGGAAACCAAGCGCCATCAGTCCAGTAATCATAAATACTGAACCCAAACCCCGTATACCTTCCGGCATGTCTGCATATTTAAGCTTTTCGCGTACCGCGGCAAGTAAGGTGATAGCTATCGCCCAACCTAAACCACTGCCTATACCGTAAACAATACTTTCACTGAAGTTATATTCACGTTGTATCGCGAATGCAACACCACCAAAAATCGCACAATTTACTGTGATAAGGGGTAAGAAAATCCCAAGTGCGTTATATAGCGCAGGGAAAAACTTATCTAACGTCATTTCCAAAATTTGAACTAACGCAGCTATTACGCCTATAAAAGTCAAAAAGCTCAAAAAGCTTAAATCTGCTTCTGGGAAACCAGCCCAGCCAAGTGCTCCCGGCGCTAAGATATTTACAAATATGACCTGGTTGACAGGAACTGAAATCCCTAAAACAACAATTACTGCTACACCTAAACCCATAGCTGTTTTAACTTTTTTAGATACTGCCAAAAAAGTACACATACCTAAGAATAAGGACAAAGCCATGTTTTCAATGAAAACAGATTTAACAAAAATACTAATATAATGTTCCATGAATTATCCCTTTGGCTCGACTTGTGCTGGACGTATAGTTCGGATTACCCAGATCAGGCCACCAATCAAAAAGAACGAGCTGAAAGGTAAAATCAATAAACCATTACCTTGATACCAGCCTCCATTTTGAATTAAAGGTAATATTTCAAAACCTAATAACGTACCAAAACCAAATAACTCCTTGATGGTGCCAATGATAATTAACACCACGGAGTAACCTATGCCGTTACCAAGGCCATCGAGGAAAGACATGAAAGGAGGGCTCTTCATAGCGTAGGCTTCTGCTCGTCCCATAACGATGCAGTTAGTAATAATCAAACCAACAAACACCGAAAGCTGTTTCGATATCTCATAAGAGTATGCTTTCAATACTTGGTCAACCACTATTACCAAAGAGGCAATAATAGTCATTTGAATAATGATCCTTACGCTCGAGGGTATATGATTACGGATAAGAGAGATAAACAAGTTAGAAAATGCCGTTACTGTGGTCAATGCCAACGACATAACCAGTGCAGTTTCTAATTTGGTAGTGATTGCCAAGGCAGAGCATACGCCCAGTACTTGTAATGCTATTGGGTTATTGTTCAGAACAGGTCCGAACAATACCTTTTTCATTTCTTTAATTTCAGCCATTGTGTGGATCCCTTACGATTTCCAAGTTTGGTTTTTAAGATATGGCCCGAAGCCATTCTTGCCCGCCCAGTAAGTCAATGTGTTTTGTACACCGTTACTGGTTAGCGTAGCGCCTGAAAGTGCATCAACCGCATACTGATCGTTTGAGTTGTCACCTTTATTAACTTCAATCGCTACTTTTCCATTATCAAACAGCTTTTTACCGTCCCACTTGGCTTTCCAGCTAGGGTTTTGTATCTCACCGCCCAAACCTGGCGTTTCCTTGTGTTGGTAATAGATCAGTTCGCGAACAGTGTTTCCATCGGCATCAATTGCTAAGAGTCCATACATTAAATCCCAGAGGCCGCTACCATGAACCGGTAGTACCAATCGAGTGACTTCACCTGCATCATTTTTGACTAAATAAATATTAGCAATGCTGGCTCGCTGTTTAAATCCTACGTTACTGTTAGTCACTTCAACTGAAAACTTAGGATTTTTGGCTTCTTTGTACATGTCGAAGCCATCTTTGGGCTCATCTACATACTCACCTGTTTCAAGGTTAATAAAGCGTTCTTCAATATACTTATTAAACGTTCCAGAGATATCACCCGCAGCCAAATCAATTAAACCTGCTGCTTCTACAATATTAGATTGTTTGTCTATTGCTGCATTAGTTTCTTGTAAGTCACGCAAGCCAACGGCAGCAGTCGATACAATAATTGAGCAAACTAAACATACAGCAACCACAACACCTACAGTTTTACCTAGTGTTTCTTTTTTAGCCGACACGTGCGATCCTCCGTTTTATATTGCTTTGGGCAACAAAATAATCGAATAAAGGTGCCCACAAGTTAGCGAATAATATTGCTAACATAATACCTTCAGGGAACGCCGGATTCAAAACACGGATCATTACCGTCATACAACCAATCAAAATACCGTAAGCCCATTTACCTTGATTAGTAAAGGCTGCTGACACAGGGTCAGTTGCCATAAAGAACATACCAAAGGCCATGCCTCCAATTACCATATGCCAATACCAAGGCATGGCAAACATCGGATTGGTCGCACTTCCCACAAGGTTTAATAAGCTTGAAAATAAGAACACACCCAAAGCCACACCTAACACAATTCGCCATGAGGCTATTCGCATGTAGATAATAAACAGCCCGCCAATCAAAATTGCCAACGCAGACACTTCGCCCATAGAGCCTGGAATATTTCCTAAGAAAGCATCAAACCAGTCAGCATTAAGGCTCCAGTCTGTGACTGAACCATTAGCCGCTTGGCTTAACCAAGTTGCGCCGGTGTATCCATCTGCAGCTGTCCAAATAGCATCACCTGAAATTTGTGCAGGGTAAGCAAAATATAAAAATGCTCGACCAGATAAAGCCGGGTTTAAGAAGTTACGCCCAGTACCACCAAATATCTCTTTAGCTATAACAATACCAAAAGTAATACCTAAGGCCGCTTGCCATAAAGGAATTGTGGCAGGAAGAGTAAGCGAGAATAAAACTGAAGTAACAAAAAAGCCTTCGTTAATTTCATGTTTACGTACTGAAGCAAACAAAATCTCCCAAAACGCACCTACCGTAAAAACGGTTGCGTAAACAGGTACAAAGAAACAAGCCCCATATAACATCAAGCCAATCCAGCCAGTGCTGGCATCAAGTTGTCCGCCAAGCATTTCGTATAAACCCGCTTGCCAAAACGCTGTCGCTGTATCAGCCCACAATGCGCCTTCTGTCACTATTGCAAGCTGTGCTTGTTGGCCAATGTTAAACATGCCATAAAACATGGCTGGGAATGTTGCCATCCACACAAAAATCATAATACGTTTTAAGTCGATACTGTCTTTTACGTGGGTATTCGCCTTTGTGACGGTTCCAGGGGTATAAAAAATAGTCGCTGCCGCTTCATATAGGGCATACCATTTTTCATATTTTCCACCCGCTTCAAAATTAGGTTCGATTTTCTCTAAAAATACTTTTAAGCCCATGATTAACCCTCTTTCTCAATCTGATCTAAACACTCTCGCAGAATTGGCCCATAGTTATATTTGCCAGGGCAAACATAGGTGCATAGTGCTAAGTCTTCTTCGTCTAGCTCCAAACAACCCAAGCTTTGGGCGCCATCTGTATCACCAGAAATCATGTCTCTCAACAATAATGTTGGCAAGATGTCTAACGGCATAATACGTTCATAGTTACCTATGGGAACCATAGAACGATCAGAACCATTAGTTGTGGTAGTCATACCAAATAGTTTTTTGGGACTGAAGTGACCAAAATAAGCACGTGTCACTGAATGTTGGTTAACGCCTGGTTTAATCCAACCAAAAAACTCTTTTTCACGACCTTCGCGCAAAATAGACACTTGGTTGTGGAATCGACCTAGATAACCGTGCACACCATGAGCGTGATTACCTTGTAATACAGATCCAGACAACATCCGCATATCGCCGTCATTGGCTTCATTTGCGGTTAGTTCGGTAATATCAGCTCCCATCAAGGTGCGCACTAAGCGTGGTTTTTTTGCTTCAGGACCACATATAGAAACCACTTTGCGATTATCTAATTCACCAGTTGTGAACAAACTGCCAATCGCTAATACGTCTTGGTAGCCGACATGCCATACTTTTTTTCTTTGACCTACGGTATCGAGGTGATGTATGTGAGTACCCACTAAGCCTGCAGGGTGAACTCCAGAAAATTCGTTCACCTCTACATTGGCATCGCCAGTAGCAACGTCAGCGCCTGGGGCTTTGTTAACAAAGACCTTACCATCTGTTAAGCGACTAATAACCAGTAAACCGTTAGTAAAATCTTCGCTACGCTCAGCAATTATTATCTGTGGATCAGCAGCCAGAGGATTGGTGTCCATGACACTAACGAATATCGAATGTGGTTTTGAGTCAAGTGCCGGAGACTTACTGTAAGGACGAGTTCGAAAAGCCGTCCACATTCCAGAATTAACTAAGTTCTCTTGTACTTTAGCCGTATCCAATGATGCTAGTTCGGTACTACTATATTTAGCAAATACTTCACTTTCGTCACCTTCAAGCTGAATCACCACGGATTGCAAAACACGTTTTGCACCACGGTTGACTTGAATAACATTACCGGCAGCAGGAGCGGTGAATTTAACGCCAAGATTCTTTTTATCTTCAAAAAGAATCTGACCTTTCTTCACTTTATCCCCTTCTTTTACATGCATAGTTGGACGCATGCCAATATATTCTTCACCCAAAATAGCGACTCTGGTGACAGAGTTTCCATCTTGAATACTTTGTTTTGGCGCTCCCTGAATAGGAAGATCTAACCCTTTCGTGATTTTTATCATACGCAATAGCACTACTCTAAATTAATACACAGCACCGTTAGACTCTTTAATTACAGACGTCCATACAGTGTAAATCAATAAATAAAAAATCTAATGGTGATGAGTATCGTCAATCAATGACTAATTAATAAGCTACAAGCAAATCTTTGTAGCTAGATAGAAGTGTTCGACCTTCCTGATATTTATGCGTTTAGCAAAATTTATATACGAATCTAAATGTCACTTACGCTTAGAAACGGAATTTTAGCATTAACCAGTGTATTTCTTCCACGCAAATTGTTGTTTAAACATATTTAATTTGTGGTTTTTACTTATTTCGAGTCGATTTAGCTATTTCAAAGGTAGTCTAAATTACATAAATAAAAAAACCGCCATGAAGCGGTTTTTATTTTTAGCCAGTTTTGTCCTCACCTCTTACCAGGTAATTAAGGTTTCAACTTCAGCATCGTAATCGACCCCAGCCATATCAAAACCAAACAGCCGTAAAAATTCATGGTGATAACCTGCATAGTCACTTAACTCATGAAAATTCTCTTGAGTCACTTGATCCCACAAGGCTTTAATTTTTGCCTGAGTCGCATCGTTGGTTTCTTTGGTATTCATATATAAGCGACCTAATTCATCTACTTCTGGATGAGCTTGAGTCAATTTATCAGTAAACAAATCGTAAATTTGTTCGATACATCCCTGGTGTGTACCTTCCTCTTTCATCACTTTATAAATCAAAGAAATATATAAGGGCATAACTGGAATGGCGGAGCTAGCTTGAGTCACCAAGGCTTTTAAAGACGATACATAGGCCTGAACATTTTTAGCTGCTTGGGTCTTAACAATGGCGGCGGCAGCACGATCTAAATCTTCTTTGGCTTTACCGATGGTCGCCTGTCCATAAATGGGCCAAGTCAGTTCTTTACCTACATAGGTATACGCAGTGGTTTTGCAATTGTCTGCCAACAAGTCTGCCTTACCTAAAGCATCTAACCACAATTCCCAATCTTCACCACCCATGACTTTAATGGTTTGTTGAATTTCATCTTCGTTGGCGGGTTCTAGCGCAATTTCATGAATAACGTTTTTATCGGTATCGTAGGTTTTTGTTGTGTATGCTTGGCCTACTGGTTTTAACGTCGATTTGTATACTTCACCTGTTTCAGGATCCGTTCGTCTTGGTGACGCCAGGCTATAGATAACTAAGTCTACTTTGCCCATATCAGCTTTTAATGTATCGATAACCTGCTGCTTTAGCTCTTTTGAAAAAGCATCACCGTTTAAGGTTTTTGCATACAGCCCTGCTTCTGAAGCTTTAGCATGAAACCCCGCGGTGTTATACCAACCAGCCGTTCCTGTTTTACGTTCTGTAGGTGGTTTTTCAAAACACACACCTAAGGTATTAGCACCCCCAGCAAATGCAGCAGTGATCCTTGAAGCTAGTCCATAACCAGTAGAACTACCGATAACCAATACGTTTTTAGGCGCATTGTTCAATGCTCCTTGAGCCTTAACATAATCAATTTGTTGTTGAACACTAGTCGCACATCCAACTGGATGAGCATTAGTACAGATAAAGCCACGAATTTTCGGCTTAACAATCATATAAAGTTCCTATTTAAAAATTATAAGGCATTGTAATGCTAGTCAACGCTTAAACACATCTGAACAGCTGGTAAAGATGCAATGATATAGCTATAAATGTGCTGATGATTAGTTATTATCAGCACGATTTTTGTAATATTCAAACTCTGATATTTGGTGATACTTCATCACCTTGGTTTGAAAATCCGCATAAGACTCATATACTTTTTTGAACATTGGGTCGGCGGCAGACTGTTCTTGCATTACCTCAGCCGAGGCCTTTTTTAATGCTAACATCACATCTCTTGGAAGAGGACGCATATCAACACCATGTGTGTCTACTAATGCTTGCATTGCCGCATTATTCGCAGCAGTGTATTCATCCCACATATCTTGATTGACCGCACGGGTTGCCACTTCAATGATAGCCTGTAAATCGTCTGGCAATGCTTCGAAAGCTTGTTTGTTGACCATGAACTCTAAGGTGGCACTGGGTTCATGCCAACCAGAGTAATAATAATATTTGGCAGCTTTGTATAAACCAAACGCTAAATCGTTATAGGGGCCAACCCACTCAGTGGCGTCGATTGCTCCAGATTGCAGTGAAGTAAAGAGTTCACCCCCAGTCAGTGCGACAGGAATGCCTCCGAGTTTTTTGAGCACTTCACCTCCTAATCCTGGAATGCGCATTTTTAAACCTTTTAGGTCTTCAACACTGTTAATTTCTTTTTTAAACCAACCCGCCATTTGTACCCCAGAATTACCACCGGCAAAAGGGATCAAATTAAACGGCTCATATACTTCACGCCATAGCTCAAGGCCACCACCGTAATGTAACCATGCATTCATTTCAGTAGCGTTCATACCAAAGGGGATCGCGGTGAAAATTTGTGATGCGGGTGCTTTACCTTTCCAATAATAAGAGCCTGCATGACCCATTTCAGCGGCACCGCTGGAAACAGTATCAAATACTTCAAATCCTGGCACCATTTGGCCCGCGCCAAATACTTTTATTTTAAGCCTGCCGTTAGACATACGTTCAACATACTTGGCAAAAGTTTCTGGGCCTTTACCTAAGCCTGGAAAGTTTTTTGGCCAGGATGTCACTAGTTTCCATTCATAAGTTTGCTGTTCGACGTGTGCGCTAGGTGCATGAGAAGATTGTTCTCCACAGGATGCCAGCAAGATGCTGAAAGTAGCTAAAACAATTAATTGAAGCAATTTCATATATAGGTTCTCGAAAGTATTACTAAAGTAAAGAAGGTAACCAAGTTACCAGATTTGGCCAAATTGCCAAACAGGCTAACAACAATAGTTGTATAAAAATAAAGGGGGCTACACCTCGGTAAATATCTGAGGTTTTCACTTCTGGTGGCGCTACACCTCGTAAATAGAATAAGGCAAATCCAAACGGTGGGGTTAGAAATGAGGTCTGCAAGTTAACCGCTATCATAATTCCAAGCCAAATTGGATCAACCCCCATGGCCAATAATACTGGGGCAACTAGAGGCACAACGACAAAGGTGATTTCGATGAAATCTAAAATAAAACCAAGTAAAAATATCACCACCATCACCAATAAAACGGCAGAAAATACGCCACCAGGTAAGCTGGCAAATAATTCTTCTATTAATTCTTCACCACCAAAACCACGAAACACCAGTGAGAAAATAGATGCGCCAATAAGTATTAAAAATACCATAGACGTGACTTTAGTAGTCGACATCATCACATCTTTCAATTTTTGCAGATTAAGTTGTTTATTGAGCAGCGCCAGCACTAATGCGCCTGCTGCACCAACACCTGCAGCTTCAGTGGGAGTAGCAAAACCTGCCAAAATTGAACCAAGCACCATAAAAATCAGCAACAGCGGTGGAAACAACGCCTTAAACAATGCACTAACAGGAATCGGTATTTGGTCGCCTTGTTCGATTGATGGGTCGATCTGCCTACTAGCAAAAATTAAAACATATATAAGATACATAGCGACTAATAAAAAGCCGGGAACTAAAGCCCCAACAAACAAATCTCCAACTGATACAGATCGTGGTGAAAATATACCCATACTCAGTTGTGCTTGTTGAAATGCACCAGACAGCACATCCCCTAATAAAACCAAAGCGATCGATGGAGGAATGATTTGCCCCAACGTTCCTGTTGCGCATATTGCCCCACAAGCAAAAGACGGTGAATAGCCTTTTTTAAGCATAGTTGGCAGAGAAAGTAAGCCCATAGTGACGACTGTAGCACCGACTATGCCCGTACTAGCGGCTAATAACATGCCCACTAACACCACGGAAACAGCTAGCCCTGACTTTAATCTACCTAGTACTTGTTCCATGGCGAGTAGCAAATCTTCCGCGACTCGGGATTTCTCTAACATTATCCCCATAAAGACAAATAACGGCACGGCAATTAAGGTTTGGTTAGACACTATGCCGAATAAGCGGCTGGGTACTGCTTGCAAGTAAGAGGTGTCAAATACACCCAAAAAAGCACCTATGCCAGCAAAAATAAGAGCGGTGCCAGCCAATGAATAAGCAACGGGATACCCTAATAACAACACCAAACATACGGCTAAAAACATCAATAGCGAGAGATATTCCACTACTTACTCGCAGCGTTTGATAATGGTTTATCCAACGACAATTTCGCGAGATTGCGTATCACCTCAGATATTCCTTGCAGCAGCATGGTAAAAGAAAATAACAAAATTAAACTTTTTAACAAAAATACCCCAGGGATACC
>Ga0307492_10000586_pt1 | contig 15372 bp, 11 predicted proteins | sample SI3LmetaG_FD_202365 | JGI IMG/M metagenome (GOLD analysis project Ga0307492, IMG submission 202365) | Sea-ice brine microbial communities from Beaufort Sea near Barrow, Alaska, United States - SI3L | ecosystem: Environmental > Aquatic > Marine > Coastal | place: USA: Alaska | collected 2017-05-06 | reverse complement strand
GTCGCCAGCGGCGAGATATAGTTGTGGTGATCGATGCCGGTCACGGGGGAGAAGATCCTGGCGCCATAGGTCCCTCCAAACTCAGAGAAAAGGATGTGGTGCTAGCCATTGCCAAGGAAGTCTATCGCCACCTGACAGTCATTGAGGGCTATCAGCCCATTTTGGTGCGCGACGGAGATTATATAGTGGGCCTGAAGCAGCGGCGTGACCTAGCCCGTAAAAAAAATGCCGATCTGTTTATCTCAATACACGCAGATGCCTATGCCAAGGCCTCGGCCAATGGCGCCTCGGTCTATGCACTGTCAAATGGTGGCGTGGTCAGCGCTGTTGCCAAATACCTGGCCGATCAGGAGAATTCGGCCGATGTGATCGGCGGCATTAATGGCGTCAGCTTGGAAGATAAGGACGAGGTCTTGAAGTCGGTATTGGTCGACCTGTCGATGACCACAACCCTGCAAAGTTCGTTGAGTGTCGGTACCATTGTGCTTAATGAAATGGGCCGTTTTGCCAAGTTGCACGGCAATCGCAAGCAGATCGGGCAGGCCAATTTCGTGGTGTTACGTGCCCCCGACGTGCCGTCCATTTTGATCGAAACGGGGTTTATCAGTAACCCGCGTGAAGAGCGCAACCTAGGCTCAGCGGCCTATCGTAAAAAAATGGGCAGCGCCATCAGTACCGGAATACAGACCTATTTCCAGCGTTTCCCGCCCCAAGGCAGCTTTGTGGCTGCGCAGCAGACGTTTTCGCAGCAGCCGCAGACCCGAAAATATACGGTCGCCAAAGGCGATACCCTATCGGGTATTGCGGGGCGTCATGGTATTCCGCTCGCCAAGTTAATCAGCCTAAATAGCCTCAGAACCCACGCCATTCGAGTCGGTCAGGTGCTGATCGTGCCGGGGGTGTCCTAATGCCAGTGCACAACCTAGTTAACAGTGGAGGGTTTCAGGTCTGATGACGGAGCGGAAAATTGAAGTCTTATCACCACGCTTGGCCAACCAGATTGCGGCGGGCGAGGTCGTTGAGCGACCGGCATCGGTGGTCAAGGAGCTGATCGAAAATAGCCTGGATGCCGGTGCTACCCGGATTGATATCGAGATTGAACAGGGCGGCTTAAAGCTGATCCGGGTGCGTGACAATGGCGGCGGCGTGGCTAAATCGGACTTGGCTCTGGCGCTGGCCCGTCATGCGACGTCTAAAGTTTACTCACTTGATGAGTTGGAAGCGTTGGTCTCGCTCGGTTTTCGGGGTGAAGCGCTGGCGTCGGTGGCGTCGGTCTCGCGCTTAAATTTCATCAGTAAACCGGCCAATCAGGCCGATGCCTGGCAGGTGCAGTCCCATGGCCGGGACATGCTCACCGAGCTGACCCCGGCCGCACACACCGATGGCACCACTGTCGAAGTGCGCGATCTGTTTTTTAACACCCCGGCGCGGCGTAAATTTTTACGCACTGAAAAGACCGAATTCAGCCATTTGGAAGAAGTGATTAAGCGGCAGGCCTTGTCGCGTTTCGACGTCGGTTTTTCATTGCGGCACAACAATCGCACTATTCACGCACTGCGCCCGGCCCAGACGGTGACTGAACAACAACGGCGGATTGCAGCGCTGCTGAGTCCCGATTTCATGCTCAATTCCATCCTGATCGAAACCGAGCGGGCCGGCCTGAAAATGACCGGTTGGGTGGGGTTGCCGACCTTTTCTCGCTCCAGTGCCGATATGCAGTATTTCTTTGTTAACGGTCGGGTGGTGCGCGACCGGGTGATCGCCCATGCCGTCAAACAAGCCTATCGTGATGTTCTGTTTCATGGCCGGCAACCCTGTTTTGTGCTCTTTCTGGAGCTCGATAACCTGGGTGTTGATGTCAATGTCCACCCAACCAAGCACGAAGTCCGCTTCCGCGATCAGCGTCTGGTGCACGACTTTCTGTTTTCTCAGTTGCATCGGGCCCTGGCCGAGGTGCGCCCGCAACTCGGCGGGGAGCCGGCCGATACGGCTGAGTTGGCGCCGCGCGCAAGCGGTCTTGAGGCCGGGGAATTTGGCGGTCAGAGAAGCTTTAATATGGCAGAGCGACCCGCTTATTCCTTGCCTGCTGAGCCGACCCAAAGCCTCAGTACTGGCGAGCAGGTTGCTTTCTATCAACAGCTGCAGCGCCCAGCCGAATCTGTTAGCGGCGAACTGGCCGGTCAGGCTTTGCCGGTCAGCAGCCAGGCGGACATACCGCCGCTCGGCTTTGCCATGGCCCAACTGCACGGTGTTTTTATCCTCTCCCAGTCCGAGCAAGGGTTGATCCTAGTCGATATGCATGCTGCCCATGAACGCATTACCTATGAGCGAATGAAAAGCCAATATGACCAGCAAGGCATTCAGGCCCAACCCTTATTGGTGCCATTGAAGTTGGCGGTGAGCAGTCGTGAAGCCGATACGGCCGAGGAATTTTTTGAGGTCCTGGCAACCTTTGGTTTGGAATTGCAGCGTGCCGGACCGGAGGTCTTGACGGTGCGGCAAATACCGGTCTATCTGCAACAGGCCGATGTTGAACCTCTGGTTCGTTCTGTACTAGCCGACTTTAGTGCGCATGAAAGTTCCGATGCCATTCTGGCCCAGCGCAATGAAATACTATCCACCATGGCCTGTCATGGTTCGATCCGAGCCAACCGCAAGCTGACCATCCCTGAGATGAACGCTCTGCTACGCGATATGGAACGCACCGAACGCAGCGGTCAATGTAATCATGGCCGTCCAACCTGGACCCAGCTGTCGATGACTGAGCTGGATAAGCTATTTCTGCGAGGTCGATAAATGTCCGACACTAGGCCACCGGCGTTATTTTTAATGGGACCCACCGCTGCCGGCAAAACCGATCTGGCCATCGCGCTGGTCGAGCAGGGCGGCTGCGAGATTATTTCAGTGGATTCGGCACAAATATATCGCACCATGAATATCGGTACGGCCAAGCCTGATGCACAGACCCTGCGCCGGGCACCGCATCAGCTTATTGATATTTGCGACCCTACCGAAACCTACTCGGTGGTCCAGTTTCGCCGTGCCGCACTTGATGCGATGGCTGATATCAGCAGGCGAGGCAAGATACCGCTGCTCACCGGGGGTACCATGCTATATTTTAAATCGCTGGTTGAACCGATGGCGGATCTGCCTGGGGGTGACCTGCGTATCCGCAAAGAATTGGCGCAGCAGATGGCTGAGCAGGGCTTGGCCGGTCTCGTTGCTGAGCTGGCGCAGGTCGACCCAGTGGCCAGTGCTAAAATAGACTTGGCAAACCCTCAGCGGGTTCAGCGGGCGCTTGAGGTATTCCGACTCAGTGGTCGACCCATCTCAGCTTTCTGGGCCGAGGGCGTGCACGACGGTCGCGGCACCTTAGCCGCCGATGCAGCCGAGCAATTTCCCTATCGCTTGCTGCAATATGGTGTCATACCCTTGGATCGCGCTACGCTGCATGCCCGAATCGCGCGGCGTTTTCATCTAATGCTCGACCAGGGTTTTGAGCAGGAAGTTCGTAACCTATATGCTCGAGGGGATTTACATCTGGATTTGCCGTCGATGCGTTGCGTTGGGTATCGCCAGATGTGGCACTTTCTGGATGGTCAAATGAGTCACGATGAGATGATTGAGCGGGGCATTATCGCCACCCGCCAGCTCGCTAAACGGCAGCTAACCTGGCTACGTGGTTGGCCCGGATTACACACACTCGACACCAGCCAGGCCGACAGTACCGATTATTGTCAGCAGATCCTGAGTCAGCTTTGAGCCAAACTTTATGTCCTGACTGGGGCGCTCACCCGAACTGCGCCAACCTCAGTGCGGTTTTGGCTGGCAGAATAATATCGCCGTTATTGAGTAAATAATGACTCGATGCCATCCACAAAGGGTTAGAAATCGACTAGAATTACAGTAATATTCTTGAATGCGGTTTTACCAATCTTTTTGCGGCCTGATTTCTCGCTTGGCGGGGTGATTGTGGGCTGCACTGGTACATTCTTTGGGCACCGAACGAATCAGTTGTCAGAGTAAATGGACATCTCAGCAGCAGCGGGGTGCAGGCCGGTTATTATTACAATCCTTGACAAAAAGGGAGCAGCACATGTCAAAAGGGCAATCTTTACAAGACCCTTTCTTAAACGCGCTACGCAAAGAGCGCATTCCAGTGTCGATTTTTCTGGTAAACGGTATTAAGCTGCAGGGCCAGATCGAAAGTTTCGATCAATTTGTTATCCTGCTGAAGAACACTGTTAGTCAAATGGTCTATAAACACGCCATTTCGACGGTGGTACCGGCGCGCAATGTTAAGATTACCCAGGACGACGACGACGTAATTACTGTCGAGTAACTGGGCGGTTCACACTTTTTTCCTAGCCTGGCAGAGCCGGGCATCGGAGTTTTGATTGCTTTTTGAACGTGTAGAGGGTGGCAACCGGGCCATATTGGTCCATGTTGACTTTCCCGAGTCGGATCAGCGTGAGGATCCGGCGGAGTTTGCCGAATTGGCCTCCTCAGCCGGGGCCGAAACCAGCCTGTTTATCCGTGGTGTCATGTCCGTTCCTCACTCCAAGTTTTTCGTCGGCAGCGGCAAGTTGGAAGAAATTCGCCAGGCCGTGATCACTCATGAGGCCGACCTGGTTCTATTTAACCATGCCCTGCGACCCTCGCAGGAACGTAACATTGAAGCCGCAATAGAATGTCGGGTGTTGGATCGTACTGGTTTGATTCTCGATATATTCGCCCAGCGTGCCCGAACGCATGAAGGTAAGCTGCAGGTCGAATTGGCCCAATTGCAGTACCAAAGCACCCGCTTAATAAGGGGTTGGACCCATTTGGATCGCGAAAAAGGCGGTATCGGTCTGCGTGGACCGGGTGAAACCCAGTTAGAATCGGATCGGCGTCTACTGCGGGGGCGTATTTCTACAATTAATAAAAGGCTCGAGAAGGTCGAAAAACAACGTAACCAGTCCCGGCGGGCCAGGAATCGTTCCAACACCCCAACGGTGGCGTTGGTTGGGTATACCAATGCGGGTAAATCGACCCTTTTCAATTATCTGACGGAGGCCACCGTCTACGTCGCGGATCAGCTCTTTGCCACCCTGGATCCGACCCTGCGTCGGCTTGAAGTACCCGACATGGGTGCTATTGTGCTAGCCGACACGGTAGGCTTTATTCGCCATCTGCCCCATAAGTTGGTCGAGGCCTTCAAAGCCACGCTGCAAGAAACCGCCGATGCGGACCTCTTATTGCATATTGTGGATTGTGCTGACGAAAATCGTCACCATAACATCACACAGGTTGAGGACGTTTTAACCGAGATTGGATCAAGTGACATTCCCCGACTGGAAGTGTTCAACAAGATCGACCTGCTCGATGATTTTGAACCGGCCATCGAACGCGATGATGCCGGACGGCCGATCCGGGTCTGGCTATCGGCGGTGAGCGGTCAAGGGACCTCACTCCTGTTGGCGGCTATTACCGAGTTACTGGGTGATGAAATATTGGCCAGCAGCATTGTGTTGGAAGCCAGTGAGTCTGGTTTGCGCGCGGCCCTGTTCGAACAGAACGCTATCTTGTCAGAACGTTATGATGACTTGGGGCGGGTTGAGTTGGAAGTGCGTATGCAGAAAAAAGATTTTCGGCAATTATTAAAACGTTTTAACCTGGCCGAGGAGCGATTCGGTGTTGCGCGGGTTAAGGAATTTTTCGAACAATAGCTGAGCTTTCAGTTATAAAAACTATAATAGAGACGGAGAAGACCATGGCGTGGAACGAACCACCAGGTGGGAATAAGAATGACCAGGACCCTTGGGGTAATCGTAATCGAAATAAAAACGATGGCCCTCCGGATCTTGATGACCTCATTAAGCAGATCACCGAGAAGGTTAATAAATGGCTGGGCGGCGGTGGTAAGAAGGGCGGCAGTGGCGGTTCGAATAACTCCCCTGCGGGCAGTTTTGGCGCTATAGCGGCAATTGTAGCTGTCATAGCAGTGCTGTTCACCGGATTCAATGCCTTTTACACGGTCGATGAATCTGAGCGCGCCGTGGTGCTGCGCTTGGGTGAGTTCTATCGGGTCGAAAACCCCGGTTTACACTATATGATCCCATTTATCGATCGTATCGCCGACAATGAGAACGTCAATGTCACGCAGGTTCGGGAGCACAGCCTCAAGACCTCGATGCTAACGGCCGATGAAAATATCGTCACCGTATCGATGACAGTGGAATACCGTGCCGCCGATGCCAAGCTCTATGTGCTCAATGTGCGCGATCCTGAGTCAACTATGGCGCATGCGTCCGAATCTGCCCTACGGCATGTGGTCGGCTCGGCCGGTCTGGAACAGATCTTGACGACTGGTCGTGATCAGGTTCAGTCCTTGGTTAAGGACCGCTTACAGCAGTATCTTGACAACTATGAGGTCGGTATTCAGGTCGGTCAGCTGAAGATTACCAACGCCGCGCCGCCGTCGGCCGTTCAGGATGCCTTCGATGACGTAATTAAGGCGCGCGAAGATCAGCAGCGCCTGATCAACGAAGCCCAAGCCTATGCCAACCAGATCGTGCCGGTTGCCCAGGGTGCTGCACAACGGCAATTGGCCGAAGCAGAAGCCTATCGACAGGAGGTTATCGCGCGTGCGACCGGTGAATCGGATCGTTTCACCGCTTTGCTGAATGAGTATCTAAAGGCGCCAGACATTACTCGAGAGCGTTTGTATCTTGATACCATCGAAGAGGTCTATGGCAAAAGCTCAAAGGTGTTGTTGGATGTTGAGGGTGGCAATAACATGATTTACCTGCCGCTGGATCAGCTACGTCAGAGTCAGGCCAGTGGCGCTGCCGCAACTGACCTGCAAGCCGGTGCCGTGAGCAGCATGTCACAGACCGATGTCAGCAACCTAACCGACCAGATTCTGCGCGAAATCGATCGCCGCAGAAACAACCAATAAGGGGCTGAACAGATGAATGCAAAAAGTAGCCTACTCGTCGTCGTCCTCGGCTTGGCGATATTGGCAGCCAGCAGTAGCATGTTTATCGTCGAAGAACGTCAGACAGCCATTCGCCTGTATTTCGGCGAAGTCACGGCCTGGGACATTGCCCCGGGTCTGCATTTCAAGATTCCGATGGTGCACCAGATCAAGAAGTTCGATAAACGTCTGATTACGCTCGACAGTCAGGCCGAACGATTTATCACCAGTGAGCAGAAGAGTCTGGAAGTTGACTCCTATGTGCAGTGGCGCATCTCGGAAACATTGAAGTTCTACACGGCCAACAGCGGCGGGGATTTTTTCCGCGCCAACGAAGTACTGGGTTCTCGTGTTAATGCCGCGCTGCGTGACGCTTTTGGTGATAAGTCCTTACGGGAAGTGGTCACTGGTCTGAAAACCGGTGAGATTCTGTCCTCCGGCAATAATATCCGCAGCGATGAGGGTGAACGGGATGCCTTGATGCAGCGGGTGCTGCAGAAGGTTAATGCCGTGGCCCTGACCGAACTGGGTATTCAGGTTGTCGATATCCGTATCAAGGCGATCGATCTGCCGCAGGAAGTCTCCAGCGATGTATTCCGTCGTATGCGTTCCGATCGTGAACAGGAAGCGCGCAAGTTCCGTTCTGAGGGTCAACGCCAGGCTGAAATCATCCAGGCCACTGCCGATCAGGAACGGACCATCACCATTGCCAACGCTTTTCGTGAATCTGAGCAGATTCGCGGTGCCGGTGATGCCGATGCAGCGAAGATCTATACCAGTGCCTATTCGGTCGATTCTGAGTTCTACGCCTTTCACCGTAGCCTGAGGGCGTATCGCAATGCCTTTAACTCGACCGGTGATATGTTGGTGCTTGAACCGGACAGTGATTTCTTCCGCTACCTGAATAATCAGAACGGAAAACCCTAACGATTTGACTGGGCCTAGGGCCTAAGTCTCTGTATAATCTTGCAACCGGGCAGACGCCCGGTTTTTTTGTGCCTAAATTTGTCATATCACGGGATTTCAGATCGAATGACCATTGCAGAACGCTGGCTTTTACCGGACGGAATAGAAGAAATTCTTCCGCCGCAAGCCGCCCGTATCGAAACATTACGCCGCGCCCTGCTCGATGAATATCGGGCTTGGGGTTATGACTTGCTGCAACCGCCGTCGGCAGAATATTTGGAGTCGCTCCTGACGGGCGTCGGCCACGATCTGGATCTATTGACCTTCAAGATTACCGATCAGCGCTCGGGCCGGTTGATGGGCCTGAGCGCCGACCGTACCCAGCAGGTCGCGCGTATGGACGCCCATTCTATTCCCAAACGGGGCGTCGCCCGTTACTGCTATTGTAGCGAGGTACTGCATACCAACGCGACGCATCTGCTGTCGTCCCGCAGTCCGATGCAGATTGGTGCTGAGCTGTATGGCTATTCGGGCCTGGACAGTGAAGTAGAGATCGTCTCGCTGATGCTCAGTTCCCTAAAGACGGCTGGTCTGGAGCAAATAACAGTCGATCTGGGTCATGTCGGCATCTACCGCGCGCTGGTTGCGGAGACGTCGCTGACGGCAACCGAGCAGGCCGAGCTCTATAGTTTGCTGCGTCGGCGAGCCTTGCCGGAACTGCGCCACTGGCTTGCCAGGGTTGAAATGGCCGATGGCCACAAGGCTATTTTTCTCAAGTTACCGGACATGGCGGGCTCATTAGCCGATTTGGAACTCTGGGTCGAGGAGTTTGCTCAGGCCCCACCGGCGGTATTGTCGGCCTTGGAGATCTTGAGGGCGATCGCTGTAGCCATTCGTTCAGCCTTCCCCGAGGTCCGAATACACTTTGATTTGGCCGAATTACGCGACTTTAGCTATCATACAGGCTTGGTTTTTTCAGCCTTTGTCCCAGGTTTCGGTCAACCAGTGGCACGCGGTGGTCGTTATGACCATACCGGGGAAGTATTCGGCCGTTCGCGCCCCGCCACTGGCTTCTCCAGTGATTTAAAAATACTGGCCGCTTTGGCGGTCAGTAACTGGGCTGAAACGCCCGGTATCCTTGCTCCCGCGGGCCGCGGGCCGGCTTTAGCTGCGGCCATTCAAGCCCTGCGCGCCCAAGGTGAGCGGGTGATTCAACTCTTTAATGAACAACCCGAGATCGATGAGCTGGGTTGTGATCGGGTATTGGTGCAGGACAACGGCCAGTGGAATGTTCAACTGATTTCTCAAAACGGACAAGTTTAACATGGGTAAGAATGTAGTCGTACTGGGCACCCAATGGGGTGACGAAGGCAAAGGCAAAATAGTTGATCTTTTGACTGAAAACGCAGATGCAGTGGTCCGATTCCAGGGTGGCCACAATGCCGGCCACACCATCGTGATCGATGGTAAGAAAACCGCCCTGCACCTGATCCCATCAGGGGTGATGCGCAATGGTGTAACCTGCGTTATCGGTAATGGCGTGGTTTTGTCCATCACCGCATTACTGACTGAAATGGCGATGCTCGAAGCGAAAGGGGTGCCCGTGCGCGAGCGCCTGCGTGTATCCCAGGGTTGTCCGCTGATTCTACCGATTCACGTTGCCCTCGATCAGGCGCGTGAAGCCAAGCGCGGCGAAAAGAAAATCGGCACCACAGGGCGCGGTATCGGACCGGCCTATGAGGATAAGGTCAGCCGCCGGGGTGTTCGACTGGGTGATGTATTCCAGGCCGGATTCAAGGAAAAACTGACTGAAGTGTTGAATTATCACAACTTCATGCTCAAGGAGTATTACGGTGCCGAAACGGTCGATGTAGCACAGTGCATCGCCGAGGTTACTGCCGAAGCCCAGAGTATTCTTGATATCACCGCCGATACCGTTAGTCTGGTACACGAGATACGCGAGCGTAGCGGCAATATCATGTTCGAGGGTGCGCAGGGATCCCTGCTGGATATCGATCACGGTACCTATCCCTACGTGACCTCGTCCAACACCACAGCCGGCGGTGTCGCCACCGGTTCCGGTGTCGGTCCGCTTTATTTAGACCAGATCATGGGCATCACCAAGGCCTATACCACCCGGGTCGGTGCCGGACCGTTCCCAACCGAACTGTTCGATGAGCACGGCAAGCACCTATCTGACAAAGGTCAAGAGTTTGGTACCACCACCGGGCGGGCTAGACGCTGTGGCTGGTTTGATGCAGTATTGGTCAAACACAGTATTCGGATCAACTCGATCAACGCCATTTGCCTGACCAAGCTCGATGTGCTCGATGGCCTAGATGTCGTCAAGGTCTGCGTCGGCTATCAGGATGAAGCGGGCCAAGGGGTAGCCTGGCCGGCCTCTTCAGAAGCATTTGATACCGTTACGCCAATCTATGTGGATCTGCCCGGTTGGCATGACAGTACTGTGGGCGCGAAGTCCTTGGCCGATCTACCCAAGAATGCCCGGGAGTATATCGAATACATCGAAAAGGCGATCGGTGCCCGCATCGATATCGTGTCGACCGGCCCCGATCGAGTTGAAACCATCGTGTTGAAACACTCCTTCGAACTCTAAGGCACCACACTAGCGCGGGATAGGTCGCTATAGGAACGCAGTCGCACGGTGCGGCTGCTTTCCCGTTACCCTGCTGATGAAGTCTTTCCTACAAATTAAGACCATCTCCCGATATACTAATTTTTCTAAAATAACAATGAAATATGGATATTGTGAAAAAAAATAATCCCACTATAGACCCTCACCTAGAACGTGAGGCGGAAAAATACGAAAACCCAATTCCCAGTCGTGAATTTATTGGTGAGCACCTTGCACAGCGCAAAGGACCTGCAAGCCATCCGGAATTGTGTTTTGAACTCTCCCTGGTAACAGAAGATGATGTAGAAGCCTTACGACGGCGTTTGTTGGCGATGGTGCGAGACGGTCAATTGCACTGTTCACGCAATGGCGCCTTCGGCCTAATCGACAAGATGGATTTGATCCGTGGACGAGTGCAGGGCCATCGCGATGGTTTTGGTTTCCTCATCCCGGAAGCGGGCGGTGAGGACTATGTCCTGAATCATCGTCAGATGCGCTGCTGTTTCGATGGCGATCTGGTGTTGGCCCGTAAAGGTGAGAAAGATCAGCGCGGCCGTATTGAAGCGACTATCACTGAGGTTATTGAGCGCCGTACCCAAGAGCTCGTCGGTCGGTTTCGGTGGGAAGGGGGCTTTGGTTTTGTCACCCCAGAAAATAAGCGTAATAGTCAGGATATATTGATCCAGCCTAAAGATGCCGAAGCCGCCCAAGATGGCGATATCGTGATGATCGAAATTGTTGAGCAGCCTGAATTCCGCAAACAGCCGATAGGCCGTATTAAGAGCGTGATGGGCGAACATATGGCTCCGGGCATGGAAATCGATATCGCCATGCAGACCTATGACATACCGCACGAGTGGCCGCACGAGGTCGAGGTGCAAATTGTCGATTTTGGCACGGAAGTGGCCGAAGGTGACAAGGTTAATAGAGTTGATCTGCGTGATCGAGCCTTTGTCACCATCGATGGTGAAGATGCCCGCGATTTCGATGACGCGGTGTTTGCTCAGGCCATGAAAAATGGCGGCACCCGCCTCTATGTTGCGATCGCCGATGTGTCACATTATGTTAGCGTACAGAGCGCGCTCGATGTTGAAGCGCGCAATCGTGGTACCTCGGTTTACTTTCCGGAACGAGTGATTCCGATGTTGCCGGAAGTCTTGTCAAACGGCCTCTGTTCGCTCAATCCTCAAACCGATCGCTTAGCGCTGGTCTGTGAGATGGAAGTCAGCCCTCTGGGTGTGGTTGAGCACTACCGTTTCATGGAAGGGATCATCTATTCGCATGCTCGACTGACCTATACCAAGGTCGGTCAGGTACTCGACAAAGAAGAACCGAGCCACCGTGCTGCCCTAGTGGCGGAATATGGTGTTGAGGTCGAGCAAAACATCGATGCGCTTTATGCGGTTTATAAGGGCTTCGGTATCGCTCGCTCGATACGTGGTGCGATTGAATTTGAAACGCGTGAAACGCGTATCGTCTTCAATGATGAGCAGAAGATCGAGCGTATCGTGGCAACGTCGCGTAATGACGCTCATCGCTTGATCGAAGAATGTATGCTGGCGGCCAACGTATGTGCCGCGAGCTTGATCGAAAAGATGGAAATCCCCTGTCTATATCGTGTCCACGATACCCCTTCGCCGGAGCGCTTACAGAACCTGCGTGAGTATATGGGCGAGCACGGCTTAGGTGTGACCGGTGGCATGAAGCCGAAGGCCGCAGATTATCAGAAGCTATTGTACCAGATTCGCGGTCGTGAAGACTTTGAACTGTTGCAGACGGTCATGCTGCGCTCGATGGCACAGGCTGTATACCAGATGGAAAACATCGGTCACTTTGGTCTGTCCTTTGAACGTTATGCCCACTTTACCTCGCCAATTCGACGCTACCCAGATTTACTGGTGCATCGAGCAATCCGCTCGGTGATTCGCAGTAAAAAAAGCACCGCCCTAGTGCAGCGGGTAGCAGAGGCGGAAGTGATGGCGACAGCGGATATTTATCCCTATGACGTCAAGCAGATGCTGGAGTTGGGCGAGCATTGCTCAATGGCCGAACGGCGCGCCGATGAGGCCACCCGTGATGTGGTCACCTGGTTGAAATGTGAATATATGAAAGATCATATCGGATCAGAGTTCACCGGGACTGTGTCGGCCGTGACCAATTTTGGTCTCTTTGTGCAGTTGGACGATATTTATGTCGATGGTTTGGTGCATATTTCCAGTCTGCAATCGGATTATTACCAGTATGAGCAAAGCGCTCACCGACTGGTCGGTGAGCGCACCCGAACTGTGTACAGTTTAGGTGATAAGCTACAAATTCGTGTGGCTCGGGTCAGTTTGGATGATCGCAAGATCGATTTCGAATTGGCCGAAGGCGGGGTGACCAAGCCCGATCGCGGCCGTAAAGGCAGCGCTCAACGCAAGCCGGCAAAACGTCAAGACGGTGCGGACGATGCATCCGCGCCAGGCAAGAAAACCGGTGCCGACGCCAAGCCGAAAAAACGCAGTAACACTAAGAGCGGCGGAAGGAAGCGTTAGCCGAGCAGTTTTAGACCTATTCGGGATCGACCGATCTTGACCACGGCGGCTCGCAAAACGGGCGCGTCGTTTAGGTCTAGAAACTGTACGCTGAGAATAGTGCCCGCCCGTATTGATAGCTCAGCAAAGCTGAGCCGATCTATTGGCAGTTCAAGATCCAGCCCGTCTTCTGAAAAGTCGACGCATTGGCAGATACAGCTTTGCTCCTGCTGATCGATGATCTGCACCCGGGCATCCAGTGCGAGGCGCTGGAACTTGCGTTTTTCGAGCGATCTACCAGTGATATTCATATTGCCGTTCCCTGTGGTTAATCACAGTGTATCAGCGAACGGAACATTTCGGAGAAATCTAATCATGACGGATTCCATGTGGGTCTTTGGTTTACACGCTGCGCAAAGCGCCGTGGAAACGCACCCTGAACGAATCAAAGAGGTTGTGCTGTTAAAAGGCCGGCAAGACAATCGCATGAACCGCCTGCTCGACCTGGTGCGCGCGCAGGACGTCAAATTTCGCCTGGTAAGCCGGGAGGACTTTGATCGTGTTTTGCAAAAGCACGAACTCATGGAAGGTCGCCATCAGGGTGTGCTGGTCCAGACATTGGCAGCACCGGTGCTTAAAGAGGCCGACCTGGAGGAGATGCTCGACGCACTCACGGTGCCGCCTTTGTTACTGATACTCGATGGCGTAACAGATCCGCACAATATCGGCGCCTGTTTGCGTTCCTGTGATGCGGCCGGCGCTCATGGCCTGATCGTACCCAAGGATAAGTCGGCCAGCCTGACACCTGCGGCGGTTAAGGTGGCCAGTGGTGCCACCGATACGGTGCCCTTTTTTGCCGTGACCAATCTGGCTCGCACCCTGGCAGCACTAAAGAGTCGGGGCATCTGGATCTATGGTGCGGCCGGTGAGGCCGAGAGTTCGGTTTATCAAACCCCGTTGACGGGTCCTATTGCGCTGGTCATGGGCGCCGAAGGCAGTGGCTTACGTCGGCTGACCCGAGAAACCTGTGATGGCCTGGTCTATATTCCGATGGCCGGTCAAGTCAGTAGCCTGAATGTGTCCGTCGCAGCGGGTGTTTGTCTGTTCGAAGTGGTGCGTCAACGTTTGACCCAGGCCGAGCAATAAGCTCGTGCCCGACAGCGGTTCATGCTCTCGGGCACCGATCGCCGATGCCCTGCCGCTGCTTGATGCGTTGCCCGTCCTGCTAAGGATAAAGGCGCAGTTCATCAGGCCGGCTAGCCGACAACGGCTGGTCTGCCAGTGTGCGCAATGCCTGCACCAATGCCGTCATAGCCGCTACACTGGGTGGACTCGCCTGGTCGCTAAAGAGCGACCGTTCCAAATCCTCAAAACACTGTCGCGTATCACTTTTCAGTCGAGTCTTAACGACCGCCAAGGGTTCGCTGCCGGCCCTGATCAGTTTAATTAGACTGTCATAGAGAGCAGCCTGGTCACCGGCCTTGGCGAATCCCTGGGCGCGCGTCCAATTGACGGCTTCAGCGGCGTTCTGCGTCGGCACGACCGGAGCGCCTTGCTGAGCCGAAATGCGCGCCTGACGCCACCAGAGCCCGAGCGTTAACAACCAACCGAGGCCGGCAAAGACCGTGCTGTAAAACCAGTAGTCGAGCCCGGTAGATAGCGTTTCTGAGCTGAGGCTTGACGCTAAGCCAACATCGGATAGGGGTTCTGTTGCCAGCGCTAAGTTTGCCGCCTGCGCACTGCTGCGGGTCGGCGCCAACACCCTGATGCTGCGCTCCGGTAGTTCGGCCCATTCCAGGGTGTCGCTAACGGTATTCCACCACGGCACCGCTATGGCCGGTATGCGGTATTCGCCTGCCATGTCTATGGTCAGGGCGGCCGAATCCAAGCGCAGATTGTCGGTAAAGGTAGGTTCGTTGCGATAGAGTCGAACGTGACTGTCAAGTGCTTTGCTAAGTGCCGCCAAGGGGTCGGGTAAGCGACTGGCCGCCAGTCCCTGGGTTTGCAGCGACACCTGCCAGTCGAGGTGGCTATCCTGTTCGATCGGTTGCCGGGTATCGAGATTATCGCTCAGGCTCAGGTTGGTGGCCGGTAGCCAATAGGCCCCGGCGGGAAAGCTAGCGGGAATCGCGCGGACTTCAATGGCTGCTATATCGGCCGTCCGGGTGAAACGGACATTGCGGCCTTGGGCTGCATCGGCATATTGACCCTTAAACAGGATAGTCGGGAGCTTCACTGCGCCCGGATTTTTGGCGGTCAGCTCCACCACTCGGCGATAGAGGTTATAGCTTTGGCCATTACGGCTCGTGGTGGTGTTTTCTTCGCTCACTAGACGGCTACTAAAGCCGTCCAAGTCG
>Ga0307492_10000585_pt1 | contig 15396 bp, 1 predicted proteins | sample SI3LmetaG_FD_202365 | JGI IMG/M metagenome (GOLD analysis project Ga0307492, IMG submission 202365) | Sea-ice brine microbial communities from Beaufort Sea near Barrow, Alaska, United States - SI3L | ecosystem: Environmental > Aquatic > Marine > Coastal | place: USA: Alaska | collected 2017-05-06 | reverse complement strand
CGATGAAGGGGACGGTATTCGGATTGGTGGGGATTAGGGGTCCCAGTGGGGGGGTGTTTGGGAGCGGTACGACCGTGGTGGTGTTCGTGCTGCTGATTCGCACGATCGCAGTCGTGACGTTGCCTGGCACAAGTCCCGGGGGGTCAACCGCGACCGTAATGACAACACCTCCATATGGGTCTGGCGTTAATCCCCCTGGGGCCTGACCACCAGGGGAGGTCCATCGGACAGTGCAGACACCCAAAGGGGATACACTGACCACGGTTCCAGGTGGACGGACGAGAACCCATAGTGTGCCATCCGCCGAGTAGGTGGCATCGCTGCTCACAATCCCGTTCAAAATTCCAGCATCGGCCACCTGCTGCGAGGTGGGAATGTTGCACAATGCGTCATCCGCAGTGGCCCCACCAGGCCACACGCCGGGCGCAGGGGACCCATTGGTTGTGTTTGTGTATGGAAGTGCACCACCCGGAGTCGCCACAACCGTGACACCGCCCGCTGGGTTTGTGACAATGGCAACCGTTCCAAGTGGAGGTGGCGTTGTGTTAATCCCTGGAGTCGGTGGACCGAGTGGGACGCTAACCGAGGGGCCACTGGGCGGAACCCAGCGAGTAAGGACAGCTGGTTTGTTCGTGGGTGGTGCTTCAACAGGTGGGAAAACCACCCAGACAACCCCCGTCCCGTCAACGGTCGTCCCAATAGGCAGAATTCGCGGTGGGAGCTCGTCATCCTGTGGAACGTTCTCTAGGAGATGGGTCTTGACGTACCCAACACCGGGAATCTGCCACTCAAAGATAACCGGGCGGGGTGGAGAGCCAATGGTTCCACCCACGTACACCTTTGGTGGGGGGCCAGCTGCAATTGTGGTACCCACCCCTCCATCAACCGTAGTCGCGTGCGGATAGTCGACAGTGGTTCCGCCGGGGAGAACGTTCCGGACCACAAGGGTGGTGTTGGTCTGCACAATAATGAGGATTCCACCAGGAGGGGACGGGGCGGGAACCGCAACGTCCACAAGGGGGCGAATTGGGTTGCTCGTGTCAGTCGAGACCGGACTGAGGCCAGTCCCTGTCGAAACGGGACCAACCCCACCAGTCCCAGTGGGAATTGGAATATCAACTGCGCCGGTTGGGGGTGTGCACGTCACAGACGGAAGGGTGTTTGAACACGCGACACCCGAACCACACCCCCCATTGTTGGTTGCACACGTGTCAGTTGGGGTGCACTCGTTCACATTGGCGGTATATCCGATCGGACAGACACAACCCACGGTCCCAAAGGCGTAGTTGTCAGAGCAGAAGGCCGTCGGGAAGCAACCACCGTTGTTGACACTGCACGTCTCGGTTATACACGGGGAGCCCACGGTGCCGTCTCCCTTCCACCCAACGGAACACGTGCAGTTGTTATTTGCAATCACATCACCAAAGTTTGCGGTGCAAAATGCATTGGGGCCACATCCGGTGGGAAGAATACACTCCGCAGCAGTCGGGGTGATGGTGATGAACCCAGTGGGGGCTTGCGTTGGGCCAGCAAGAGCTCCGGGTGGCGTACTCAGTGCCACAACTGGAGATGGGGCCGGTGTGACGGGCGTTGTGATTGTAGTGGGTCCGGTTAGGGGAATGCGTGTGACAGTGGTCGTATTTGCAGGTGGACCGGAGTTGGTCACAAGAACCACTCCGCCATATCTGTCGACCGTCACCCCGGTAATGGTGCCCCCAGGGGGGGTCTCGGGTCCGAGAGGGAATAGTTTAGTGGCGTTCCCTGCAGTGGGTCCGGTGGCAACAACCGAAATAACGGTCGTGTTCGCCAGTACAATAATTACACTGTTAAGACCAGGGCCACGGTGTTTCATGATTGGGGGGCATTGCACAGTCGTTCCATGTCCAAGAAGAGCCTGACTCCGTGTGTATCCACCCTCAAACGCGACGATGGTGTCAGCCTCTCCGTGCTGTACTTGAATAATTCCCGCAGACGCGTCTCCGACACCAGCCACCCAAATCAAATCAGGGCCAACTGCCAGCAACGATACAGCAGTTATGTCATTGCTAAATTGACTCCCGAGCGCCTTTGTATCAACCACTGTCGCAGCACCACCACTCTCGTGGCGCCACTCCAGTAGTGGCGGGGACGAGCCGGTTCCGGGAAACACAACAAATAAATGCAAAATAGAAGTGTACACCGCATCCATCGGAATTCGCCCTGCAGTTGCCGAAACCCCCACAAAAACACGGGTCCATGCGTTTGGTGCCGCCGCGGCCATCTTAACAACCTCGACAAACCCCGTTGCAGTGCTTGTCATAACAACATAAACGGTGCCATGTGTCTCACCTACGGTCTCGTCAACGGCCATCACATGCGCAGTGTCACCAAACGTGAAACGGGCATACTCATAGTCGGTAACGGTATTGTCACTCTTTACATTTCGAATGCGAATCGCAGAGGCAGACTGCTGAATAATCAGTGTACCCGTAAGTGGACTCGATGCGGCCCTGACAGTGGCGAGGGATGGACACGTTGCGGGTGTACCTGCGATTGGAACGAACCCAGCCCCCTCACCAACAGTAGTCAGTGTGACCGGGTCCTCCCAGGTAGAAGTCCCTGGCGTCAGTGACACGGGAGGAACAACCGGCGCACCACCACCTGTCGCGGGCGCACAGTAGTATGAGCCAACGTTCGTATTGCATGTCCCACCATTCGGACAATTGACTCCACTGCACACATTCACTGCGTCGCATGTGCGCGCGTTCGCATTGAGAGTATACCCTGCGGACGGATCGCAAGAGCACGAGTGACTCCCGGGTGCATCAGTACAAACACCGTGGAACAGGTCGCAGCCCCCATTGTTGACTAAACACTCATTGATATTGGTGCACGCAAGCTGGGCAATACTCGGGGAGAGTACGGGGGAATTGCACGTTGTGGTTGTGGCGTTTGGTGCCCCTTGCACAAGCGGCAAATTGTAGCCGGCTGTGCACTGGACACTAACCGCCGTACTGTTGGTTGTGGTGTACACCGGAACAACGGTTGTGAGGCCGTCGTTGATAATGAACGGTGGACATGTCTGCACGGAAACGGGTGGAACCCCAACCGCAACTGTAACATCCCCCCCGACCTCTGGTGTGACGGTGATTGGAACTTCGTCCGGCGCGACGACAACACCAATACTCGTTTCGTTCTGAGGAAGCTCTCGCCAAAGAACAATCACGACATCGATGAGTGGCGCTCGAGTTTCGCGTAATAAAAACGACAGTGCGAATGTTGACGTTCGCTGGATTCTCACCGGATTCACAAGTGTGTTTAGCGCAACGCTGTTGTGTGGGTGTTCGTACAGAAGGCTACACGCGCCAGTGTCTTCGATGAGGCTCATAAAAACCGGCGGCCCTCCTCCGTTTTGAGGCCAAAGTAAGAAGAATATGGTTTCACTCAACGCAGAGACAGTATCGTCTCCGCTCACCGTATCATACCGGAAAACCATATCGTATGGTTCGAGAACTTGAATGCACGGAACACCTGTTGGAAGGGCAAGCAGATTTCGTCGTCTTCCTGGGAGTGTTATCACAGCAAGTGTCTCCGCGTCGAATTTACGCAGCCCAATAAAGTTCGGGAATGGACGCGTTATTCCAATGTTAAGACGCCCATCTGATACACGAACTCGACGCGCGGCTGTTGGACTGAGTGTGGGGATGGCAAACACAACATGGGATTGGGTTGCCGGGTCGAATCGCACAAACTCTCCAGTCGTCACACCTCGACTTGGATCCGGATGTGCGATCAGCCACAGTCGGCCATCCGCAGGGTTTGTGGCTGAGCTTATTACCGCAGTGGTGAGCTCTGGAATTGAATGCGTAACAATTTCGTCAGTATCAACATTGTGCGTATACACGAACCCAACCGAAGTCCCTGTCCCTGTATCTACGCTTGTGTGAACCATCAGGTAGGGCGGAGAAGACATAACCGATAGCGTGGTTTCGAACGGTTTTAACGGAAACACAACGGGTTCACCCCCAGGCGGCGTCACGGTCGCATTACCAGTTGTAACATCACGCGATACGTCCTTAACAATTGTAGGAGGTGCAGGTACGACACAGTAGATTCCCTGGAAAGGAACAGCTGGTGCACTGCATACGCACGCATAACTCGGACTGCTTCCGACGCATGTTGCACCGGGTTGGCACTCGGCGGGACATGACGTGAAAACCGGCGGAATTGCATTAAACTGGTTACTCTGAATTGTTGGCAACCCCGCCTCGCGCACTTTGAGTGTGTATATGTCTTGTTCACCAGTGAAAACAATCCCACTATACACAACAATTCCGCCGACGGCCGGCACCACGAGCGTTCCCGAAAGAGAAGCAGCGCCTTCGTTCACGGCCACTGTCACAACGCGCGTGGAGTCGCCCCCTGACGTGATCAGATTGCTCCCGGCGTCATTGATGTGGATAACAGGCTGCGGATCAAGTGTTGCGCCAGACACTACCGTCGATGCAAGCTGTGTTGCAACCACGAGCTTTAACGCGGGACCAAGTGCAAGAGTCAGAACGTTCGAATCAATTAGGGAAACACCAGACGCCGCAAAACGAACCGTGTGAGACCCGAGTAATCCGATAATACGCAGGTCTATAAACGTCGCAACTCCACCAACCGCAGCAACAGTGAGGGTTGTGCTCAACACGGACACTCCTGGTGAGGAGGTTAGACTCGCGGTGACAACTAGGTCGGCACCGACAGCAATTACTGGATTCCCGAAGGTGTCATGGATGTTGATGATGGGCTGGATTGACAAGAGTGGACCGGACTGCACAGTACCCCCGGGTTGTGTCCCAATGACCAACTGGTTTGCAACTGCATGGACGATCGCGAAGGCAGCTGAGTCGAGCGTGATCAAGTTGAACGAAAAGCGAAGCTTTTTGTCCACCCCAGCTGCATCAAGACGAAGGTTGGTAAACGACGCGACTCCAAGTGCACTCGTTGCCGCAAGTGCCCCTTGAAGTGTCCCGGTTCCAGCTTGAAACGCAACTGTGACCACTGAATCATTATCAGTCGTGGCGCTATTTCCAGACGGGTCCTTGAGTGTCACACTCGGCTGAGTCCCAAAGACACCGCCAGCGGTGGACGATGCGGCAACAAGAGTTTCAAGAACAAACGTCGTCGCTGCTGCGTGGGTGACCGTGAGTTCACTTGAGTCGGCGGATGTCAATACTCCACTTGTGAAGCGCAGTATCAGCGCGGTTCCAACAAGATCCAACGTCAACCCACCAAAAGTAACAAGTCCGCCTGCAGCCTGCACCACAGTTATGCCACTTAGAGTGCCACTACCTGGTGCTCCAACGAGCGAAACAGTGACTTGTGTTAAACCATCACTGGTGATGACATTGTTTCCGCTATCACGAATGCTAACAATGGGCTGAACCGCGAATGCTACTGCCGAAATTGCGGTTGTGGATTGACTTGTTGGAACGTTGAGTTCCACCGCACCTCCAAAATCCAATTCGATGTTTGCGGAATCATCTACGGAAAGTGTTCCCGTAGAGAACTGAAGTGTGTGTGAACCGATTGTTCCAACAAGCTTCAAGCCACTGAACGTTGCGACACCAGATGATGCCCCAACGATGAGTATACTGCTCAACACCGCAGCTCCAGTTTGGCGCACAACAGTGATCAGTGAACTGGCCTCACCACCGGTGCTGACAGTATTCCCACTCGCATCCTGAACGGTTACCACAGGCTGTTGGACGAATGCCACATCGTTTGTTGCACTTGCACTAGGATCAGTTGACACTTTCAACTTAGACGCCACTGCGTGTGTGAGGGTGAACCCAGTAGAATCAATCGTTGTCAAAGAGCCAGATGAAAATCGCAACGAGTGTGACGCGACAACCCCGGTCAGCTTCAGGTCTGTGAACGTGGCAACACCAGACGATGCGGTGCGGGTTGTTGTGGTGGCGAGAGCAGCAGTCCCAGTCTGCTTGGCAGCTGTAATGATAAGAACTGCATCTCCGCCAGTTGTGCACACGTTGCCGCTCGCATCCTGAATTGTCACCCCGGGTTGCGGGCTCAACAGTGAACCGGACACTGCTGCTGTCGTCCCTGGCTGGGTGGTTACAATAAGCTTGGCCGCAACACCATGAGTCAACGTAAATCCATTAGAATCAATCGTTGTAAGGGAACCCGAAGAGAATCTCAACGAGTGGGTCCCAATTGTTCCGGTGAGTTTAAGGTCTGTGAATACTGCAACTCCAGTCGTTGCACTCTTTGTGAGGGTGGTGGTCAGAGTTGCGCTACCTGCTTGGCGTACAACCGTAATGACGAGTCCGGAATCACCACCAGCGGTGCAGACATTCCCACTCGCATCCTTGATTGTGATGCCAGGCTGCGCATTCAGTAGGACACCAGCCACGGCAGACGTGGTCGCAGGTTGGGTGCTCACGGTGAGTTTGGCAGCAGCAGCCTGTGTGATCGATATGCTGGTCACCGTTGCCGTGAATCCACCCCCGCGCGTGAAGGTGATGGTTCTGCCTGTCCCAACGAGATCAATCTTCAGATTCGTGAATGTGGAAACACCAGACACGGGCGACTTAACGGTTGCCCCGCTAAGCGTCCCCGATGCGCCACCCGAAAGGGTTGCGGTAATTGCAACACCGTCGTCAGTCCTCACATTCCCAAGTGAATCGCGCGCTTCAATAACCGCCTGTGGTGCAAACGCAACCAATGAAACCGCCGAAGTCGATGGTGAATTCGTGATGACAATCGTGCTAACAGCCGCGAACACAATGGTGAATGGAGACGAGTCAATAGTTGGAAGAGCACCGAGGGTAAAGCGCAATTTCTTATTTGTCCCGACCAAGTTGATACTCAATCCAGAGTAGCTTGTGACGCCAGACGACGCTGCGACTGAAGCAGTCCCAGACAACGACCCGGTCCCGACAACAAGCGATACCACAATCGCAGTCGAGTCCCCAGTACGCGTGTTTCCACTCGCGTCTTTGATCGTGACAACCGGTTGCTGTGAAAATGCAACACCAGCGGTGGATGAAGAGGATGGGCCAGTCGTCAATACAAGCTTGGAAGCAGCGGCAACTGTGATCGTCACGGAATTACTTGCAATTGACGTGAGACCCCCAGACGTGAACGTGAGAACCTTGTCATTGCCGACAATGTTGATATTTAGTCCAGAGAAAGTCGCAATACCAGAAACCGCATTTGCCACAGTGGTTCCACTCAGCGTCCCACCTGAAGCGCCAGAGAGTGTCGCTGTAATCGACAGGGTGTCTGCGGACCGCGTGGTTCCAGACGCATCTTGGATCGTCACCACGGGCTGTTGCGCGAACGACACAGCGGAAACGGTCGATGAAGACGGAGCAGTAGTGAGTGAAAGTTTAGTAGCAGCGCCTGCCGTTATTGAGAACGAGCTCGAAGAGAGAGGTGTCACACCACTCGCAGAGAATTGCAGGGAATGAGACCCGGCGGTCCCAGTAAACACAAGGTTAGTAAACGACGCAATCCCACCGGATGCGGCCTTTGTTGATGTGCCGGAAAGCGTTGCAGTTCCAGACTGTCGAGTTGCAGTCACCGTGAGAGTCGAAGTACTTGCCACATTCCCAACCGCATCCTTAAGCCGCACAGTGGGTTGTGGACTCAGTGGTGCACCATTTGCCGCACCACCAGGTTGCTGTGTAATTTCGAATTGCGACGGAGTTCCATGGGTGATGGTGATCGCAGAAGAATCAACGATCTTATCGCCGCGCGTGAACCGAAGGGTCTTGGATCCAACCAAATTGATTTTCAATCCGAGTCCAGAAAAACTAGCAATGCCATTCGACCCAGCCTTTGTGAGTGTTCCGGCAAGCGTCCCATCGCCACTGACTTTAGACACAACAACGTTTGTCGTATCACCAGTCGCAATATTTCCCGCGGCATCCCGATATTCAATGACTGGCTGAACACTGAACGCCACACTTGACACGGTTGACGATGATGGCTGTGTCGTAATAAAAATATTATTAGTCGTTCCGTGTGAGACTGTAATCGTCGCACTGTCCACGGTAAAGCCCGCCCCGCTGAAGCGCAGTGTGTGCGCGCCAACCAGGTTTAACTTGAGGCTACTGAAGACGGCCACACCCGCACTGACCATGTCGCTGGTCGTCCCGGACAGCACACCGGGGCCCGAATGCTTCGTGGCGACAATGACAGACGCCGAGTTGCCACTATCTGCCTCATTCGCCGCGTTGCGGATCGTGACGCGGGGTTGGGTTGGGAACGCGACAGCCGACGTCACACTGGTGGAGGGCGCGGTCGTGATGACGAGATGCGAAGCGAGGAAGTTGCACGCCTCGGTGGTGACAACGTTGTCATTCCCGTCCGTGTAGCCCGTCGAGCACGTGCAGGAGGCGAAGCCGGCGGTACTCGCACTGTGGCTCACACATGTGGTGCACTCCGTCGCGGTTGAGGTGCCGGTCTTGTAGGTGCCATTGGTGCACGCATTGCACGAGGTTCCGGACCGCTTCTGGCCGCTGCCGCACAGCTTGAGACAGCCGTTGGTTCCGCCGGCCACCCACGTTCCCGTGAAGGCGTTATTGGAGTCGCACACACATGCAGTTAAAGCACCATTACTGATAGCGCCTGTCCCACACGAGTCACAGCTTGTTTGTCCTTGTTGGTCTTGGTATGTTCCCGCCGTGCACTGCGAACAGGTCGCTGTTGTGCCGGGCGTCGATGTAAATGAACCCACTGGACAGTCGACACACACATTTGCCGGTTTATACTTACCCGCGGGGCATGGGTTCTCTGTACATTCCTGTACCCCCCCCACCGCGGCAGACACAGTTGCAAGGCCGGCAGTCCAACCCGAATTACATGTGCACTCAGATGCAGAAGCGCCCGAGTAACTGTTCGAAGGACACGCCGTGCACACAGTGACGCCACCACATGGATCACTGTATGTGTTTGCCGTGCATGCGGTTGTGCACCCGGAATTTGTCACACCCGACCAGTTGTTTGTGAGGCCGGTATCACACGTGCAATAATTCTGTGCTGTTGACCCACACGTGCCTGATCCGGGGTCAGGGAGACACGCAGTACATGCAGATGCCGTCGAAGTACCCACTTTGAAGTAGTCCATTGCGCAATCCTCACATTCCGTCGCACCAACAAACTGCCCGTCTCCACATGTGATGAACCGGTTTGCTATTCCCAATATGCTATAAAATGATGCACTTGTCCCTGCGCCGTCGACATATGCGGCAGTGCCGGACCCGGCGAAGGTCGACACGTCGCCAGACGTTGTCACCTTCCGTATCCGTTTGTTACCTCTATCCGCGACGTAGATGTCACCACTGAAGACGGTAACAGCCCTTGGACTGTAAAACCTTGCATTCGCCCCTAGTCCGTCTGCATACCCTTGTCTAGGATAAACCCCTCCTGCCAGATGAACTGCAGTTCCAGTGGTTGTTACCGTCCATATATTATGACCGCTCGCGCACGCAACCGCCATAACGGTTTGGGAAACCATCGCAATGCCGAACGGATGGCCGAAAGATTTATCTCCAGTGTAGATGGTCGTGATGATACCCGTCGCAATTACACCTTTCTTGATCGCCTTATTGTTCGAATCTGCAATATACAAATTACCAGAGGAATCCGTGGTCAACCCAAACTCTGATGATGACACATAATACGCGAATGTTGTTGTTAGTCCCGCCGGGGTGATTCGACGAATGTGGTTCCCTGACGAGACGAAAGCATCACTGGAAATCGGGTCGACCGCAATTCCAGTTGGGAGTGAAAATGTCGCAGCCGTCCCGAGGCCGTCTGCATGCCCTTGTGGGCCAGACCCAAGAGAATACCTGCTTCCGGCAAATTGGGATACAACGCCTAAATCACTTATTTTCAGCACACTGTGACTATCGCGAGCAGTTGCGTAAGCAAGCGTTGAGCTGGAAATAGCAACCTGGTCAAAATATCCCGGATGTGTCCCAAAAGTACTGACATCACCGGAATCGTCTATTTGTCTTATGCTGAGACCATTGTCAATGACAATGAACTTGAAATCGGCCATGGTCGGCGGTACAGAAAGCGCAAGCAACAACACAATACATGATAGTCCACAAGACATGGTCGATACTCTGATGAAATTCATCCTAAATAATAACGCAGCAAACCCCCCACCCACCCAACACAGCCACTTATCAAACACTACAATCCAAACTTTACTCACACCCACCCCTTGGCTCCACTAGCCCCGCCGTAATGGCCAGTGTGTGAACCGACACGTTCCACGCACCGGTTTCTGTGGTTTGGCACGGCCAATAAAATAAACAAAACTCAGATTACAGTGTTTACTCATACAATTTACCTCTCCCCCCTTCGCCCATTGCGCGGACTCAATAAGAGTGCGACTGCTTCATCCAGTGTTAGTGGGTGGGCTGCGGCAGGCCCATTACCATAGTTGCCATTTCGTTCATGACGAGCCATACAAATCTTTATACCGAAAAATATCACCAAGCCCAACAGAACCCCCATAACGACACCGAACACGACCGTGATCCCAGCCACCGCAGTTGGCGTATCCGCGCCCGAATCCGATGCTGACCCCCCTGTGCTCTCTTCCGCGGCTGCAAAGTCTGTAAAGTGGGCGGTGTCGCATCGTAATATGAGCGTATTTTCGATAAGAGCCGAGCCTTCGACCACCTCCCACACCAGCGAGGTTGTATTATAGAATACGCACCGCAATAGGCCTTCCACTGGATCCACTCTGAACAGAATAGTCACCTTGATAGCCGTCCCGTTTGCGTATGTGCCGAATGTTGCCCCATCTGGAACCATATTCGCTGCCACTCCATGAAGGGTGTACACACCGGACGTGCGGTCGCCCAGTGCTTCCATTGTGCCGTTGATGCTCGCGGCATCGCCCCTCGCCTCACTCGGGATCCAGACACCGTTCTCCCCCTTAAGGATCGCATCCTGAAGTGTAACCCCAGACGAATTGTGCCATATGTGGAACGCCTCTGGAACCGGCGTTTGGTCGGGCTGTGGACTTGTTGATTCTGTCACTGGTTCCGTAGTGGGTTCGGGTGTTGTTTCCGGCTCAGGTTCCGGTGTTGTTTCGGCCATTGCGGTCGTGGTCGCCAACGGGTCAACGCAATTTGACGCCGAGGTGCTCCGCGTCGTGGTTGTGATCAACCCCGCTGTACACGGCGTACATGTTATCTGTCCCGTTGTATCCTGGTATGTGTGCAAGGGACACACAACGCACTGATACGTCAAGGGCTGCCCTGCACCGGGCCTATTGTTTAACGACTTGGTCCCAGCTGGACACGCGCCACACTTCAATGGATTGATTGATGCACACTGGTCACCGTATGCCTCAACACCCGTCCCAGCAACATTGCATTCGCGGCAGCCAGTTGTGTCGGAACACGCAAAGGACGGAAAATTAACAGCAGCACAGTTGTTCAGTGTCACTCCCGCTTCGTCCGCTTCGCACTGTAATTTCCCACCTGGGAGCCCACCGCCGACCAGATGACTCCCAGGCGCACATTCACACGTCGCCCCCACACCAATAGCCGACGTACAAACCGCGTTTGGAAGTCCACACCCAGCCGTTACATTTCCACAGTAATTGCAAGTTATGCCTCCCGACGGCACTTCCACTGCGGTCGCCACATTAACTGGAAATGTCCCAGTGACTGTTGGCTCTGGACACGAAAGGCATGCGGTTGCTGCAGACGCGGATGTCCACGTTGGTATGACTGCCGGGCGAGCTCCAACCGTGCATGGGATACAACTGCCGTCTCCAATGGCTGATTTGTAGGTCCCCGGTGAACAGGCGACACACGTGGGAGAAGTACCCCCATACCCAGGCGCACACTCACACTTGAATCCCGGAGAAAGGTTTGTGCACGCAAGTGCGCCCCCCGTTCCACACGTATGCGTGCCAAGGGCGCACTCGTCGTCATCGAGACACCCCTTCCCCAGTCTGATCACGTGATTTGCTGCGACCATAAAGTACGTATTCTCCGGTACCGCAATCGCGGTGATGCTCACTGGAGCGGGGAAACTGGCCAAAAGCGCATTTCCATCGGTGAATACAGCTGGGGAGTCCCCATTTCCAGCCAGAATGGTTGCAACTCCTGCGAGTGTAAGTCTGTAAATGTGAATGTTCGCGGTGGTGCGCCCTGAAAAGATGATATCGTTTGTGAGAGGGTCCACCGCAACACACGAGCTTGACCCGCTTGCGAAGTACTTCACGAATATACTCGGACTTCCGTTTGTCGGTAGTCGACGAAACGTCAGCCCGTTGATATTGGTTGCAAGGAGTACATCATGATTCGTGGCCGAGCCGAGTATCGCCAAGTGATTCACAGTGCCAATCTCTAAGGCATCGCTGAAGAAGAACGTCATTACCGCCCCAGGGTTTGTTGCCTGCATTATCAAGCTTGCACCCTGTGATACAAAGTAAAGTGTGTGTGTGGTCGGATGGACCACAATCCCAACCGGTGACCCAATTTGCGCAGATAACCCCGTCCCCGGTGCATGGGACGTTCCACCAGAGCCCAAGAAGGTCGAGACCACTGCAGCCGGTGTAATTTTGCGTATGGTACGTCCAGCTAGATCGGTTACAAACAAATCACCGCTTGAGGATGACGCAATGGAGGACGGTGTTGAAAATGTCGCGGCTGAACCTTCCCCATTGGAATTTCCACTCGCCCCAGTCCCCGCAAAGGTTGTTGTGATTCCCGATCTTGAAATACGCCTAATCCTGTTGTTATACTGATCAGTTGCAAACAAATCTGTGGTCCACGACACAGATGTCGCAGCAGAAAGCCCACTGAACTGCACAGCCCCCCCCGCGCCATTATTAAATCCACCACTCATACTTCCAACAACGGTGGTGATTACCTCCTGATAGACGGAGCTTCCAGCGGAACACTCACACTCCGTCTGCCCAATGGAGAGATTACGCCCCGACCCAGGCCAGCAGGGTACACACGTCAAGTTAAGTGGCGGAGGTGCCCAGAAATGATCCAAGCACGAATGACACGTCTCGGTCCCACCGGGAGACGCGGTCCCCTGTGGACAAGGGGCGCACGGTCCACCAGAGACCGAGAATGTATTTTCAAGACAGTCCTCACACACCGCTGACGAACTTCCCTGGGTCCCCTCAAAATGGGAACCAGCCGCACACAAAGTGCACGTCGCCGAATTTGAGTTCTCGGCGTAAGAATGCTCCGGACAGTCGAGACACTGTCCCCCCTCAAGCGAAGAAGTACCGGCGGCACATACCACACAGTTATCACTCGTACTCCCGGTGGAGGTTGAGGCCTTCCCAGCGGGGCATTTTATACACGCGGTCTGTTTTGTGCCAGTCTGGTAGGTGCTCGGTCCGCACTGGATACACTGCGCCCCGATCGATGGCCCGTAGTATCCCATTGGACAGTCAACACACGCCCCAACCCCACCGATCGGACGCGACGGCCCCCCGCAAAAATAATCGAGATTATCGGTTGCGTACGCGGTTGTCGCTGGGCTGACATTGGCACCCGTTCCCGCAACACAATTATGACAAACCGCCCCGATGGTGGTCCCCGACACAATCTGATTGGGCTGGTATCGACATTGGGTGTTTAGGCACGCGGTGCCACCCGCACACGTGCGCGTTCTTGTATCGGTCCCCCTTAGCCAAATTCCCTTGTCCGCAATCACACCATCAACTAAAAATGCATCACAGACCGCACACTGTGCCTGTGTTGCGCCAGTCCCGATCCCGCCTGCGACCGCAGAATCATCCGCCGTGCAGAACCCAACGGCCTCTGCGGTGTTCGGTCCACACGGAACTCCAGTGGGACACACGACGGGGGCCTGGTCGAGGCCAACCCCACAGTAAAAACCCCCAGGGCAGACGGTGGATTCGGGACACACAGAGGCAACCGTATTACCATTGAACGCAGTACACGTAGCGGGGGTAGTAACACCAACCCCATTAAGAACTTGACAATACGAACCAGTCGGACACGCAGTACACACATCCGCGGTTGAGATGTCGGACTTGTAGGTCCCATTGTCGCATGCAACGCAAGCAGAGCCGGACCTCCTCAGTCCCGTGCCGCACTCCTTTAGGCATCCGTTTGGTGTGGTCGCAACCCACGTACCAATAAAATCACTCGCAGTATCACATTCGCACTCGGTGGCAGACACAGCGAGTGCACCAATCCCACAGACTGCACACACCGTACCATCACCAGAAAATCCCGTATTGCACGTACACGTATACGACCCAGCGGTGTCTGCACACGTTGCATTGCCGGAACATGTAGCGGGATTGGAAAGGGACGTACACTCGTCAATGTTCGAACAGACTGGAACGGCGGTGGTAATTATCGCAGAATAGCCATTGTTGACATTAGTGTTGCAATACCACACCGAATCTTGAGTGTAGAGGGGACAATTGGAATCCACCGCAATACAATCAGACACGGAATCGGCTCTAGCCCCGGACCATTGCCCATTTGGACACTGTGTAACACTCGCACATTCAGTGCCAGGTGTGTCTGTATAATACGGACACTGTGTATTGGCGCATTCATATCCAGCACTCGGATTGGTAATTGACACCCGCGAACATTCACCGATTGGGCATGTTATACAAGCGGTGTTCCCGAAGCAACCAAATCCTACTGTACATGATGCAGCTGTTCCGCATAGTCCGTCAACACCGATCACATACAATGCAACATACAGCACACACACGAGTGGTCCCCTACAATCAAACGCCATTATCTGTACTATAGACCGGGTTCTTGTTAATACCACTCCACTAGTTATTAGTCGAACGAGTGTACTAATTCCACCCCCATCATCGACGGTTAAATGAGTCATATCTGTGCGGAACAATGGCCAACGAAAGACAACCAACCACCCCATTACGTGGGCATCGTCGAACTCACACCCACATTGAGCACACCCGCCACACCGGGCTGCATTGACGCGGTTACACCAGCCGCGAGTCCACTTCCATACCGCACTATCCGGGCCAGTGCACATCTCGGACAAAGTAGTCGAACCTTACCGGTTTTAAACACGTCTGGGACAGGCCTGTTAAACACACAGCACGTCCCGCAAATAGATTTGGCACACGCGAAACAGTCCATCGGAACGTCAACACACACTGAACAGCACTTGAAGCCGCTCCGAGGCGCCGCCATCGACGTACAGTGCTTCCCACATCCAGTTGAACACGCGGCACACACGGGTATTTTACACACCCGACACAAAGGCTTACAGTCCCGACAGAGCGGTGCACCGAGGACTTCAAGCGCCGAATGGCACAAGCTACACCGACGGTCATCCGTTAGCAAATGATCAACAAGCATTTTGCACTGAGCGCAGACACGCATTGCG